>Ga0172363_10002529_pt1 | contig 14804 bp, 18 predicted proteins | sample LakKivs2_kivu2a2_FD_114541 | JGI IMG/M metagenome (GOLD analysis project Ga0172363, IMG submission 114541) | Sediment microbial communities from Lake Kivu, Rwanda - Sediment s2_kivu2a2 | ecosystem: Environmental > Aquatic > Freshwater > Lake > Sediment | place: Rwanda: Western Province, Lake... | reverse complement strand
GAACCACGACGCGCGTCGCAAGATCCGACAGCAGATCGGCCTAGACGTCGACCAGGAGGGGAAAGGCCCCGCGACGCGGATTCCGGAAGACGTCGAACTGCGCCATCAGAACCTGCGGATACGGTCGCCGAAGACCCCCTCACGCCGCACCCGGTCGTTGTAGGCCCGAATCGCATCGCGGTTCTCGCTGAGCCACGCCGCCTGCTCGCGCGTCCGGATCTCGCTCTCGAGAGCGGACTCGACGACGCTCGACAGGTTGATCTTGAGGCTCTTCGCGCGCTGTACGAGATCGGCACGCAGGGAAAGATTCGTCGGGGTCTTTCGTGCGCGTGAAGATACGGAAGCCATGTGCGAAACGTATCTGCGCATACCGTGCCCTCGCAAGCCGGAAGGCGGAGAGTTTGCCCGCCGTCAGAGCCGCGACGTCTCCTCCAGCTCGCGCCCCACGGCCTCCGGCAGGAACGCGAGGATGAGCGCCAGCGCCAGCACCGGGAAGATCGCCGTGCTCGCGAGCGTCGGGCCCACCGCGTCCGCGTCCTCGCCCAGCAGAAAGACGCGCGCGACGGAGCGTCCCGGCCGGCCGCCGGGCTCGCCACGAGAATCGCCATGACCCGGGCAGCTTACAGGTTCAGCTGCTTCGGCGGGCGAACGACGATGTCGGCGACGTTCACGTGGATCGGCAGAGTGACCGCGTAGAGCACCGCGTCGGCGACGTCGTCGGGGCTGCCGAGGAGCTGGCGCATCATCGGCTGCAGCTTGTCGAACACCTCGTCGGGCATCCGCTCGCCCGGCTTCAGCTCCACCTGCACGCCGGTCGCGGCGACCATGCCGCCCACCACCTCCGGGTCGAAGTTGCGCGCGAAGTTGGTGGCGATCGCCCCCGGCATGACGTTCACCACGCGGATCGTGTCCTCCTCGAGCTCGCGGCGGAGCGTCGCCGAGATGCAGTTCACCGCGTGCTTGGTCGAGCCGTAGACGCCCGAGTCGGGACGGAGCGCCGCGATCGAGGAGACGTTCACGAGGTGTCCCTCGGCCTTGCAGGCGCGCATCGCGCGCACCGCCGCCTGGCAGCCGACCAGCAGGCCGAGCACGTTGGTCTCGAGCATCGTGCGCCACTGCTCGGGGTCGCCGTCGACGATCGGCTGCGGGAAGGACACGCCGGCGTTGTTCACCATCACGTCGAGGCGCCCGGTGTCACGCACCGCGCGATCCACGAGCGCGCGCACCTGCGCGGGGTCGCGCACGTCGTCCGTGCCGACCGTCGCGCGGCCGCCCGCAGCTTCGATCCTCGCCTTCGACGCCTCCATGGCGTCGCGCGTGCGTCCCGAGAGGAAGACGTGCGCCCCTGCCGCTCCGAGACGCTCGGCGATCGAGCGTCCGATGCCGCTCGACGCCCCGGTGACGATCGCGGTCCTGTCCTTCAGCCGGCTTCCTGCGCTCACGGTCGATCCCCCCTGCCCGACGGGCAACCTGACACTCTTCACGTGATCCGTCCGCTCGAGGACCGTATCGTTGACCCGCGCGCGAGCCTTTCACAACGTCACGCGTCCTGGCCGGCGTGTCCGCGACGCGCGCCTACTTGGCCGGCGCCACCGCCGGACCAGCCCGCACCCGGTCGACCTCCTCCCGCACCGCCGGCGGCAGGTCCGGGATCGTGGCGAGCCGATCCCACGCGCTGCGCGCGGTCGCCACGTCACCGGCGGCCGTCGCCGCGAGGGCGAGCCCGCGCAGCGCGCGCAGCGACTTCGGGGTCGCGTCCGCCTCGGCCCGGAACAGAGCCACCGCGATCGCGGCGTCGCCGAGCGCGAGTGCACCATGCGCGAGATCGAGACGCCCCGCGGCGCGCTCGGCCTGCGGCGCGACCGCCGCGAACGCGAGCGCTGCGACCAGCGCGCGGCGGCCGCGCTCGCCGAGCGCGGCGCGCGAAGGATCCGACAACGGCAACGCCGTGACGCGCTCGCTCGCAGCGAGCACCTCGCCGCGGAGGTCGGCGGCGATCGCTGCGGCGAGGGCCGGACGGTCGCCCTCCTCCACCACCGTCAGCAGCGCGGGATCGGACGCGCTGCCGGTGTCCACCTCCAGCAGCACGCGCGCCCGCAGCGCCGCGGGCAGCAGCGCCGTCGCCTCGGGGAAGCTCTTCGGGAATGCGCGCATTCGCTCGAGCGCCGCGCGCTGCGCCGCGGGATCGAGCGGCAGCGCCGCCGCGGCGCCGGCGCTGCCGTCGCCCGCTGCGCGCGCGGCTCCCGACGGAGCCGCCACCGGCACCGGCGCCGGCGCCGTGCGCACCGTCGCGTCGAGCACGACCACGGTCGCGCGCGCGTCGGTGGGCCAGTCCTGCCTCGCGATCGCCGCGCCGAGGTCGGCGAGCAGCGCGTCACGCGGCTCGAGCGCGGGCGTGCGCGCGTAGCGGACGACGCGCGCCTGCAGCACCGCGACCAGAGCTGCGACGCGCCACGCCGGTGCGTCGATCGTGGCGAAGCCGGCGATCGCGGCGTCGACGTCGCCCGCCTGGCGCGCCGCCTCGGCGCGGCGGAACGCGGCCTCCGCGCGGTCGTCAGGCGTCGCACCGGCCGCGCGCGGCAGCGCGTCTGCCGCGGCGGCCAGCGCCGCCGCGGTCGCGGCGTCCGGCGACGCGTGCCACGCGGCGTACGCCGTGCGCAGGTCGAGCAGCGCGAGGTCGCGCGTCCACGCGCGCTCGCCGACACGCAGACGCTCGAGCGCGGCGCGTGCCGCGGCCGCGTCGCCGTTGGCGAACGCGGTGCGCGCGAGGCCCTCGAGCGCCGCCGCATCCGGCGTCGCGCCGCCGCATCCGGCGTCGCGCCGCCGCGCTCGACGGCGTCGCGATACAGCGCGAGCGCGCCCGCGGCGTCGCCACGGCGCGCGGCGGCGTCGGCGCGGACCAGCACGAGCACGGGATCCGCTTCGCTGCCCGACGGCAACAGCTCCTCGTGTCCCGCAAGGAGCCCGAGCGCGCTCGAGCGCCACGGCTCACCCGCCGCGAGCAGCTCCGCCACGACCGGCGCCACCTGCTCGCCCTTCACCGGCCCCTTCCCGCCCACCAGCAGCTGCAGGCGCAGCAGCTGCGCCCGCAGCGCCGTGTCCTTGGCGACCCCCTTCGTCGCGGCGAGATTCGCCAGCGCGTCGAGCGCGCGGGCGCGATCGCCCGCGTCGGCGAGCGCCTGCGCGAGCGCCAGCCGAGCGCGCGGACCGACCGACGGGGCGCTCGCCGCCGCGCGCAGGTCCGCGAGGCCGCCCTCGCGATCGCCGGCGGCGATGCGCGCGAGGCCGCGACCGTAGCGGGCCTCGCCGGCGAGCGTCGCGTCGGGCGCGTCGACGAACGACGCGAAGCCGTCCGCCGCCTCGCGCGCGAGCCTCGCCTTCGCCGGGTCGCCGGCGAGCGCGCGCTCGAGGTCGATCGCGGCGATGCGGAAGCGGAGACGCAGCAGCAGCGCCTCGGTCGCCTGCCACTGCGGCCCCGCGACCACGCCCGCCATGTCGACGTCGCGCTCGGCCGCGTCCTCGCGCTGCTGCGCGAGCCCGCGCGACGCCTCCGCCGCGAGCGCCTTCGCGCGCCGGTCGAGCTCGGCGAGCGCCGCCGGGTCGCGCTTCGCGGACTGCGAGAGCTGCGTCCAGCGCGCCTCGATCGCGGCCATCTCGCGCTCGCCCGACGCGACGTCGAACGCGGACGCGAGCGCCGGCACGGCGAGCAGCACACCGAGCGAGCCCGAGGAGGCGCACGACGTCGTTGAGCGACGCCTGCTGGTCGCCCGCGAGCACGACGGCCTTGCTCTCGTTCGCGTCGAGGGCGTCGCGCAGGGCGGCGACGATCTCGGCGTCGCCGGTGCCGACGCTGCGGCCCGCGACGGCGATCTCGCGGTCGGCACCGAACGACATGGTGATCGCGGCAACCGGGTCGTCGTCGGCCTTCGCCTTCGGCAGCTGCACCTGCGACGCCGACTGCACCGCCGCCGAGGTCGCGACCATGAAGATGATCAGCAGCACGAGGAAGACGTCGGTGAGCGGCGTCACGTTGATCTCGGCGACGATGCCGCGCCGCCTGCGCGCGTTCATTCCCATGTCACGCAGCCAGCGCGGACCGATCGCCCGCCTCGCTCACGTGGCCCGCCTGGATGCGGAGCACGGCCTCGATGCGCTCGAGGCGCGCCTCGAAGTAGTTGTAGAAGGCGACCGCCACCACCGCGACGCCGAGGCCGAGGGCGGTCGCGACCAGCGCCTCGGAGATGCCGGCCGCCACGACGGCGAAGCCGCCGGTGCCGGTCTCGCCGATGAAGTGGAACGACTTCATGATGCCGACCACCGTCCCGAACAGGCCGACGAAGGGCGCGCTGCTGCCGATCGTCGCGAGCCCCCAGAGGCGCTGGCGCAGGGCTTCCAGCGCCTCGAAGACGCGCGCGTCGACGATGCGTGCGACCTCGTCGGGTGCGGCGCCGCGCGCGGTCGCGCGCGCCACCGGCAGCAGCACCGTCGCGGCGGCGCCCCCGCCCGCGGCGCGCGCGAGCTCGGCCTCGGACGCGCTGCCGCGCCCGAGCGCGTCGCGCAGCGCTCCGCCGGCGAGCGTCACGGCGCGCTCGGTGCCGCGCAGCGCGAGCAGGCGGTCGATCACGATCGCGAGCGCCAGCACCGAGCCGACCAGCAGCGGCCAGGTGGTGATTCCGCCCGCGACGATCAGGCCGAACAGGTCGAATCCGCCTTGCGTCTCCATTCTCTTGCTCCTCGAAAAGCGGCGTCAGTCGGTGGGCGGTGGAAGTCCGGCGAGCTTCTCGACCTCGCTCTTCCAGCGCGTCCCAAAGGTCAATACCAGAAGGTTCTCCACCAGGCGGTCGTTCTGTCGGAACTCGATCAGCTCGCCGCCGCCCGCGGACACGATGTCGCGGAACGTCGCGCGCATCTCGTCGTAGAAGGCCGGCATGCGCGCCAGCTCCTCCTTCGTCGCGGCGCGGCCGTAGTTCGAGCGCGCGAACGCTTGCGTGTACTCGTCGTGCATCGCCTTCGACAGGTCCACGGCGCTCACCGCCCCGCCCGCCTCGCGGACCCGGCGCGCGAGCTCGATCGTCGCCGCGCGCTCGTCGTCGTGCGGCGGCGAGCTCGCGACGAAGACCAGCAGGCGCTTCGCGTCCGGGCGCCACTTCATCTTCTCGAGCGCCGCCTCGAGGCCGAGGTTCAGGCTCTCCGGCCAGTCGCCGCCACCCTCGGCGCGCACCGTCCGGAGAAACCCGTCGAGCTTCTTCCGGCTCGCGGTGAGCGGCACGATCTCGACCGGGATCTCGTCGGTGCGGTCGCGGTAGATGACGAAGCCGATGCGCGCGATCGGCACCAGGCCCTGGATGCTCGCGACGAGGCTCGCGAGGTCGCGGCGGACGAGCGCGATCACGTCGTTCATGCTCGCCGTGCCGTCGACCACGAACACCACGTCGAGCCCCTTCGCGCGCAGCTCGTTCACGTAGCGTCCGAAGTTGCCGAGCGAGATGCCGAAGCCGCCGCCACCACCGGCGCCGCCGAGTCCGCCGATGACCACCGCGCCGGCGGAGCCCGTGGCGGCGACGTCGGAGCGCGGCGCCGCGGCCGCGACCGCCGGCAGCGCCGCCTGCTTCGGCAGCGCGACCGGCAGGTCGCCGGCGAGCGCGATGCGCGACTCGACGGGCGCGTTCGGCGCCGTGACCTGCGCCAGACGGTCCTCCATGCGCCCGCGCTTCGGCGGCGCCGGCTTCGCCTCGACGTCCTTCAGCGCGAAGATCTGCCGCTTCTTTCCCTTGCCGAGCCCGACGCCGCCGCCCTGGCCGATCCCGACGCCGGGTCCGGAGCCGATCCCGAATCCGCCGCCGGGTCCCGAGACGTCGAAGTACAGCAGCAGCCCGAGGACCACGTGCAGCAGCAGCGACACCCCGAGTGCGAAAGCGAAGCGAAGCTGGCTCATGCGGGGCTCACGCGGGCGATTTCTCGGCAGGTACGCGTCGCCGCGCGGGTCCGGCACGCGGACGCAGGAGGCAACCCGTCGAGCGTTCCGGTCCGCACGGCGGGATGTCAAGGCCGCCCGCCGGAACGCCGCCCGAGCGGGCGGGATCGCCGCCTCAGCGGGACTGCTGATCGACCAGCGCGCGCACCGTCGGGTTGTCGAGCAGCTCGCGCAGCTTCGGATCGTTCAGCAGCGCGCCGAGGTCGCCCGACTGCACGGCGTGCATGGTCGCGGGATCCTCGAGGATCGCGCGCACCTGCGGATCGTCCTGCAGCGACAGCACCTGCTCGCGGCTCGCCGGGTCGGCGAGGAGCGCGCCCTGCATGTTCGCGACGGCGTTGTCCGAGCCGCCGGTGAGCGACGCTCCGCCCGCGTCCTGCGCGCCGGCCGGTGCGGCGGACGACGCCGCGACGAGCACGGCGAACGCGCAGCAGAGCTTTCCACGCGACACGCCCATGCCGACAGCTACGACCGTCCCGCGCCGGAACTTGAGGGCACCGCCGCGAGCATCACACCGCGCGCAGGTCGAGCGCCCAGGCCGTGGTCGCCGCGCTCGGCGGCGGCTGGAGCGGCGTCTCGAGGATCACGCGGCGCGCCACCACGCGCTCGCGCCGTCGTGCCGCCGCGACCTCGAGATCCGCGGGCAGGCCGTCGTACGCCTCGCCGTCCGGACGCCAGCCGTGCACCACGACCTCCAGCCCGTCGGCCGTGCCCGCGCGCTGCACCGTCAAGCGCAGCTGCGGCAGCGCCGGGATCGACGGGTGCAGCCCGACGCTCGGCGCGAACGTCCGGTAGCGGACCGCGCCGAGCTTGAGCGGCCCGTGCGCGTCGTGCTCGTCCTGCAAGCGGAGCGCGTAGCCCTCCGCACCGACGCGCCACGCGTGCAGCGAGTGGCGCGCGCCGTCCGCGACGCGCAGCGTGAGCTGCAGCCGCGTGGTGCTCGGGTCGACGAGGCGCGAGTCGCCACGCTCCTGCGACGCGACGTCGCCGACCAGTGGCCAGAACTCGACCGCCTGCTCGATCTCGAGCGTCACGCCGTCGATGGTCGCGCTGCCGAGCACCCGCGCCTCGTCGGCGAGCAGCAGGGCGAGCACCGCCGGCGGCAGCGCGAAGCCCGCCCCGGCGAGGTCGGACGCCACCGCCTGCAGATCGCGGCGCAGGTGGAACGGCAGCGCGAAGCGGTCGTGCAGGTCGTCGCCCCAGCGCTCGAGTCCGTGCGACACCTCGACCTTCGCCAGCATCGCGGCGAGCGCGCGCAGCAGGCACGCGCGCGCGGCGAGGACGTCGGCGCTGCGCGCCATGCCGAAGGCGCGGAGCTCGACCAGGCCGAGGCGCCCGCGTCCGGGCAGCAGCTCGTTCCACAGCTTCTCGACGTTGAGCTCGCTGCGGTGCGGGTTGCCGGACGGATCGACGAGAAAGGGCGCGATGGTGCGCGCGAGCAGCGCCGGCTCGGTGGCCGGCTCGCGGTCGAGCCGCGCCAGCGCGAGCTCGAGCTCGGCGAAGCTCTCGCGCGTGCCCTCGTCGGTACGCGGCGACTGCCCGCAGCCGCCCGGGAAGCGGCAGAACCAGTACGACAGCGCCGGGTGCCGGTTCAGGTAGCGCACCAGCCGCGGCAGCAGGCGCGGCGCGACGAAGAACGGGCTCGTCGCCGGCGACGGTCCGCCGAGCGTCAGGTGGCCCGCGCCGCCGGAGTCGGCGACGGTGTCGTCGTACTGCAGGCGGCAGGGCTCGAGTCCCGCCGCGAGGGCGGCCGCGAACACCTCGCGCATCGCGCTCGCGAACGTCGTCGCGTCGGGGGCGGGCGCGTGATTGACCTCGAGAACGGCGGGGTCGGGCGTCAGCGTGCTGAGCGCAACCGTCGCGTCCACGGGCGGCGGGTAGCCGCGCAGGATCAGCGCGCCGAGGCCCGCGTCGGCGGCGGCCTCGCCGACCACGGCGAGCAGGCGCGCGAACGACTCCGGGTCGGCGACGCGGGGCAGCTCCGCCGCGATCGCGACGCAGCCGGTGATGGGATCGGTCTCGCACCACGCGACGACCACCCACGTGCCGTCGGCGGCGAGCGGATCGCAGAGACCGCTCGGCGGGAGCGCACACAGGTGCAGCGGCAGCGCGTCGGCGCGCTGCTGCACGCGGCCGTCGGCCGGCGGTGGCGCGCCGTCGCCGCGCAGCGCGATCGCGACGCGCAGTCCGTCGAGGGACCAGGAGATCGCCGATCCCCAGCCGGTGCGCGCGGCCGCGGCAGCGAGCGTGTCGGCGAAGCGTTCGCGCGTGCCGTCCGGCGGCAGGTCGCGCTCCGACCCAGACCCGCACAGCAGCGGGTCGCGCGGTCCGTTCCAGAGCGCCGTGCCGTCGCGGCGCTCGTACAGGGCGAGGCACTAGCGTGGCAGGGGCTCGCCCGGGTACTGGCGTCCGACGGGGCGGAGCACCATCGCGGCCGGGCGCATCGCGGCGAGCGCCACCAGCATGCGGCCCGCGCGCTCCTCCTTGTCGCCACCGAGCGCCTCGAAGGTCCTCTCGGGGTCGGTCGAGAAGCGGCTGGTGAAGGTCGGCTCGGAGCCGACCCAGACGTCGAGCCCGCTCGCCGCGATGCGGTCGTCGAGCAGGCGGAGCGCGTCGTCGACGGCGGCGCGCGGATCGACGCAGCCGCCCGCGCCCGCCGCACTCCCGTCGAGATCTCCGGAAGCGTGCATGTGCGCGGCCGCTCCGCAGCACGGCGCATGCCACGGGAAGAACGCCGCGCGGACGGGCCGCGCGCTGCCTCGATCGCGGGCGCTGCCCGCGCGAGCGGCAGCAGGGCCTCACGGTCCGGTCCGCGGTCCGCCACGGCTCGCTTGCGCGATCCCGTCCCGTCGGGTTGGCGAACGGCGTGTGGGGCGGCACGGGTGCCGCGTGCAAGGGAGGCGCGTACCGCACCGGATCTCGTGGATCCGGTCGCCAGCGATATCAGGTCCGCGGCGCGTTGCTCGCGGCGACGATGCGCGCCCAGCGCAGCGGCGACACGAGCTGTGCGAGCCAGCCGCGCGGAAACGCCTCGAGCCCGTCGATGCCGATGGTTGCCGGCGCGGGCCGGTCGGGCGGCAGGAAGCGCGTCCCGAAGACCACGTCCCAGAACAGGAAGTTGTTGCCGTAGTTGTGGTTCGCCTCGGCGACGCGCGGCGAGTGGTGCCAGCGGTGCACCTCGCCGATGCTGAACACCCACGACAGCGGACCGAGCGTCGTATCGACGTTGGCGTGCTGGAAGAGGCCGACGACGATCGTCACGACGGCGTAGAGCGCGAGCAGCCGGTCGCCCGCGCCCGCGACCGCGAGCGGGACGAACGACACCACAGCGCGCAGCACGACCTCGACCGGGTGCGCGCGCGTCGCGTTCAGCCAGTAGAGCCGCGGTGCGCTGTGGTGCGTCGCGTGGAAGCGCCACAGCAGCGCGCTCTCGTGCATCACGCGGTGCGCCCAGTAGTCGAACGCCTCCGCCACGACGCAGGCGAGCGCTAGCTGCGCGAGCAGCGGCCACGCCGTCGGCCACAGCCCGACGCCGAGCACCGCCGAGAGCCAGCTCCCGACCGCCACGCCGGCGAGCCGCGCGACCGGCTCGATCGCGCCGTTCAGCCCGACGCTGGTCGGCAGGTAGATCGCGTCGGTGAGCAGGTCGCCCTGCCGCCGGTTCCAGTCGCGGCGGTACGGCAGCAGCCGCTCGAGCAGCGCGACCACGACGACGCTCGCGAGCGAGGCAACCCCGAGCACGCGCTCGATCGGCACGCCGTGCCCGAGCGCCCACGCGGCGCCGCCCACCGCCGCGGCGAGCAGCAGCGGGAAAACCGTCGCGGACGCGATCGCGCGCACGGCCCTCAGCGATCCGTCCGGAACTTTCTCTTGACGACCAGCTCGTCCCGGGTGAGCGCGTCGTTGCCCGGGACGAACGGCGTGTCGCCGCGTCCCTGGGGTGCCCGATCGCATCCCGGGGGTCTGATCATGGCGATCCGTCGCGATCAAGCATCGACGGCGCCGCCGGACGCCGCGGGCATGTCGCGCTTGACCGCCCCGGCCCCGAGGGGGGAGAACAGTCGAGCTTTCGTTCCGACCTCCTCCCCGCCGATGAACGCCCGTCCACCTCTTGCGCGCACCACCGCCACGATCGCGCAGGAAGACGTCCCGCGTGCGGAGGGTCGGCTCGGCTGGCTTTCCGGCGCCGGGCTCGTCGTGGCCAACATGGTCGGAGCCGGCGTGCTGCTGAGCACCGGGTTCATGGCGCAGATCCTCGCGCCCGGCGCCATCCTGGGCGCGTGGGCCCTCGGCGCCGCGCTCGCGCTGCTCGGCGCCGCCTCGTACGCGGCCATTGCCGCCGTCAACGGGCGGTCCGGGGGCGAGTACCGCTACCTGTCCGACTACCTCCATCCGTCGCTCGGGTACCTCGCCGGGTGGGGCTCGCTCCTGCTCGGCTTCGCCGCGCCGGTCGCGGTCGACGCGCTGGCCGTGGCGGCGTTCGTCCGGGTTCTGGTGCCGCTCCCGGTCACCGCCACGGCGGCCGCGTGCATCGTCGCGATCACGCTGCTGCACGCGTTCGACCTGGACGCATCCCGGCGCGCCCAGAACGTCCTCGTCGCCGTCAAGCTGGCGCTGATCGTCGGCCTGATCGCGACCGGCGCACTGCTCGGGTCCACGTCGCTTCCCGACTGGGTTCCACCCGAAGCGCCGGAGGCTCGCCGCGGGGATCATCATCCTGCTGTTCCTGTCCGCGATGAGCGCCATGACCTTCGTCGGGCCGCGCGTCTACGCGGCGATGGCCGCGGACGGCTATCTGCCGCGTTGCTTCCGCGCGCGCGAGGACCGACCCCCGCTCTGGTCCGTCCTGCTGCAGGGAACGATCGCGCTCGGGTTCGTCCTGACGCACGACATCCGCGAGGCGGTGGAGAGCGCATCGAGCGTGCTCATCCTCTTCTCCGGCCTCACCGCACTCTGCGTGCTGCGCTTGCGCGCGAGCGGCGGCGCCGCGCGGCCGCCGCTGCTCGCGGCCGCCGCTGCTCGCGGCCGTCGCGGCGACCATCTACGCCTGCTGCAACGCCTGGCTCCTCTACCTCGGCGTGACGCGCTTCGGCCACGTGGGCTGGCAGCTCGCCGCCGTCGTGGCGATCGCCCTGCTCGTCTACGGCGCGACGCGCTGGCGCGCCTCGCGCGCCGCCTGACCGCGCCCGCCCTACTCGTCCGCGGCCCCGAGGTGGAGCCGCCGCTCCAGCGCCGCGAAGCGGGCTGCCGCGCCGGGCTCGCTCGACAGGAGCGAGACGATCACGCCGACCAGGAACGACAGCGGGATCGTCACCAGCGCCGGGTTCTTCAGCGGGAACGCAGCCGAGGAGTTGCCCAGCAGGTCGATCTGCACCGTCGGCGAGACGGCGATCAGGAGCAGCGTCGAGAGCGTCCCGACCACCATGCTCGACACCGCGCCCGCAGTGCTGCAGCGCGACCAGAAGATCGACAGCACCAGCGCCGGGAAGTTGCCGCTCGCCGCGATCGCGAACGCGAGCGAGACCATGAACGCGACGTTCTGGCCCTTGAACGCGATGCCGAGCGCGATCGCGACGATGCCGAGGCCGATGGTCGCGAGACGCGCGACCGCGAGCTGCTCGCCCGACTCCGCGTGGCCGCCGCGCACGACGCTCACCCACAGGTCGTGCGAAAGCGCCGCGGCGCCCGACAGCGTGAGCCCCGCGACCACCGCGAGGATCGTCGCGAACGCGACCGCCGCGATGAAGCCGAGGAACGGCGTGCCGCCGAGCAGCTCGGCGAGGAGCGGCGCCGCCATGTTGCCTCCCGCGTCGACCGCGCGGATCGCGTCGGGACCGACCAGCACCATCGCGCCGAAGCCGAGGATGAAGGTCATCAGGTAGAAGAGCCCGATCAACCCGGTCGCGTAGAACACCGACGTCCGCGCCGCGCGCGCGTCCGGCACGGTGTAGAAGCGCATCAGGATGTGCGGCAGGCCGGCCGTGCCGAACATCAGCGCGAGGCCGAGCGACAGCGCGTCGAGCGGGCTCGACACGAGCCTGCCCGGCGCCAGCACGCCGGCGCCGTAGCGCTCGGCCGCCGCGGCGAAGAGCGCCGTCGGGCTCATGCCGAAGCGCATCAGGACCATCACGGCGAGGATCGCGGCGCCGGCGAGCAGCAGCACCGCCTTCACGATCTGCACCCAGGTGGTCGCGATCATGCCGCCGAACAGCACGTAGGCGATCATCGCGCAGCCGACGACCACCACGGCCTGCTCGTAGCTCAGCCCGAACATGAGCTTGATGAGCCCGCCCGCGCCGACCATCTGCGCGATCAGGTAGAGCACGACGGTGGCGAGCGTCCCGGTCGCCGCGGCGATGCGCACCGGCTTCTGCCGGAAGCGCAGCGCGACGACGTCGGAGAACGTGTAGCGACCGAGGTTGCGCAGCGGCTCCGCGATGAGGAACAGCACGACGGGCCAGCCGACGAGCCAGCCGGTCGAGTAGATCAGGCCGTCGAAGCCGGTCGTCGAGACGAGGCCCGCGATGCCGAGGAACGACGCCGCGCTCATGTAGTCGCCGGCCAGCGCGAAGCCGTTCTGACCGGCCGTGATCGAGCGGCCCGCCGCGTAGAACTGCTCGGTGGTGCTGGTGCGGCGCGCCGCCCAGTACGTGATGCCGAGCGTGATCGCGATGAACAGGAAGAAGAACGCCATCGCGATCGCGCTCGGGTGCCCGATCGCGGTCGCCGCCTCGTTCACCGGCACGTCAGTGCTCCCGGAGCGCGCGCAGCGCCGGGTCGTAGCGGTCGTTCGCCCAGCGGACGTAGACCCAGGTCAGGAGCCACGACGCGACGATCACCAGCGCGCCGGCGAGGATGCCGACGCTGAGCCCCGGCACGACCAGCGCTCCGAGCGCGTCGCGCGCGTACGCCACCGCGCCGATGAAGCCGAAGTAGACCACGAACACGGCCGCCGTGAGCGCGAGCCCGACGCGCGTGCGCTCGCGCGCCAGCATGCGGAGGCGCTGCTCGAGATCGGGCGCGGGCGCGCGCTTCTTCCGTGACGCCATGCTGCTCCCTTCAGTCCCTGTGGATCGTGTCGGCGCTCCACCACGCGCGCATGGACGTCACCAGACCGTCGTCGCGGAAGGTCATCACGTCGAGCGTCTCGACGCGCAGCGACGGGTCCGCCGCGGGGCGCGCGATCATCGCCGCCGCCCCTTCGTTGCCCGCGGTGCGCACGCGCCCCTCGAGCGCGAGGCGGACCGAGCCCGCGGACGCGCGGTAGAACTCGCGGATCGCGTCGCGCCCGCGGTGCGGCGTCGAGCCGACGGGGTCCTCGACGGTCGCGTCCTCGGCGTAGAGGCGCGCGATGGCGTCGACGTCGCCGGCGGTGACCAGCTCGCAGTAGCGCTCGAAGACCCGGCGGACGTGCTCGGCGGTGACGCTCATGCGATCGAGTAGCCTCCGTCGATGGGCAGCGTCTGCCCGGTGATGTACGACGCCGCGGGGCTCGCGAGGAAGAGCACCGCGGGCGCGACCTCGTCCGCGGTTCCCCAGCGCGCGAACGGCATGCGCTCGAAGTCCTTGCGGGTGAACTCCGGCAGGTCCTGGATGCGCGCGGTCATGCGCGTGCGGATCAGGCCCGGCGCCACGGCGTTCACCCGGATTCCGTCCTTGACCCAGGCCGCGGCGAGCGTCTTGGTCATCTGCACGATGCCGGCCTTCGCGGCTCCGTAGCCCGGCACCGCGGTGATGCCGAAGTACGACGCCATCGAGGCGACGTGCAGCACGCTCGCGCCGCCGTCGAACGCGCTCCTCGCGAGCGCCGCGTGCGCAGCGTGCGCCATCCGGTAGGCGCCGATCAGGTTGATGTTCACCGACTGCGCGAAGACGTCGGGGTCGTACTCGCTCCGGCCGCCCGGCAGGTTCGCGCCCGCGTTGTTGACCAGCACGTCGAGGGTGCCGAGCGTGGCGCCGAGCGCCGCGATCGCGCTCACGTCCTGCACGTCGAGCGTCGCGTAGTCGAGCCCCGACAGGTCGACGTCGTACTCGCCCGGCAGGAGCTTGCGTCCGGTCACGACCACGCTCGCGCCGGCGTCGGCGAAGGCGCGCGCGATCGCGTGCCCGATGCCGCTCGTGCCGCCGGTGACGAGCACCCGCGCACCGGAGAAGTCGAACGTGACGCGGCTCATTCCCACACCTTCTCCCACCGTCCGCTGCGTGCGGAGCGGTACAGCGCGAGCGCCGTGCGCAGCTCGCCCACCGCGAATTCCGCGCTCGCCGCCAGCGGACGCCCGTCGAGCACCGCGGCCTCGAAGTCGGCGAGCTGTCCGTGGAACGACTCCAGGTAGCCGCCGCCGCCCGCGAGCCGCGTGCCGTCGGGATGCTCGGCGCTCCACAGCACGGCGTAGCCCGCCGGCTCGATCGTCAGGTCCGCGCGCTGCCCCCGCAGGCGGAACATCGGCTCGCTCGAGAACGGCGCGTCCTTCACGAGCCCGTCGAGCGACGCGACCACCCCGGAGCGGAAGCGCAGCAGCGCGCGGACCAGCGACTCGCCCCGCATCGGCGTCCACGGATGGCCGAGCGCGCCGACGACCTCGTCCACCTCGCCGAGCCACATGCGCAGCGGGCGGATCCAGTGCGAGCCGGCGTCGAGCGCGATTCCGCCACCGCAGAGCGCATCGTCGAGCCGCCACGGATTCTCGCCGCCGTAGAACTCCTTCATCGGCGGCAGCGCGAAGCTCGCGTGCGCGGTGATGACCTGGCCGAGCGTGCCGTCGTCGACGAGGCGCTTCGCCGCGAGCACCTCCGGCCAGTACTGCGTGTTCTCCGCGACCTGGAAGACGGT
>Ga0172363_10002528_pt1 | contig 14805 bp, 16 predicted proteins | sample LakKivs2_kivu2a2_FD_114541 | JGI IMG/M metagenome (GOLD analysis project Ga0172363, IMG submission 114541) | Sediment microbial communities from Lake Kivu, Rwanda - Sediment s2_kivu2a2 | ecosystem: Environmental > Aquatic > Freshwater > Lake > Sediment | place: Rwanda: Western Province, Lake... | reverse complement strand
GGAGCCGAATAGGACTCGAACTAAAAATCGCCAAAGGGGCGATTTTTTGGTAGAATAAAGCAATGAAAACAAAAATTTTAATTGTTTTATTTTTAATTTTCCTGATTGGAGAAGGAATTTTAGCTCAGAAAGCCATACTTCAAACGGATTGCGGGAAATTCGAGTGCGAGGAAAAAGGCGTTCATTTTGAGGATAAATATGGCCCGGGCAGTTGGACTGATGCCGGAGCAGAATGTATTTGCCAGTACTACACTCCCGAAGATTGGAAATTGATGTATTGTGCCCTTAGGCGTCCTGCAGACGAAGAACTCTGGGTTTGGAGGGGGATTGCGGAGTTCCTGTGGTTGGCGGTCCAATGAGTAATCCTTGGGGCTGGACTGGCGAGAAAGAGGAAGAATATGAAATCCACGAACCGGCTGATTTAACTCGGGTCACTTTTCTAAACTACTGTTCTGATCCTGACTGGAGCCCGGACGGAAATCAAATAATCTTTGAGAGACAAAAAGAAGGAGACAGGGGCATTTATCTAATCAATGCGGATGGTACTGGACCTACAAAAGTTGGTCCCGGTCATAATCCCTCTTGGAGTCCGGTTGATAATAGGATAATTTATCGCGGAGAAGATCCTTGGCGCAGTTTGTTTCTAATTGATTTAGATAAAGATCTGGAAAATAAAGTAAAATTGGTTGATCAAATTAATGAACACGGAGGCTGGAGCCCTGATGGTAAAAAAATTGTCTATGATAGTCTCCACGGTTCTAAATCTTCCTCAATCTGGGTGGTGAATTCTGACGGGAGCGGAAAGACTCGTCTAACCACTGATGAAGACGGCTATTGTATGATGCCGTCTTTCAGTTATGATGGCTCAAAAATTGTTTATCTTAAAGGGTTCGCTACAACTGCGGTGGGGGGAGGAAAAGATGAACCGAACGAAATTTGGGTTATGGACAGCGATGGTTCCAATAAACATATGATTTATGCGCCGGGTAATAGTACTCAATATGTATTCCAACGGGCCTGGAACAAAAATAATAAGATTTTATTTATGAAAGCCTGGTATAGCGGAAAGCCCCCTCAGGTGTGGATGATTAACGCCGATGGTTCTAATCCTAAGCCGGTTGTTTCAGGCTCGGATGTTTTCGGAGATCCGGTCTGGGATAATACCGGCACAAAAGTGGCGATTTCCAGAGTACAACCGGCAGTTCCCGCAGTTCCCGGAGATATTTGGATATTTTCTTACGAAGAACCCAGCGAGGAGGTAATTGAAAAATCAGCAGAAGAAGTTGAGGAGACCCAAAAGAATATTTTCCAGAAAATCTGGGAAGCAATTATAAACTTCTTCAAGCAGATTTTTAGGATATTTCAGATTCCGCGATGTCCTAAATCTTGCGATGACGGGAACCCCTGTACTCAAGATTTCTGTTCTTCTGAAACCGATTATCAATGCAAATATTCTCCAATAGTTGGGGCCACCGAGGGTTGTAAGGAGTTAGTAGAAACCTGTAAACAATATCAATGTGTTAAGGGGGAATGTCAGATTATTACCTTAGGAGGTTGTTGTGGCAATGGAAAATGTGAGGCCGGAGAGAATTGGGAAACTTGTCCTCAAGACTGCGAGCTTTGTGACGATGGAAATCCTTGTACTCAAGATATTTATTCTTATGAAACTGGCAAATGTTCTTACATTAAGTTAACAGGAGCCCAGCCTGGCTGTTCAGCTAAAGTCATTTGTGGTAGTTGGACCTGTAAGGCCGGGGTATGTCAGATAGAATATCTATCAAATTGTTGTGGTAATAAGATTTGTGAAGTTGGAGAAACTTATGGAACCTGTTCGGTGGATTGTCCGAATTGTGACGATAAAAATAAATGTACTGAAGATTCTTATAATTACCACGAGCATCAATGTATAAATGTTCCCATCCTAGACATCGTCTGTTGCGGTAACACAGTTTGTGAAACAGGAGAAACTTACGAAAACTGTCCTAGAGATTGCCCGAATTGTGACGATGACAATGCGTGTACAAAGGATAGTTATGATTATCATAAACAAAAGTGTGTCAATAATCCCATTATTCCTTGCTGTGGTAATGGGATATGTGATAAAGGAGTTGAGGAATACTCAAATTGTCCGGCAGACTGTCCGAACTGTGATGATAATAACAGGCTCACTGCAGATAGTTTTAACTACGAAACTCAGAAATGTGAGCATATTGTTACCCACTATTTTATCGATGATTTTGAAAGCGGTCTTCAAAATTGGAACTTTTATGATGCAGAAGGAAAACCAATTACAACTGCCTGGAGTACAATCGTAGAGGATGACAATACGGCTCTAAAAGGAACGGGTCATAACTGGGCAAGACTTTGGAGTAAAGAATGGACAAATTATATATTCAAAGTTAGATTCAAGATAATTAAAGGGGGTATACAATTTAATTATCGCCATAATGATGAAGCCGGCGTCTTCACGCGTTATATGGTTGAGGTTAGTTCGAATACCTGGATTAGGGTGACATTACGTAAAAGCACAGATCCCACTACCCATTTTGCCTTAACCAGTGAAAAACTGATTCAATTAGATGAGAACTGGCACATCTTTGAGATGAGAGGTTATGATAATATTCTTAATGTTTACATAGACGATGAATCTTTAATCAAATATAAAGATACTGAAAGTCCTATTCTTTCTGGTGGAGTTGCCTTCGAAACTCTGACGGAGGAATCGGAGTTTCTAATAGATGATGTTGAAATTAAAGTCATCACCGAGGGAGATATAATTTATCAGTGAGAAGGTAGGTAAAATTAATTAACAGACCTCTATTTCACTGGACTCAAAACCGGCACCTCAAAATACTCTTTTTTAGTCTGCCAGTAGGTTCGAATGTCGTCTGCTCCGCGGAGCAAATTCCCGCCTTATTATTTGGGCGGTTTTCTGGTAGAATAATTTAAACGGTCGAAAATAATAAAATTTTAAAAGTTTTTTTTAAAAATGGAGATATCAATTTTCAAAAAAATACCTTGGCCAGTTTATCTTAGAATAATATCAGGAATTGGTGGGCTTGGTGGCGGTTTACATGTTTTAATTACCCCGGTTGAATTCATTGAGAAAATAAAAATGTTCGCTGAGACGACACCATTTATTTGGTACGCAGGTATATTGGAGACTATTTTTCTTGCTAACCCAACTTTCGCGATCTATTTAATGAGTTTAGTTCCGATTTTGGCTGGAATTTTCTTAATTTCTGGCTTTTGTATTAATTTAGGATGTGTTTTAGGAATACTTATTTCTCTTCACTATATTGCTTGTCAGCCAGTTCAAGCTATATTTAATCTTCCCTTAATAATCCTTATCTTGATAGTTCTTTTTTCTAAGCGAAGTAGAAGGTATAGTTTGGACGAGAGAATTTTTAAGAAATTTCAAAAAAGCTAATTAAGTCGATTAAACAAATTCTGGCACCGTCCAGACAGCGCCGGCACCTCAAACCGCTCTTTTGTGGTCTGCCAAAAGGTTCGAATGTCGTCTGCTCCCGGCGGAGCATAGCGGAGAAAAAATCGTCAAAAGGGCGATTTCTTATTTTTGTATGATTAGGGTGTTGACAGGGTATGGTTATGGGTGTATATTCATAATAGAGGGGCGTAAAACAGGTCTGACCCTCGAATAATTACTAAATAAAAAAATAAAATTATGCCAAGAGGAGACAGAACAGGACCCGCAGGGTTCGGGCCGATGACGGGAAGAGGAATGGGTTATTGTGCTGGTTATTCTGTGCCTGGATTTATGAATCCTGGTCCAGGTTTTGGTCGTGGATGGGGCCGCGGATACGGAAGAGGATTAGGCTGGAGAAGTTTTTGGGGATATGGTCCCTGGGATTACCCTTATCAACCATATCAACCAAAAATAACCAAGAAAGAAGAGAGAGAAATATTAGAAGAAGATTTAAAGGATTTAGAAGAAGAACTAAAAGCCATCAAAGCCCGACTCGCCGAACTCAAAGGTCAAAAATAAAAATGAAAATAGCAATAAGTTCAACCGGGAAAAACCTCACGGACAATGTTAGCGAGGTATTCGCCAGATGTCCTTATTTTATTGTTGCCGAAGTTGAAAATGGAAAGATTCAAAAAATAGAAGTTATAGAAAATAAAATCGCAAATCAGTTAGGTCAGGCGGGGATTTCGGCCGCCCAACAAATGGCAGAAAAAGACATTAAAGCCGTAATTACAAAAAATGTCGGACCGAGGGCTCTTGATGTATTGAACCAATTCCAGATAGGCATTTATGCCGGGGAGGGCACCGTAGAAAAAGTCTTGCAAGAATTTATTGAAGGGAAGCTCAAAAAAATGAATTGATATGAAAATAGCGATTCCGACGGATGATAAAAGGGGGCTGCAAGATATGGTAGCCGAGCATTTTGGCAGGGCAAAGAATTTTTTGGTTTATGACACGGAAACGAAGATTTTTGAGATTTTTTCAAATCCTGAGGTTGGGGGGAGAAAAGAACTCCCTCCGGATTTCTTGTATCGTCAAAAAGTAAAAACAATCATTGTTTTTAGTTTAGGGCCGATGGCCTACAATAAATTTAAAAATTACAATATCTTAATGTTTAAAGCAATCGAAGGAACTGTCGAAGAAAACCTGGAGAAATTTGAAAGTAATCAATTAGAAAAATTAAAAAAAAGAAGACATTTTTTAATATGAAAATTGCAGTGACAGGGGGTAAAGGGGGAGTGGGGAAATCAATGGTGGCGAGTTCGCTGGCGGTAGAATTTGCCAGAACCGCAAAAACTATGTTGGTGGATGCCGATGCCGAATGTCCCAATGACCACCTATTACTTTCCATAAAAAGAAAAAAATACGCTACTGTTTATCAACCGATTCCCAAATGGGATTTTTCAAAATGCACAAAATGCGGCAAATGCGCTTCTGTCTGCAAGCAAAATGCCATTGTTTGGGCTAAGGGAAAATATCCAGCTTTCGTAAAAGATGTTTGTATCGGCTGCAAGGCCTGTCTTTTGGCTTGTCCGACTGGCGCCATAACGGAAACTAAAAAAGAAATTGGAAAGATTTATACAGGAAAGAATTATAATGTGAATTTGGTTTCAAGCGAACTCAAATTAGGAGAACTGGCGTCTGGCGAAGTGGTCGCTGAAGTCAGGAAATATTCTGATAGAATTAATGAAAGAATAAAAGCCGAGGCAATTATTATCGATTCTTCGCCCGGAATCGGCTGTCCGGTAATTGCTTCTTTGGTCGGCACCGATTATATCGTTGGGGTGACAGAACCTACGCCATCTGCCCTGTTTGATTTAAAAAGGGTTTTGTATCTGGCTAACCATTTTAAGATTAAGCATGGAATTGTGATAAATAAGTCTAATCTTGCCTTAAATTTTTATAAACAGATAGAAGAGTTTACCAAAGAAAGCAACATTCCAATTTTAGGAAGAATTCCTTACAGAAAAGATTTTATTAGCTCCGTCATAAAAATGAAGCCGGTTGTTGAAATAAACCCTGAGTATAAAGCATTGTTTCAAAAAATCATTTATAATATAAAAAAGAAATAAGTCGATGAAACTAAAATTTCATCTCCACCTTCATTTGCTCAATGAAATATTTATTTCATTTCGCGTCCGAGAGATAAATATAAATTGAGCGAGAGATGAGATTTATCTCATCGAACTAATAAATTAAAACTCGGTAAATGAAAGAAAAAATAGCTCTGTTTTCGGTATCGGCAAATTTTGTTTTAGCCGGAGGAAAGATTGCCGTCGGCTTCTTTTCCAATTCCGCAGCCATTTTAGCAGAAGGTCTTCATTCCTTTATGGATATTTTTTCTTCGGCCGTCGGCTATATCGGAATTAGAATTTCCAAAAAGCCGGAAGACAAAGAACATCCCTACGGCCATTATAAATTTGAGGTTTTGGCCGGAGTAATTATCACCCTGATTCTTTTGGTAACGGGCTTCGGGATAATATGGGAAGCCTATAAGAATTTTTTAAATCCGGAAAAAATTGAAATCGGCTATCTGGCTTTTGGAATAATGCTTTTTTCAGCGGCCGTAAACGAAGTAATGGCTCGTTTGAAAATCCACTTCGGCAAGAAAGAAAACTCCATTGCTCTCTTGTCCGACGGGCTTCATTCAAGGCTTGATGTTTTTGCCTCTCTGGCAGTTTTTATAGGGCTGGTTTTAACGAAATACTGGATATTTATCGATTCGGCTCTGGCTTTTTTAATCGGCCTTTATATTATTAAAGAATCTTTTTCTTTGGGCAAGGAAGCGGTTGACTCCCTGCTTGATGTTTCGGCAGGAGAAGAAATTGAAGAAGAAATAAGAACAATCGCTAAAAATCAAAATATTGAAATTACTTCTTTAAAGACCCAAAAAAAAGGTTCAGCCGTCACTGCCAATTTGGAAATAGAACTGCCGAGTAATTTAAGCGTTGAAGAAGCAACCAAAATTTCCAATAACTTAAGAGAAAAACTTATAAAAGAAATAGAGAGCCTTCAATACGTTGCTATCCAAATTATAAGTCACGAAGTGGAAACCGGATTTTATAAACCCGCTTTTGGCCGAGGTTTTGGCTGGCAAAGAAGAGGCAGATTTAAAGGAGAAATAGAAACAGCCAAAGGAGAGGGGCCGGGCGGGGAATGCGCCTGTCCACAATGCGGTTATAAAATTCCTCATGAACGCGGCGTCCCCTGTTCGACAATTAAGTGTCCAAATTGTAAAACTAACCTAGTTAGAGAATAGTTCGACAAAACTCACTATAATATGGCAAGACCAATAAAGCCCAGACGAATATTGTTTAATCCAAACATAATCTATTTCAAACCAAGAGCAGTACCTTTATCTATGTTGGAAGAGGTTGATTTGAGTGTAGACGAACTTGAAGCTTTGCGACTTTGCGATTTAAAAGATTTTGAGCAAAAAGAGGCGGCAAAAAAAATGAAAATATCCCAAAGTACTCTTCAACGAATTCTAACTTCGGCCCGGAAGAAAATCGCCGAAGCCCTAATTGAAGGAAAAGCAATTAAGATAATAAAAGTAAAATAGCTGGTATTAGGATAGTTAGAGATTTCTACGTTAAAAATTCGTCAAACGGATTCCAACCCTTTAATTTTATTCAGGGCAGGCGGTTTCCAGTCCGCGGAACAATTCGACAAGGACCTTGACTGATCTCGGTCGAAGTCCTCAGCACAAATCACGATTTTTCAATCCTGACGGTGAACTTGCTTTTCTAAAAGAAGAAGCGTATTGTTAAAGTAGAGGTTGAGAGTTCGGACCTACAAATAGGTTATTCCGTCGTTGTTAAATCAATCAATAGACTATTTGCGACTCACTATCATTAGGAGTTGCTTTTTATTTACAAAATATGATTCCAAGATTCAAAAAGGTCAAAAAAAATATAGAACTACACCTAAACAAAGAGCAGTTTTTAGAGGAGCATAACAGGTTGTCTCCCAAAGAATTGAGAGCTACCATTTCTTTACTTTCTCGTTTTAGATTAGAAAAAACTTTGCTTTTTAAAAACAATAATTGGTCAATAGATAAACTTCGAAGACCTTTTATTTTGTGGCTTATTTCTTTAACGGTTGAGAAAAAAGAAAATATTAATAAAAAGGAGATATGAAAAATTCACACAATCCGAATAAAAACAGAAATATAACAAGACATCGCAGATTTCTTAAAAAGCACAGAAATAAATAATTTTTTATTAAACCTTGACATTTTTTATAACAAGCAATATTATACGAACGTAAGTTTCTATTCAATTTTCTTTCCTTACTTTATTTATTATGTAAGCTTTGAAAGAGAAAAAAGATAGTTGGTCGGCTTACGAATTGATAAATTATTAAGGAATAAATATGACAAAAAAATTATTTGTAGGTGGATTATCTTACGAAACCACCGAAGCAACCTTAAAAGAGATTTTCTCTCAGTCCGGAACTGTTGAATCAGCAACCGTGATTACCGATAAGATTTCTGGTCGTTCAAAGGGATTTGGTTTCGTTGAAATGTCTTCCGAGGAAGAAGCTCAAAAAGCCATTGAGATGTTCAATGGTAAAGAGATTGATGGGAAAAACGTTACAGTAAACGAAGCTCGTCCGCAAGAATCCCGTCCCAAACCGGGCGGATTCAGGCGCGATTATGGCGGTAGAGAGAGAAGGGGATTTGGTGGCCGCAGAGATTGGTAAATATTTTAGCTCTTAAAGGTTTGCCCAGGACAAAAAATCAGCTTGAAATAAGCTGGTTTTTTGGTATGATAAATAAAAGGTCATAACATAATTAATAAAAGTAAAAGGTGAAAAAAATGGGCAGAGGATGGCAGACCCAAAAAAGGCTTAATAGAAAGTTAAAAAAAAGAAGGAGAAAAAGAAACCAATCAAAAAGTAAGTGAAAAATAAGAAAAAATTAAGAAAATCCTAGGGACTTCAGTCTTCGGAGCCGAAACAAAAACCGAGCACATAAATTATGTGCCCGGTTTTTTCATCTTAGATTATCTTTCGAATCTTTGAGTTCTTCTTTTTGCCCAACAATCTCTGCAATAAATTGGTCTGTCTGGTGATGGTTGAAAGGGAAGCTCAGTTATTTCTTTTCCACAATCAGCGCATTTCCAATTTCCCTTAACCGTTTCCCGAGGAGGAAAATCTTTCCTCGGTTCGTCAAATTTTTTGAAAGCCATATGAAATCGATTACGAATTAAGTCGATGAGAATTATATTCTCATCTTCACCTTCGTCCCGCTGCTGCGGGACTCGGTAACTAAAAAGCGACCTTTATGACTCTAAGTCGCTCTACTTATTGAGCCTTAATTTTAAAAATTAAAAACTTACCTAAGATACCTCGACTTATAAGTCTAAGGTTAGAATATCCTTTTGTCTTTAATAAGTCAAGTAGGTGTGTTAAAAGGGGGTTGACATCTTTGTTTTCTTAGTTAGAATATAATTGTGACAATTAAGGAAAGCAAAAATTTAATATACGACCGGTTTCCCTTGCTGAAGAGGTACGAGGGCTATAATACCGTTGACCCGAGCAAATGTTTCCTGGAAAGTTTTAATCCGGTAGACGACAGAATAGAACTATATTTTAAAAATGGAAGAGAGGCAGTGATTCGGGCCAAAAATGCTGAGGGGGGACGAGAGTTGGACTTAATTGAAAACAGATTAAAAGATTTTATTGATAAATCTTACGAGGAAATTTTAGATATGGATTTTTAATAAAAAGTTACTTCAAGAATCCCCTGTTTCCCAAAATAGTTGCCGAGGAAGTTTTTCCCTCGGTTTTTTGTTAAAATTTGCTATACTAAAAAAGAAAACTTAAAAGATACCTTATGACTACTTTTATCTGGATACTCATTGCAACATTTTCAATTAGTTTAATCGCTTTTGTTGGAGCCCTAACTTTGTTTTTAAAAGAGAAAATATTGAATAAAATTCTTCTGCTTCTGGTTGCCTTTTCAGCTGGGGCCCTAATTGGGGGAGCATTTTTACATTTAATTCCGGAGGCAGTCAATAAGGTTGGGATAAAAGAAAATCTCATTTTGGAAATTTTTTTATATTTAATATCTGGTTTTTGTACTTTTTTCATTCTGGAACAATTTATAAGATGGCATCATCACCACTCCACCCGTCATCCCGAGATAATGCCCTTTTCTTATTTAATTTTAATTTCTGATGGCATCCATAATTTTATTGATGGTTTAATTGTCGCTGGTTCTTTTGTGGTTTCCCTACCAATGGGAGTAGTTTCTGCTCTAGCAGTAGCCCTCCACGAAATACCTCAAGAAATTGGCGATTACGGAGTTTTAGTGTACGGGGGATTTAAGAAAGTTCAGGCCTTATTTTTGAATTTTGCTTCAGCAATTGCTATAATCTTTGGAGGAATTAGCGGCTTTTTTCTTTCGGAAAGAATAGGAGAGCAAATTTTATTTCTTTTGCCATTCGCTGCCGGCACCTTTATTTATGTCGCCGCCTCAGACCTTATTCCCCAAATCAAAAATGAAAGAAACTTTAAAAAATCATTAATTCATTTTCTAGTCTTTTTAACTGGAATAGGTCTAATGTTATTAATCAAATTATTTTAATGAACCAAAATTGGATAAAATTAATTCAAGGTAGAGTAAAAAAGGTTCCCATTTCTTCTGGCAGATCCAATAAATGGGGGAAAATTAGCTGGGATGATTTGGTTTTTGTGCCGGCCCAATTAAATAAAAGACCAGTCGATTATTACCAGGAAGAAATTTCAGCTAAAACAGTTATTGGAAAAAATAGTAAAAAACCTATTGAGATTGAAACTCCGATTGTTATCGGGGCAATGAGTTTTGGAGCAATTTCAAAGGAAGCAAAAATTTCCCTGGCTAAGGCTTCGACTTTAGCAGGAACCATAGAAAATACTGGTGAAGGAGGAATGTTACCTGAAGAAAGAGAATTTTCCAAAAAATTAATTATTCAATATTCAACGGGCCGATTCGGAATTACTGAAGAAATTTTGAAAAAAGCCGATGCTATAGAAATAAAAATTGGTCAAGGAGCCAAAGGTGGAATGGGCGGACTTTTACCTAAAGAAAAAGTAACTGAGGAAATTGCTAAAATTAGAAAAGTTGAAAAAGATAAAGATATTCGTTCCCCGGCTTATCATTTGGATATTAAAAATATTGATGATTTAAAGAAAAAAATAGATTGGCTAAAAGGAATTAGTGGAGGAGTACCAATTATTTTAAAATTAGCAGCCGGGGATATTGAAAATGATATTAAATTGGCAGTAAAAGCTAAACCCGATATTATTGCGATTGATGGAATGGAAGGGGGGACGGGAGCGGCTCCAGAAGTGATGCTTAATGAAGTTGGGATTCCGACTTTAGCTGCTTTAGTTAAAACCAGAGAGACTTTGGATAAAATAGGAGCTACCCAAGAATTATGGATAGGTGGGGGATTAAACCAGGGCGGAGATTTCGCTAAAGCCCTGGCCTTGGGAGCAGATATTGTATTTGTTGCCACTTCTTTATTGATAGCTATGGGTTGCACTCAGTGTGGATTGTGTTATTTTGGAAAGTGTCCAAAAGGAATTGCCACTCAGGAGCCAGAATTAAGGAAAAATTTAAATATTGAAGAAGCTGCTCAAAAAGTAGCTTCTTATATTAAAAACTGCACCGAAGAAATAAAGATGATTACGGGTTCCTGCGGAGAAAATAATATCCATAAATTAAACAAAAATAATTTGCGAGCTATGAATGCGGAAATTTCAAAAATAACAAATGTCAAATTAGTATCAGAATAACAGAGTAAATATTTTATGCCAAAATACAAAGTAAATAAAGAAAAATGTATTGGCTGTGGCGTTTGCGTTGCCAATTGCCCGGGAGCGACCAAGATAGGCGAAGATGGTAAAGCCGAAGTAATTAACGAAGAGAAACTTGAAAAGTGCGGAGGGGAAAGTGTTTGTCCGATAGGAGCGATCGAAAAGGTTAAAGAATAAAATGCTTACTTTAGTCGATGAGGCTAAAGTCTCATCTCTAGCTTCGATTTATGAAAATCTCGCTAACTGATGAAAATTTTGACGAGGCTATTCAAAACGCTAATAAACCAGTGGTAGTTGATTTTTGGGCAGAATGGTGTTTAACACCTAAAAGTAAGTTAATTTTTAATCCAGAAGTAAGAGAGATTAAATCAGTTAAAGAGGGCTCAAAAATTTTATCCTTTGATAAAAATTTCCAAGAGATAAACAGTGAAGCAGAAAAGGTTTATCAGGTGGTATTAAATCAAAAGATTCAAATAAAAACAGAGAGAGGCAGAGAAATCAGCTGTGACCCCGACCATTTAATATTAACTAAAAATGGATTTAAAAAGGCTAAAGATTTAAAAATAGGAGATTCACTTTCTACTTATTTATTTTCTGATTTCTATTATACCCCAGCAAAAGATAAGCGGGTTTTTCTTAATGAAACAAATGTTAAAGAAGTAGCCGAAAAATTAAATTTAAATCAAGAACTCTATATCAATCAATTGAGAGAAAAAGATTTATTAAATATCAATTACTCTCAAGAAAAAGCCTATATTTTAGCTAGTTTAGTGGGGTTTTTACTCACTGATGGCTCACTCTCTTTACAAAAAAATAATGAGAGATTAATCGAGTTTTCTCTCGGGAGAAAAGAAGATTTGAAAGAATTAATAAAAGATTTAGAATTTTTAGGATTTCACTCGAGCATTAGAAGGAAAAAAGCAAGAAAAGGAGAAATTGCTGGCAGAGAATTTACGCAGAATTGTTTTAAGGTTAGGGTAGCAAAAACTAATTTATTTATTTTGCTCTACGCCCTAGGTGGAATTATTGGAGAGAAATTCTTTAAAGGGTTAAGAATTCCAAAGTGGATTTTAAACGGGCCAAAAGAAATTCAAAGAGCATTTTTGCAAGGATTTTTAGGGGGCGATGGTCCGAAAGTTACTATAAGAACTGTAAAACGAAAAAACAGAGGCTTTTATAATAAAGCCTTTATTAATCCAATAGAATTTCATTTCTGTTCTAGACCCGAAAACTCAATAAAAAATTTCGTCAAAGACTTCTCCATCCTTTTGAATAATTTTAATATTAAGACAAGGAAAGTCGAATTTACAAAAGAAAATAAATACAAAAGAAAAGATGACAGGGAATCAAAACTTTTAAAGATTTGGTTGAAAACAAACTTAAAAAATATTCATGCTTATTCTTCGATAGGATTTAAATACTCTTACACCAAAAAATTAACTTCGGCTTTAGCAAAAACCTATTTAACAGAAAGGCTTGCAAAAATTAGTGAAAGAGAAAAAAAGAGAGTACAGGTTCTTCAAATGATTAATAAATATTCAGTAGAGGATATTAGTAAAAAATTAAACTTAAATTTTTCAGTTATATATAATTGGCTCCGAGGATGTAAGGCTTTTCCGCCTCAAGATATTATTCCTTATAAAAAATGGTTAAAGTCTTATACTGAACCAACTAAAAAAATTATTTTCGATAAGATTAAAACTATCAAAAATTATAATGGGAAAAATTACAAATTTATTTCTTTGAAGTTAGATAATGATACAAAGACTTTTGTCGCTAATGGAATAATACATCATAATTGTGCGCCCTGTTCTATTCTTACTCCAATTTTAGAAAAATTAGTTAGTGAATTTGAAGGAAAATTTATTTTGGCTAAAGTTAATCTAAATGAAGCCAGAAGGACTAGCCAAAAATATGGGATTGAGAGAATACCAATGGTTATCCTCTTTCAAGAGGGGAAACCAGTTAGTGGATTTATTGGAGCAAGACCGGAGCCAATAGTAAGAGAGTTGTTGAATAAGATGTTGGAAGATACTGCAGACAGTAAAAATACAGAAAATATTGAAAAAATAATTAAGGGTTATCAAGAATACGCGGAGAAAAATGGATTTAAGTTAAACCCAAGCAGAGAAGTGGTAGAGAGGTTAATTAAAGGAATGTTAGAAAATGAAAAGAAATATGGCCAGAGATATTGTCCTTGCCGAAGGGTAACGGGAAATAAAGAAAAAGACAAGGGAAAAATCTGTCCCTGTCAGTGGCATCGGGAAGAAATTGAAAGAGACGGACACTGCTTTTGTGGGTTGTTTGTAAAATAAATTAAATTTTTAAGGGACTTGACTAGTATTTCTGCTTAAATTAAGGTAAGATAAGTTGTGGAAAACTAAAGGTCGGTTTGAAAATTTTAAAATCTTTTAAATAAATTATGGCTGTTCAAGCTTATTGCGTAAAATGTAAAGCAAAAAGGGACATGCAAAGCCCCAAAGAAATTACCATGAAAGGAAAGGGCGGGACAAAAAGAAAAGCAATGACTGGGACTTGTCCGAAGTGTGGCACTAAGATGTTCCGGATTATGGGAAAGGCCTAAGATAAGGATTTTCAGAAGTCTTTAAATCAAAACGCCCAAGGTATCTCGCTTTGGGTGTTTTGTTATAATTAATCGATGAGAAGAAAGAACGACGTTTTTGTTATTATAGGAATCCTTTTTGGTTTGAATATTTTAGCCTGGCTGGCTGTTTATGACTTAAATAAACCTCAATTATTGGAGGTAAATTTTTTTGATGTTGGACAGGGAGAAGCTATATTTATTGAAACTCCTTCTCGGCATCAGATTTTAATTGATGGTGGACCTAGTTCTCTCATTTTAGAAAAGCTTGCCGAGAGTTTACCATTTTGGGATAGAACAATTGATTTAATAATTTTAACCCATCCTGAACATGATCATCTGGCCGGCCTAATTGAAGTTTTAAAAAGATATAAAGTTGAGAATATTTTATGGACCGGCGTTTTAAGAGATACTGCTGAATACAAAGAATGGGTTAAGTTAATTAAAGATGAAGGAGCCAAGATAAAAATCGCTCAAGCCAGCCAGAGAATCAATCTATCGACTTACGAAGTCAATAGATATATTGATATTTTATATCCTTTTGAGAATTTAGAAGGTCAGGAATTTAAAAATAGTAACAATACTTCCATTGTTGCTAAATTAAATCTTGGTGAGAACTCTTTCTTATTTACTGGCGATGCTTATAAATCAGTAGAGAAAAAACTAATAGATAAGGAAACTGACCTTGCTTCAGACGTTTTAAAAGTTGGTCATCATGGCTCAAAGACTTCTAATTCGGAAGAATTTATAGAGAAGGTTTCTCCAGAAATTGCCGTAATTTCAGTTGGTAAAGACAATCCCTACCACCATCCCCATCAAGAAACCTTGGATACTTTAGAAAAGTATGGTATAAAAATTTTAAGAACCGATTTAAATAGTGATATTAAAATTCTATGCGATTCCCAATCTT
>Ga0172363_10002525_pt1 | contig 14809 bp, 13 predicted proteins | sample LakKivs2_kivu2a2_FD_114541 | JGI IMG/M metagenome (GOLD analysis project Ga0172363, IMG submission 114541) | Sediment microbial communities from Lake Kivu, Rwanda - Sediment s2_kivu2a2 | ecosystem: Environmental > Aquatic > Freshwater > Lake > Sediment | place: Rwanda: Western Province, Lake... | reverse complement strand
TTCACTGTGTCTGCAACAGCACTTTCTGCAAATCCAACTTATGCTAAAGTTGATCTTTCAACTACAACAGCACAATCCGTAGCCCTAACAGTTGGCGTTGTTGATGCATATTTCAACAATCCAGTTGGCGGCGCTGGTTATCCAGCAACCAACGCAAATACATATGGCGTTGTTGGTGGTAACACAGCAATATTTGGCAGCCAAGTATTAGTTGGAGTATGCATGGGCGTATCAGGCACAGGTACAATAACTGTCGCTGATGATAGCCCAAACATTGACGGTGTAGGAACAGATTTTGCTAACACATTTGTAGACGGTACAATCGTTTATGATGTTGATGGTAATATTCTTGGTACTATTGATGACATAGCAAACGCAAATGCTGTATTCGCAACATTTGCCGCTAACGCATCAGCAAACGTATCAGGTGGAGCATATGTATATGGCACACCAGAAGCAGGCTTTATCGTTCGTCAGAAGGGTAAGATGAAGTATCTAGTAACAGGTACAACATCAGGTCTAACACAGGCTTGCTATACAGCAAACGTAGCAAACACTGCATTGTCACCTAACACATTTACTATCAACGGAACATATGCAAATTCTGGCACTATTAGATTCTCATCATTAAATGATTATAATAGTGAAGTGTTCCCAGCACAAGTTGCAGCAGCATCACTTGTACAAGGTACTGTATATACTATCTACAATGCAGGTAACACAAACTGGACAGCAGTAGGTGCATTTGCTAATATGACTGGTATTACATTTACTGCGACAGGTGCAGGCTCAGGTACAGGTACAGCAGTTCTATCAACTGTGAATCCTGATGTGATTGCGTCATTCAACTCAGCAGAAGTTGCAAACTCACTCGCATCTCTACCACCTGTAGTAACAGTAACAAACGCCTAATAGGAACTAAACGATGCCAGCCGCAGTTCGTATTAATAAAATTAAACAAGCTGAGACTGATATCGCAGTCCTGCAGGTTCAAGTCAGAAATATCGAAGATAAGATCGATGATGTTAAAGTCGATATTAAAGACTTGCGACAATCAATGGAAAAGGGGTCTGAAGATACTTTAAATATCATTAAAGAACTTCAGACCTCTAATTCAGAATCACATGAGAAATTATCAGAAAAAGTATCGACATTAGAAAAAATGCGTTGGATGTTGTTAGGTGCAGCAGCAGTTGGCGGTGCTATGGGTTTCGAAACTTTTCAAATGCTAGTTGCTAATATTGTTGAATGATAGCTTTTATTTTATCCTGAACACTATCGATCTGTACTGTGCTGAAAAGTCCCGGATGCAATGGTTTGGGATATAAATTTTCTTCTACCCAGGCATATCCGCAATGCTCATCATTTAAATTAGGAACGAACTCTTGCTCAACAGCGCAAAAAAATGTGTGATATGTAAATGTATTATTGACGAATTTTTGTATAGGAATTAATTTTGCGTATTTAGGAAAATATCCTATTTCTTCGTTACACTCTCTTTCTAGACCTTCTAATAAACTTTCGTCTCTTTCTATTTTACCGCCGGGGATGCTCCAACTATTATTATTTTTATTATCTTTTCTTAACAGATATAAAAATCTCTTACTAGATTTACTATAAAAAAACATTCCTGCACTAGTATTACTCATATGACTAGTTATCAGTTTTTAAATTACTATAGAATAATCGCCCTGATCATACCAACCTTCATATGATTTCATCCATTGACCTTCTTGATCTACATAGCGATATTGAACATTAGTGTTAAGGTTAGTTACATATTCAACTGTAGTACTCTCGCTAGCATCAAATGAAACAAACCATTGCCCGTTTGTAGAATCATATTGTATGATATCATTAGCACTTGCTACAACATTTCCCCAGGCTACGGTGCTGCTATCTTCACTACCCATGTCTTCTACTATCAAATATCTAGTACCATTTACTGCGCCCGGTAATCCGGCATTTGGTCCTTGCATCAATGGATTTATAACGGCATTCACAGGATCTAAAGTATTTTGAGGTAGTGTATCTTGGTCAATATTATATATCAATAACCTATCATCTATGGGATCAGGTACTATAGTACCTACAATGTCGTCTTCCATATATGGATTTTGTAACCATATCTGACTTATGCCTGGTTTTATTGCTCCATAAACGTTTAATAAACTACTCCAATATAGATTTGTATTGGGGCTAGGAGGTAATTCAAGTTCATTATTTGAAGGATAAAATGTTTCATTCGCAGGTAACAATTGCAATGTATTACCTATCAATAGAACTTTATATCCATATGGAGTAATTTTTTGACGAGTACCTAGTAATAAATCTTCGTCTTGTATGTCTTGGAGTGCAGTACCCTTATGTATGCTAGCAATGATTTTATGAATGACACCCATCTTTTTAAGTTTAGCGCTAGTGCTTATCCATATGGGTAAATAAAATTTCCAGCTCATCACATCTATTGGATTTCCTGTACCTTGTGGAATACTGCGCGAAGTAAAGGTAAGACCGTCTTGATAAACTACTGTTAGTGAAGTCCAATCAATAAAATTGTCAGTGCTTTGTATTTCTAAACTAGGATTAAACAATGTACCTAACTGCTCTATCAACTGTAATTTTTGATTATAGTTTGTTGTCCAAAAATCTACTTGCATACGTAATGTATAAGGTACCGGCATCAATCTTTCGATAGTAAATGCTTGTCCTTGAGTTTCTTCATAATTACCAGTATCAGTATTGTATGCTCTTTGACGAACTTGAACTTTTTCTTGATATGTTGGGTTCTGTGTTCTTCTTTGATCGTATTCTAAACCCGTGATCCAATATGTTATCATAGGTGCGCTAGGTAAATTGCTAGCACTGTTGTTTGCTATAACCGTAGATACTTGTCTGCTTTGATCTCCATACATTACAGGAACACGAACTATTATTTCATTTCCCGCCGGATCCTTACCTTTCGTTACATACCAGTTACTAAAAATCTTAGCGAACTGTAACAAGAATCTGCGTATCTGATTGTCGTAAAAAAATTGTGCCATTATTTACTCTTAAGGTATAGGTGGAACATCATCCGGTTTCAATTTTAAAATACTTGATAATGGTTGAGCTTCTGGTACTAAATTACCTGTTTGCTCTAGATATATCTGATTTTCATTATTTATATAGCCTGATAATTGTGATTTATCCTCAGCAGTAAATCCGGTATCTGTTCTTACATTAGTTGATATGCGAACCCATAATTGACCGTCCCAACGATATAATATATTTGGAACATAATCTATGCGTAAGAAATAATCGCCCACTTGTGGATTTTGTGGGAAACTGATTCCTGCACCACTAGGCATGCCATTTGGAGCTTCTCCGGTTCCATCTAAGTAGCCTGTACTGTAACCAAAACTTCTAGGGGTGCTACGTGCAATATATTGAAATCTTGGATCACAGTCTGCGCGCCAGTCCATCTCTGTACTGATAGTGCCAGTAAATCCTGGCTGTGTTGGATCAGCGTCGGCTGTAGCATATGTATTATCAGCAGTACCATATGGTCCTGTGATAGCTCCTAAACTTTGAACTGCTAAAATCTTTGTACCTTCTACAGGACCTGATCCCGTATCTAATTTTTTAGGTGCTAATGTTTTTATTTCAAGATTAGTTTGCACAAATTTATCTAATTTGGCTGATAGATCCATATCAGCAGTCATATCCCAGATACTCTTCAATGCGTCTTTACTAATTTTGATAGCAGGACTTGGATTTTTATATGCAGGATTTCTCATATAAACTATTTGTCCTGTAACATTTGTATTTGGTGCACCCTTACTATTTGTTAGAACATCGATAGGTGGTGCCGGCTGATCGATTTTATATGATAGTATTCCGTTTTCTTCATATGGTCCATATGTAGGTACAACATACAATTTACTACGATCATAACCTGCTTTAGGAACCTGACGTTTTGCTTCTTTGAGTTGCTCATCGTTGATCTGTATGTTCTTATTATATGTAGAAAGTATATCTTTTAAGTTTTGTTCAGTGCTTGGTTTCCAATAAGTAGGATCAGGCGGAGCTTTACCAGCCGGGACTTCAGTGATACTTTCCCAATTTTTTTCTCCATAGCTTATAATATATCCAGGAGGATAGGTTTTATCTTTATCCCATAATCCTAAATAATTATCCTGATTGATAGGTTCTTGTAATATCTGACTAAATTCTTGACTATCTACTAATGGTTCGCATTTGATACGCCATAGATGTGGATACCAGGTCTGACTAAACCCTTCACTAGCAAAGTTGGCATCTGTGATTTGATAGAAACGTTTTAATGCAACTGGTATAGTTTCACGTAAAGGATTATAGTCTAATAAATGCGGCAACTCAAGAACATCGCCCACCATTAACTTTCTACCAACGATATCGATCATATCATTGTAGTGGACGGTGATGAATATAATGTCATTATTTAAGAATAAGCCAAACTGACTTAGATCGAAATCAAGGTTCTGAACATTATAATGGCCACGTAATCTATAAATGTTAGTGTCGTATATCCTATCTCTGTTTTCAAGAAACAATAAGTCTTGTATATTAGTAGGATCTAATTTATCATACTGCGGTTGAGTGAAATCCGTGCTGGGAGTTTGACTGTTGGGGCCCAGATACTTATGTATGTACAGATCCGTCCCGCCCACGGTGAACATTTCGCTTATAGTTCTATCAAAGTACCTATAATCATTTTGTTTGGTAGGGCTATATAAGGATAGCTTTGGCATATTATTATTTAGTGTAAAATCAAGCACTTACAAAAGGCTTGACTATGGATTTACAAGGCATTATAATATATAAGTTAAGTGACATTTACGGAGTAAAACATGTCCAAATCTAAAGACATTAAAGAGTTGCACCCGCGCGATCCCGACGCAAAGTACATTGGGCCCGAGCCCAAGTTCGATGCTGCAGCAGTCAGCACTACTTGGGACCTCGCAAAAGCGTTTGGTTGGTACAATCACTTTTATGACAAGAAGGATGCCCGTGAGTTTATCGCACAGTATCTTGAAGTTGCAGGAAAACAACAAGTTGCGAAAACGCTACGTCGGGTCAATGAGCGTCATGTAAAGCCCACATATGGTTGGCTTGCACGGTGCATCGTTCGCGGTAGCGTAGTTGATAACGATACTTTATCTAAGTTGCAAAACGAAATTGATCGTCTTGTATCATTTGTGCAACAAGAAGTGTCAGTTGAACTTACACTTGCCCCAGTAAGCAATCGCCCCAACGTACAGGAGATAATGCGTGAGCGCACTCTAAACGTAGGCGGCGAACTTGAGGGACTCTGGGACGAATATCTAAAGAATGGTGCTGGTAAGGAAGGCATCAAGGCAATTGATGTGTTGTCACAAAGCAACATCTTACCCCAGCACGTGCCACTTCTTATCAGTGCGTGGCAGGCAAAGTTGGATGAATACAATGAAGTTGCTAGTGGTAAAGATGAGCAGTTGAGCGAAGCGTATGAGCGTTTCGGCAAGATTCAGTTGCGTAACATCATTAACACTATTGAGACTGTTATTGCCGATCTTAATGCGTATGTTGGTATGAAGAAAGCAGGCAAGAAGCCCCGCGCTAAGAAGCCTGTACCGGTCGAAAAGGTTGTCAAGCGACTCAAGTATCTCAAGACATTCAAACTTGAGAAATTGGAACTCACAAGCATCAGCCCAACTAAGTTGCATGGTTGTAGTGAGGCTTGGGTCTATGACACTAAGAAGCGCAAACTTCATCATTATGTTGCCGACGAATACACCAAGAGTATTGGTGTCAAGGGTAACACTGTTCTTGGCTTCTGCACTAAAGAATCGCAGATCAAGACATTGCGTAAGCCTGAAGAACAGATCAAGCAGATCATGGGTAGCAAGCCAGCAGCACGTAAATTCTTTGATAGCATCAAGGCAGTTGGCACTACACCTAACGGTCGATTCAACGCTAACATGATTATCTTGAGGGCTTTCTAATGAGTAGTAAATATGAGTTTAATCCTATCGAAGCACGTATGGAAACAATGATGACAGTAATTGATACGGCGATCCTATCTACTAATGATCGTAATGATCAGTTGATGCTTGCTTGTGCTATGATGCAACGTACAAGAGAAATTTTTGATGCTACGATAGGTGAATCAGGAAGGAAGGAAATGTTTAAGAGTTATGTCTAAAAGAATAATGTTAATAGCAGGTTGTAGCCATGTAGCGGGTGCAGAGATAGATGGTACAATCGATAGTGAGTATAATCGTGATAAAAGTTTTGGAAACTTGCTTGCCAAAAAGTTTGGTTATACTCCTGTAAATATTGCTATTAACGGAGCAACTAATAGTGGCATACAAAGAAGTGTTATAGAATGGTATAATGAAAATTATGAACCTGACCTTGAACTATTTGCTCTAGTTTGTTGGACTGACAGCGCAAGATTAGAGGCTCCTTTTTATAGAAACACCGACATACAAAGTAGTAATCAATCAGCAGATTGGTTTAGCAAGTCATGCGAAGATTATTTGCGAATTAATATGTTTGCAAATGGTGTGGCGAACGAGGACGAAAGAGCAATAAGTTTAGATGTACAAAATTTCATAATAAGAAATGAAGAAATGGTAGAAATAATGAATTTTCAATTCATATTATCATTGCAATATTATCTACAATTATATAACATAAACTATCTCATGCTAAACACGAATTACATTTTTCAAAAACGCCATAGAGGGCTGGAATTTTATTTAAGTGAAATTGATAGATTGCATTATTTGAATTATGATGATATGGATGAAGTTTTTTACCATAGATATAAAAACGCAGGATACACTAATCCAAAAGCCAAATATTATCATCTAGGGGAAGATGCTCATATCAACTTTGCTGATCACGTTGAAAAATATATGATATTGAATGATATTCTAGAATCACCGAGGAACATAAATGCAGAACGTAGACCTTAATAAGTATAAAGATTTTGTAGAAGCAGTCACCAGTAAGCAGAGTCAGGACCTTACTGAGTTTATGAACCGTCTTGATCGCCTAGACGGCAATTATGAAGCATATGGTCCAGATGGTGAATATATTCACGGTCCAAATGTCAATGTACCATTATTGCTTTGTGGTGCAATTGGTCTTGGTAGCGAGACCGGCGAGTTTCAAGAGATCGTAAAGAAATGTGTGTTTCAGGGTAAGCCGCTCAATGAAGAAACAGTTTTTCATATGAAGCGTGAACTCGGAGACATTATGTGGTACTGGATCAATGCTTGTAGGGCTCTTGAACTTGACCCCAATGATGTTGTAGCCGAGAACGTAAAGAAACTTGAAGCACGTTATCCGGGTGGCAAGTTTGATGTTTTCTATAGTGAGAACCGAAAAGAGGGTGATCTGTAATATCCGATAAATACATTTATTAATCGGAAAATAACATGGCAGCAGACCCACTAAGCGTACCTACAAACGCTAATTTAGAAGAACTTAAACAAGCACTTTATAACAACGTAAGATTGCGTTTAGGTGGGGATATTATTGATCTAGAATTAGATCCGCAACATTATGAAGCAGCATATGACTATGCTATAAAAACCTATAGACAACGTGCGCAGAATGCCACGGTAGAAAGTTATACATTGATGACGGTGATAAAAAATGTAGATACTTATACCTTACCTAGCGAATTCATCAATGTCCGTTGTTTATATCGTAGAACAGTTGGACTTGAAACTGGTCCAAGCAGTACAAGTTTCGATCCATTCAGCAGTGCTATATTAAACACATACCTATTAAACTACAACTATACAGGCGGCATGGCAACATATGATTTCTATGCAGGCTATGTTGAACTAGCAGCGCGTATGTTCGGTGGTTATGTGACATACACATTTAACCCTGTCACTAAAGTATTGCGTGTTGTGCGTGACTTCAAGGGTACAGGCGAGCGTATATTGATTTGGGCTGACATACAACGTCCTGAAATTGAATTATTACAGGATCCGGGTGCTGGAGTTTGGATAACTGACTTTGTACTAGCAGTACTAAAAGGAATCATAGGTGAGGCCCGTGAAAAGTTTGGCACTATCGCAGGTCCTACCGGCGGATCAACGTTAAATGGCACAGCTATGAAAGCCGAAAGTAAGGCAGATATGGAAAGATTGATAGAAGATTTACGTCGATATCAAGATTATAGTCAGCCATTAACATGGATTCAGGGTTGATTTTACATTTTATATTTGTTATACTCATTCAATGATTGTAGGTGTAGCAGGCTTTATAGGCAGTGGCAAAGATACCATTGCTGATTATCTAATCACATTCAAAGGGTTTCGTCGCATGAGTTATGCCGAACCATTGAAGGATGCCGTAAGCGCTATCTTTGGTTGGGATCGTGATTTACTTGAGGGTACTACCAAGTATAGTCGTGAATGGCGCGATACTATAGATCCCTGGTGGGCAGAGCGTTTAAATTTCCCTAATTTGACTCCTAGATTTGTGTTGCAACAATGGGGCACTGAAGTAGGACGCAGGGCATTTCACGATGATATTTGGATCGCTAGTATTGAGAATAAACTACGCAACATAAAAGATAATATCGTTATTAGCGATTGTCGTTTCCCTAATGAATTAAGATCAATTAAAAGAATGGGTGGTATAACTATTAGAGTCAGTCGCGGTGCAAACCCTATTTGGTATGATGCAGCTATTCAATACAATAAAGGTAATAACCACGCAAAAAATATTTTAGCAGAGTATAAAGTTCATGCTAGTGAATATAGCAGTGTTGGTCTTGATTATGATCACTATGTTGATAACAGCGGAACTGTAGATGAATTACATCGTAAAATTGACTCAATAATCGACTTGTAAATCACCCCTTTTCCAAGTTACTTCTTTACGCTTAACTACTTCTACGCAATTAAGACATATCGTCCTTAGATTATTAAAAGCGGTGTTCTTACAATTTCCATCGATATGAAATACTGTCATCTGTGACGGATATAAACTCTTAAACCCGCAGATATCACATACAGGTTTTTTCTTATAGCCTGCTTTTTCCCAACTGTAGTTTTTAGGTTTAGATTTGGGTTTCTTTTTTCCGCAGTCATCACATATGCTGCGATAGTGCTTAACACCGTTTTTGATGTAATTAACTGCCCTAGGGTTCTTATTACATTCTTTACATACGGGTCTTATTAAAGCCATACTAATATTTATGATTTTACCTTCGAAGGTATGCTAATCAGCGTTTTTTATGTAATTGATATAAATAATATTAAGCGTATTAGGGTATTGTAACCCTCAAAATATTACACATAGGAAGTAAAAACATGTCACTAGTATCACCAGGCGTAGAAGTTACAATCATTGACCAAAGTCAGTATCTTCCAGCCCCAACAAATTCAATTCCTTTCGCCTTGCTAGCAACAGCACAAGACAAAGCAAATCCAAACGGTACGGGTATAGCATCAGCTACTACAGCAGCTAATGCTAATAAGTTGTATCTAGTTACAAGTCAGCGTGACTTAGTAACATTATATGGTAATCCATTTTTCTATTCATCTACTGACGGTACTCCAATTCAAGGGTATGAATTAAATGAGTATGGCCTATTAGCTGCTTATTCAGCATTAGGTGTTACTAATCAGTTGTATGCGTTAAGAGCGGATATTGACTTAGCTAGCTTAGTAGGCTCAGCAGGTCGCCCAACAGGTAATCCAAATAATGGAGCCTGGTGATTAGACACAACTACTAGCTCTTGGGGAATCTATGAATGGAACGCTGCAACTCAGCAGTTCGCATTGCAATCACCGATCGTTATAACTAACCCAGATGATTTAAGTGCAGGCTTCCCTAAAGATAGCATAGGTGCAGTAGGACAATATGCAGTTATTGCCTTACAAATTACTGATGTTCCTTCACTAGAACAAGATAAAACTTATTTTTATAAAAATTTAAATAATACTTGGGTATCTATTGGTTCTGCTGACTGGTTAAATTCGGTGCCAACATTAGTAGGTTCTAATTCTAATCCGTCATTAACTGTAGGTGATAGCTTTACTTTGACTATAGGTTCAGGGGTAACTTTATCTACTGCAACTATAACAGTACAAGCAGGCTTAACAACAGCCGCAGCTATCGCGGCTCAAATTAATTCACTAAATTGGGAAGACTTATCAGCATCCGTTGTGAATTCAAGATTAGCATTATATTGTTCTACTGAAATAAATACTCCAACTGGTATTACAGTTTCTGAAGTGTCAGGTACTATTTTACAAGACCTAGGATTAGCAGCTGGGGTATATTATCAACCTAAATTTTTCTATGGTACCTCAGCACAACAACCATTATGGGCTTCAAGCCAGACCAATCCTCGTCCAACTGGTTCAGTTTGGGTTAAAGTAGGAACTTCAGGCAATGGATTGAACCCTATAATGAGCGAATGGAATCAAAACGCCTTAGTTTGGGTTCCTAAAAATGTAACTTTAGCTATTGATGATGCTGCAGCTATCGCAGCATTAGATTCAACAGGCGGACAGGATATCCCAGCTGGTTCAGTATATGGTCAATATGATTATTTCGGCATACTACCTGATAGTCCAATCTATTATTGGGAACGTATCGCAACAGGTCCAACTGTTGTAACTGGTACAAATACTGATCCATAGTTTAATGCAGGTCCTTATTATTCTTATGTTTATGTAACTGTTCCTGGTCAATCCACTTATAGCAATGCATATCTATTGGAAGTAGCTGATAATTCAGATGCAGTAGATTTTGTCACTGCATGGGCTGCTGCAGCTATTCCATTTACAGAAGCATTGGTAACTACTGACGGTGCGATTCAAATCACTCACACCGAAGGCGGTTCAATAATGGTTGATGATATCAGCTATACTGGATTTGATAATGGATTAATGACTGAAGCAGGATTTGTATCTGGCTCTACTGTAGGGGCTAAGATCGGAAGACCTTCAGCCCACACATTTACTGTGACACAATCAAGTACTACTGGTTCTGGATCGGGATTACAGCTTGTAGTACTAGTTATAGGTACCGGACACTATTACATAACTGGAATAGCTAGCGGCGGTACTGGTCATGCTGTAGGAGATGTACTAACATTTGCAGGATCAGACTTAGGTGGAGTTAGCCCGGGTAATGATCTTGAGGTCAAAGTCTCAGCAGTAGTAGGTGGAGTGGTATCAAAGGTCACCATTGCTAGCGGTTCAAACCCATCTGCTAGTGGATATAGTGTAGAGTTAAGCAACTGGGTAGAATTTACATTCACAGCTAACGAAGGAGCCCCGGTACAAGCACCGGCCAATAATACAAACTGGTTCTACAGCGTAGTAGATCAGGTTGATATCATGATCAATACAGTGGCAGGTTGGAAGGGTTATCGTAATGCATCTTATGATCAAAATGGTTTCCCATTACCAAGCGGTACTAATGTTACAGACCCAAATGGTCCTATCATAAGTGCTAGCGAGCCATTAGTTAATAGTGAGGGTGATCCTTTAGTATATGGTGATCTATGGATCGACACTAGCGATTTAGAAAACTATCCAATAATCTATCGCTGGCAATCTGTTGATAATACAGATCAATGGGTGTTGATTGACAATACAGATCAAACAAACCCAACTGGTGTAGTATTTGCTGACGCACGTTGGGCAACTAATGGCACAGTAAATCCTGCTAATGATCCAATTCCAAGCATCAAGTTATTGTTGTCAAGCAATTATCTTGATTTAGATGCTCCGGAAAATTCATTATATCCGGTAGGTATGTTGTTGTTCAACACACGCAGAAGCGGATATAATGTAAAACAATATAAAGTAAATTATTTTAATGGTGTCAATTTCCCAGATCAGTCATTACCTACTGAGAAGGATGCATGGGTAACTGCTTCAGGATTGCAATCAAACGGTAGTCCTTATATGGGTCGCAAGGCTCAGAGAGCAATGGTCGTACAAGCCATGAGAGCGGCAATCGATACTAATACAGCTATACGCGACGAAGATAATTTCTTCAACTTGTTAGCTGCACCTAACTATCCTGAATTGCAACCAAACATGGTCGTATTGAATAGTGACCGTGGCGAGACAGGTTATATTTTAGGTGACACACCAATGCGTCTATCTGATCAAGCAACACAAATTCAAGCTTGGGCTACTAACGCAGCTGGTGCAACAAGCACGGGAGAAGATGGTCTTGTAACAAGAAACACTTATCTAGGCTTGTTCTATCCAAGTGGATTAGCATTCGACCTAAGTGGTAACTTAGTTGCTGTACCATCAAGTCACATGATGTTGCGCACATTCTTACGTAACGACACAGTGGCTTATCCTTGGTTCGCAGCAGCTGGTACTCGTCGCGGTATCATCGATAATGCTGCAAACATAGGTTATCTTGATGCAGAGACAGGAGAATTCGTGACAATCAAGACACGTATCGGTATACGTGATGTTCTATATACAAACTTCATCAATCCAATGGTATTCTTTACAGGCAATGGATTGTTGAACTATGGTAATAAGACATCATTCAATAGTCAAAGCGCATTAGACAGAACAAACGTTGCACGTTTAGTTGCATATGTTCGTCGCCAATTAACTATCGCAGGTCGTCCGTTCGTCTTTGAACCAAATGACGCATTAACACGCGAACAAATTAGCGGTGTTGTTGAGTCATTGATGATCGATCTTGTCGCTAAGAGAGGTATCTTTGACTACTTGGTAGTCTGCGATGAATCAAATAACACTCCATCAAGAATAGATCGTAATGAGTTGTGGATCGATGTTGCTATTGAGCCAGTGAAGGCAGCAGAATTCATCTACATCCCAGTACGTATATTGAATACTGGTGAGTTAGCAGGAGCGTAATAAAAAATAATGAGGGCTCTGTGAAGGGCCCTCAAGACTGATAAATATAGTATATTAGGAGATATTACAATGGCAACAGCCTCACAATCATTGTTCAACATGACAGTAGCATCTGATAATGCCGGTGGCAATCAGGGCCTGTTGATGCCAAAATTGCAATATCGCTTTAGAGTTAATTTCATTAACTTTGGCGTAGATGCAAACGGCGGGTTGAGCTTAACAAAGCAAGTTGTAGATTGCACACGTCCAAACTTGACTTTTGCTGAAATCCCACTACAGGTTTATAACTCTGTAATTAAAATTGCAGGTAAACATGCTTGGGCAGATATGACAGTCACTATCCGTGACGATGCATCTGGCACAGTAGCAAAGGCTGTTGGTCAGCAATTACAGAAGCAGTTAGACTTCGTTGAGCAGGCAAGTGCTGCAACAGGTCAAGATTATAAGTTCCAAACAAACATTGAAATTCTAGACGGTGGTAACGGTACTGCTGCTCCTGAAGTTCTTGAAGCTTGGGAACTATATGGTTGCTTCTTGAAAGGTGCAAACTATAACAACTTGAACTATGGAACTAGCGAAGCGGTAACTATACAGTTATCAATCGCTTACGATAACGCAATCCAAGCTCCAATTGGTTCAGGTGTTGGTGCAAGCATCGGCAGAATCTTACGTGGAGACAGCGCAACTGGTATCGGCAGTTGATAGTTAGAGTAAATAACTAACTATGGGACTAGGTAACTGGGGTCAAGAACTGCAAAATGGTGCCGCTGCTTTCTTTGGTAGCGAGTACCTCAGGGACTATAGACACGCAAGCAAAACATTTAGGAGCAATAGTTATGCTAATGCTCCTAAATACAAATTTCTCTTTCACACATATTTTGATATAAATCCTGCCGCTTTAGGTAGTCAATTAAGTTCAGATAATAATTTTGGATTATTAGTAAAAGATGTGAAACTTCCATCTTTTAGATTCGCCACGCATGTGTTGAATCAATATAATCGTAAAAGAATTGTACAAACAAAAATAAATTATGAACCAATACAGATAACTTTCCACGATGATAATCTAAATCAGATTGCTAGAATGTGGTATAGCTATTTCACTTATTACTACAAAGATGCTTCAAAAGTAAATGTTTTATTTACGGGGGCTAGGGGTGGGGTACAAGATACAGGACAGCAACCAGCAAACAGCCCTGCTAGTAGTGGTGTAAATCTTTTTGATCGCACTACATATAAGCCTAGCTTACAAACAGCAGGCGGGGATGATTGGGGATATATAGGTGAAACAAATCAGCCTAGCCCCGAAGGCGATCCAACTAAACCTCCGTTCTTTAAAAGAATAACAGTGTTTGGTTTCAATCAACATAATTTCACTGCATATAGTTTTATAAATCCAATCATAACTAATTTTGCGCACGACACATATAACTATGAAGAGGGTGGTGGGGTGATGAAAAATACTATGACTATTGATTATGAAACTGTTGCATATGAAGCAGGTGCGTTAGACGGCGAGAATCCGGGCAACATAGTAAGCAAGTTTGGTGATGTCGCAAACTATGATAGAACTAAGAGTTCTATCACTTTACCGGGTGCGAACGGTAAAATATTAGGACAAGGTGGATTGATTGATGGCCTCGGCGGAGCGATAGAAAAAATATTTGCTGGAGATATATCAGGATTTAAAGAAGCCGGTGAATTAATACTTCCTTTTAAAGATAAAGATTTAAAATCAACATTAAAAAATGAATTAACTAGAAATTTTGAAAAACAATTAACACAGACAGCAGAAAATGCTGTACGAAACAATTCAGTTATTATAGCGATAAACGGTGCTACACCTAGTGGTAGCGCTAATGCCCCAACAGTAAGCAAGCAACCTAGCAATCCAGCTCCTGGTTCTA
>Ga0172363_10002524_pt1 | contig 14816 bp, 17 predicted proteins | sample LakKivs2_kivu2a2_FD_114541 | JGI IMG/M metagenome (GOLD analysis project Ga0172363, IMG submission 114541) | Sediment microbial communities from Lake Kivu, Rwanda - Sediment s2_kivu2a2 | ecosystem: Environmental > Aquatic > Freshwater > Lake > Sediment | place: Rwanda: Western Province, Lake... | reverse complement strand
TCGCTGGCCCAGCAGTTCGGCCCCGACCAGTGGCTGCAGGTGACGCTCTCCGCCTAGGGGGCCACGGATGCCCAGGCCCAGGAGAGGATCTCGGCGGCGCTGGAGGAGCTGACATGCCGTCTCGCCAGGGCCAACATTGCCTGCCAGATAGGATAGTTGTGCGCCCACTGTCCAGCATCAATTGACATTGGAGGTATACGATGGCTGTTCGATTCATCCTCACCGAGTATGTGAACCAGCTTATGGCGCAGGCTGTCTATGACAAACTGGAAGATGGCCCATTCGCCGGGCGGATTCCCCCATGCAAGGGGGTGGTAGCGTTTGGGGCTACACTGCATGAATGTGAAGAGGAACTCCGCTCCACCCTGGAAGATTGGATTTTGGTTGGTCTCAAGTTAGGTCATCCTTTGCCAGTGATCGCCGAGATTGATCTGAACAAGGAGCCAACTTATGAGCCGGTGGTTGCCGTGTAAGCAGCGAGATTTCAGAGGAAAGACTGAGTGGACATCACCGACATCATCGAAGCAATCCGAGCCAATCGAGTTCGAATCACTGACCATGCTGATGAAGAAGCTGAAGCCGATCAGCTCACCTTTGATGAAATTTACTTCTCGGTGCTTCATGGTGAAATCATCGAGGATTACCCGACCGACAAGCCGTATCCGAGCTGTCTGATATACGGTCAGACATTCAGCGGCGATCCTGTCCATAGTGTTTGGGCGTATAACGAGCAGAACCAGTGGGCCGTCTTGATCACGGTTTATCGGCCTGACCCCAATCTATGGGTCAACTGGCGGGAAAGGAGAAAGTAGCAATGATGCCCTTTGAGAAATGTCCAGTGTGCGGTGGTGAATTGGTGGAGAAAGAGGTCGAAAAACTCTTGCGTGGAGGGATTCATACTGCTGTCTTGAAGGTGGGTGCTGAGGTTTGCCTTCACTGCGGAGAGCGCCTGTATTCACAGGAAACGGTCAGGCGATTTGAAGAGATCAGAGCCAAATTGGAGCGCCGGGAGACGGCAGACTTTCAACCCCTGGGATTATCGTTTCAGGTGGTGTGACAGTTGCAGAGTTGACGTCGTCGCATCGCTTAACAAGCGGCTGCCGGCTTCGGCCTCCAGCCTTTGCTCAAATGCGCCCTTGGGGTATACTTCGGCAACTGCCGACCGTTTGCGGGTCTGAGGGGGTACAAGAATGGGGCATCTACATACAGATATAACAGTGAGGGGGAGCAACTCTGCTGTAGAGTTGAAGAACGTGCTCATTGATACCGACGCCACGTACACTGTCTTGCCAGAGAAGGTTTTGGAGGAGGTGGGGGCTTGGGGACCCGTGGGGGAAGTTGAAGTGGAGTTGGGAAATGGAGAAAACATCAAAGCCCAAGCCTACGGCGTGGCGATCAAGATTGAAGAGGTTGAAGCACCTTCGATAGGTATTACCTTCGAGGGTGCCCAGACGGTCATTGGCGTAGAAACATTGGAGTCCATCGGCCTGAAGTTAGACCCGACGACGGGTAGATTGGAATTCACACGACCTAAAGGACTGGCATACTTCTACTGGGCTAAGGTAACGGACGAGGGAATTAAACGGACAAAGTACAGGCGGAAGGAGTCTATTCAATTCCGAAGTCCGTGTCCAAATCCGCTGACCTATGATGATGGTTCAGGGCACTTTTAGCGCCCTGGAGTTACACAGGGGCACCCTAATGGGGCCCCCGTCCTGGGACCTCAAGCCCCAGGCTTAACCAAGGGAGGCAGAGATGGATCTTTTCGAAAAGTGCTACGGGTTCACCGCAGCGAAGGAGGCGATGGCGGGGGGCTACTATCCCTATTTCATCCCCCTTAGCGAGACCGAGGGAACCGAGGTCTCGGTCAATGACCATCGGATGATCATGATCGGCTCCAACAACTACCTGGGACTCACTGTCCATCCCAAGGTGCGGGAGGCAGCGATAGAGGCGGTGCGAAAGTATGGCACCAGTTGCACTGGGTCCCGTTTCCTCAACGGCAACCTGGTGATACACCAGGAGCTGGAGGAACGGCTGGCGGATTTCATGGGCCGGGAGCGGGCGCTGGTGTTCAGCACCGGCTATCAGACCAATCTGGGCACCATCTCGGCGCTGATCGGCCGGGGGGATGTGGTCATCACCGACCGCGATGACCATGCCTCCATCGTGGATGGTTGCCTCCTCAGCCGGGGGGAGATGAAGCGCTTCCGTCACAACGGCATGGACAGCCTGGAACGGGTTCTGGAGCGCTGCGATCCCCAGGCGGGCAAGATGGTGGTCGTGGATGGCGTCTTCAGCATGGGAGGCGACATCGCTCCCCTGCCGGAGATGATCCCCCTCTGCCAGAAGTATGGGGCCAAGCTGATGGTGGATGACGCCCACTCCCTGGGTGTGCTGGGCCAAGGGCGGGGCACAGCGGCCCACTTCGGCATCGCCAAGGGGGTGGACATCATCATGGCCACCTTCAGCAAATCCTTCGCCTCCCTGGGCGGCTTCATCGTCGGCGACGAGCCGGTCATCCACTACATCCAGCACTTCGCCCGCTCGCTCATCTTCTCCGCCAGCATGCCGCCAGCCAATGTGGCCGCCTGCCTGGCCGCGCTGGACATCATGGAGACTGAGCCCTGGCGCTACGAGCGTTTGGCTGAGATCTCAGTCAAGATGCGGGAGGGGTTCCGCAGCCTGGGCTTCGAGACCGGCCCCACCGAGACCCCCATCGTGCCCATTATCATCGGTGATGACATGAAGACCATCTTCCTATGGAAGGCCCTCTTCGACGCCGGCATCTACACCAATGTCGTGATCCCCCCTGCCGTGGCCCCCAATGAATCGCGGCTGCGCACCAGCTACATGGCCACCCACACCGATGAGCAACTGAACCGCGTGCTGGAGACCTTTGCCGTGATCGGCAAGGAGGTAGGGGTCATCTGATCGTCATCCTCACCCACGAACACACCGACTTTGATGGGCTCGCCTCCCTGCTGGGGGCAGCTAAGCTGTACCCCGATGCGGTGCCGGTGCTGCCGCAGCGGCCCAACCGCAACCTGCGCCGCTTCCTGGCGCTCTACGGGGATGAGCTGCCCTTCGTCCAGGCCGAGGAGCTGCCCCCCCAGCCCATCGAGCGGGTGATCCTGGTGGACACGCAACGCCTTCCCCCCCTGAAGGGCCTGAGCGCCGATGCGCCCCGCTGCATCATTGACCATCATCCCCCGGCCCAAGAGTTGGACTCACAGACATGCTATTGTGGTGAGGAGACGGGCTCCACCACCACCCTGCTGGTGGAGCAGATCGCCGAAGCAGGGCTGAACCTCTCCTTAGTCGAGGCCACCCTGCTCCTGCTGGGGGTGTATGAGGACACCGGCTCCCTTACCTATGCCACTACTACCCCTCGCGACCTGCACGTCGTGGCGTGGCTCCTGGAGCATGGAGCCCGCCTGGAGATGGCCCGCGAGTTCCTGCAATACCGCCTGACCCCGGAGCAACAACAACTCTACGACCAACTGGTCGGAAACATCCACACCTACCGCATCCGGGGGCAGGCGGTGGTCATTGCTGCGGCCCGGATGGGCGAGTACGTGGAGGAGGTCTCCACCGTCGCCCACCGGTTGCGGGATCTGCTGGCCCCCGACGCCCTCTTCGTGCTGGTGGAACAGGACAACCACATCCAGATGGTGGCCCGCAGCACCTCGGAGGCCATTGACGTGGGGGCCCTGGCCGAGCAGTTTGAGGGCGGGGGCCACAGCCGCGCGGCGGCGGCCCTCATCCGAGGCCGCTCCCTGGAGGCGGTGGGAGATCAGTTGGTCCAGGCCTTGAACGCCCACATCCGTCCCCCGGTGACCGTGCGGGACATCATGTCCTTCGGCGTGCATACCCTGCCCCCCGACACTACGGTGGCCCAGGCTGAGGAGCTCATGCGCCGCTACGGTCACGAGGGCTTTCCAGTGGTCGAGGAGGGGCGCGTGGTGGGCGTGCTCACCCGAGGGGAGATAGACCGCGCCCTCCAGCATCAGTTGAACCTGGCGCCTATCCACACCTTCATGCACCAGGGGCAGATCAGCGTGAGCCCCCAGGATGGGGTAGAACAGGTGCAGGAGGTGATGATCCAGCACGATGTGGGCCAGGTGCCGGTGGTGGAGGGGAGCCAGGTGATCGGCATCGTGACCCGCACTGACCTCATCAAACTGTGGGGCCAGCCCGCCCGCCCCTCCCGGGCCCAGGAGATCGCCGCCCGCATGGAAAGTGCCCTGCCCCCCTCGCTTTTGAAGCTGCTGCGGGAGGTCAGCCAGACGGCCCAAGAGATGGAAGGGGCCCTCTACGTGGTGGGGGGCTTCGTCCGCGACCTCCTGCTGGGAGCGCCCACCCTCGACCTGGACCTGGTGGTGGAGGGGGATGCCATCCGCCTGGCCTGGAGGCTGGCCGAGAAGCACGGCGGTCGGGTGCGCGGCCACGCCCGCTTCGGCACCGCCACATGGCTGATAGCCGATAGCCAATGGCAAATGGCCGACCAGCCATCTGCCATCTGCCATCTGCCATCTGCCCTTGATTTCGTCACTGCCCGCACGGAGTTCTACGAGCGTCCTACCGCCCTGCCCCAGGTGGAGCGCAGCTCCATTCGCCAGGACCTGCACCGCCGCGATTTCACCATCAACACCCTGGCCATTGACCTCACCCCCGCCCGCTGGGGGGAGCTGCTCGATTTCTACGGCGGGGAGCGGGACCTGAAGGAGGGCTACATCCGGGTGTTGCACAGCCTGAGCTTCGTGGAGGACCCCACCCGCATCCTGAGGGCGGTGCGGCTGGAGCAGCGGCTGGGCTTCTGCATCGAGGAGCGGACGGAGGAGCTCTTGCGAAATGCGCTGGACCTGCTGGATCACACTACCGCCGAGCGCATCCGCCAGGAGTTCTACCTGATCCTGCAGGAGGAGCGCCCCTGCGACATCATCTACCGGCTGAAAGAGCTGGGCATCCTGCAGCAACTTCACCTCCACCTGGAGTGCGATTGCTGGCTTCGGGCGCGCTTCTGTCGGATGCAGAGGGTGCTGCGCGAGAGAGGCTGGCCCCTGCCGGGAGAGGCCAGGGAAGCCCCTGATCCGGCCTGGTATCTGGCCCTGCTGACCTTTCGGCTGAGCGGAGACGAACTGCGAGCCTTTATGTCCCGGCTGAAGATCGTCAGCCGCGAGGCAGAACTCCTGCGCCAGGTCTACGGGCTGCGTCAGTACTTGCCCTTCCTGGAAAAGGAGCGACAGAGGTCCAGCACGCTGGTGAGCTGGCTGGAGCCCGCCTCCCACGAAGCGCTCTTCGTGCTGTGGGTGGCTACCGACTCGCCCCTGGCGCGCGAACAGATCGAATCCTACGAGCGCACCTATCGAGAGGTTCAGCCTCTGCTGACTGGGGAGGATCTGAAGGAGATGGGGTTGGAGCCCGGTCCGCTCTTCGGCAACCTGTTAGAGGTACTACGCGCGGCCCGGCTGGACGGTCAAGTGGAGAGCCGGGCTGATGAGGAGGCCCTAGTTGAGGAGCTCTTGGTCCACTGGGCCCGCCAGGGGTACAGGCCCCGGCAATTGAGGCGAAGGAAATGGCAACTGTGAGGGGGCGGCACTGGCTAGCACTCCTCCTGCTCCTCGGCTGCCTCGCTGGCTGTCAGATGACCAGCGATCCCCCTCGGGCGCGCATAGAGGCCGCCTTGCCCAGCCTGCTGGAGCAGGTGGCTCGAGTGAAGGTGTATCGGCCAGCGGGGGAAAACAGTACTCTCGGCCCCCAGGACGCGGCCTTTGAATCCACCGCCGGGGAGGCCCTATGCATCGCCATGGCCTCCTGCGTGCGGTTCTACTGCACCCCCGATGAGCAGCAGATCCTGGAGTGGATGGAGGCCAGCTCCGGCATGGTGCTGGATTTCCAGTCTCCTCAGGATGTGCCCACCGCATTGCCGCTGCCGGGTTGGTTCGGCCCTCTGCGGGGTTACGAGGAGATGAAAGGGGTGGAGCGGCTATACCTCATCCTGGAACTGGGGCAGTGGTCGGAAGTGATCGCCCGCAGCACAGACGACACCTGGAGCTGCTGGAAGAGCAATTGGGAGATTGAGGGGTAACGAGTCAACAAGGCACCGGGTCAACAAGGGTTCAGCCCCCTCGTTGCCCTATCCACTCGTTACTTGTTGACTCTCCCACTGCGTGAGCAGGAGTGAAAGAACACCCATGCCCAGAACACTTACTGACCTGCGGCGCCCTCTCCGGCGCACTGCTGGCCCTGGGCGCGGCCTGCTTGACCCGCGACGAGAGCTACAAGCTGGCGGCCCAACTGGTGCACGACTTTGAGCGGACCTTCGGCACGGCGTTGTGTTGTGAATTGGTAGGCCTGAACCCCGACGACCCCCGTTGGCGGGAAAGCTATCAGGCCCGGCAGGCGCACAGCACCATCTGCTGGCCTTGCGTGGAGTTCGCCGTCCATCGCAGTTGGGAACTTATGGAGAAGAAATAGGCGAAAGAGAAGGGAGGGAAGCACATGGCTAACAATGCCCCCTTGCACATCCGAACCCTGGAGGGTGAGCCGATCATTATCGGGGAGACGACACTGACTCCCCAGGCGCAGCTCGTCACCCTGGGCCGACGCCAGGGGAAGGTGACAAAGCGAGGTTGGGGGGGATGGGGATGGGCCTGGGGGCTGCTGATCCCCAGGGCGGTGATTGAGGAGTGCGGCGAGCGAAAGCAACGCATCCCCATCCCCGACCGGACAGCACAGGCCCTGCTGAGCATGGCCATCGTGGGGCTGGCAGTGGCCCTGCTCTCTGTCTTGGTGCAGATGCTCAGCCACTCATTTTCGGCTGAAAGAAAAGGAGACTGAGATGGAACTGAACCGCTTTTTCGACTTCTTGGAACAGATATACCAGAAGGCCAATGTGAAGGCCACCTTCGGCGAGCTGCAGACCATTGGCGAAAAGACCATCATCCCTGTGGCCCGGGTGGCCTATGGCCTGGGGCTGGGCTTCGGCGAGGGAGAGAAGCCCGGCGAAGAGGAAGGCCAGGTTGAGGCCACCGGTGCAGGGGGTGGCGGGGGCGGTGGTGGCGTGGCTACCCCTATCGCCGTGGTGGAGGTGACCGACGAGGAGACCCAAGTGATCCCCATCGTGGATACAACCAAGGTGGCACTGGCCGGCATCTTCATGGCGGCCTGGAACCTCTTCTGGATCACCCGAACCATCCGCGTCCTCAAGGGTCGTAGGGCAAGATAGCTGATGGCTGATAGCTTGTGTGAGAAACTGGCTCGCCTGCGCGAGCTCCTCACCCATCTGGAATCGGTCGTGGTCGCCTTCTCCGGGGGTGTGGATAGCACCTATCTGCTGGCCGCCGCCCTAGACATCCTCGGCCCGGAGCGGGTGCTGGCTGTCACCGCCAACTCGGAAAGCTACACCGAGTGGGAACGGGAGGAGGCCCGGGAACTGGCCCGCAGGCTGGGAGCCCGCCACCGGCTCATCACCTCCCAGGAGATGGATGACCCCCGCTTCGTAGCCAACACGCTCGACCGCTGCTATTACTGCAAACGTGGACTGTTGCAGGAGCTGCAGAAGGTAGCCCGCGAGGAAGGGCTGCGCAGCGTGGTGCTGGGCGCTACAGCGGATGATCTGGGAGACCATCGCCCCGGCATACGTGCCGCACAGGAGATGGGTATCCACTCCCCCTTGCTGGAGGCGGGCCTGACCAAAGCCGAGATCCGAGGACTGTCCAAGGAGCGAGGCTTGCCCACCTGGGATAAGCCCTCTATGGCCTGCCTGGCCTCGCGCATTCCCTACGGCACACCCATCACTTCACAGGCCCTGCAGCGCATTGGAGCTGCGGAAGGGTTCCTGCGCGATGTCTTCAACCTGCGCCAGTTGCGCGTGCGGGACCACGGACCCATCGCTCGCATCGAGGTGGAACCTCGGCACATCGAACGGTTAACACGGGAGGAAAACCGGCAGCGCATCGTGGAGAAGCTCCGACAACTGGGCTACCAGTACGTGACCCTCGACCTGGCCGGGTTCCGCTCCGGAAGCATGGATGAGGTGCTGGACCGTGTATGAAACGGATGCCCTCACCAGCAGCCCCCTGGCGCGGCCCGACCTCAGCCGCGAGGAGCGCAAGGGGGTGCCAGAGGTGATCCTGGCCACATCGAAGGACATCGAACAGGCCATGCGCATCGCCCACCACCACCTGGCTAAGAATGGGCGGGCCATCCTGAGCCGGGTCTCGCCGGAACTGGAGGCCCATCTGCGCCAGGTGGCCGAAGGGGAGATCGAGCTGGAGTGGTATGAACACGCCCGGGCCGCTGTGCTGCGTCGGCCCGCAGGCCGCCCCAAACCCACCGGCGGCCGGGTGGGGCTCATCTCCGCGGGCACCTCCGACATCCCTGCCGCCGAGGAGGCAATGCTCATGGCCCGCGAGATGGGCTGCGAGGCGTACCCCGTCTACGACGTGGGCGTGGCCGGCCTGCACCGCCTCTTCCAGCCCCTGGAGCACCTGGTGACCCAGGTGGATGTGGATGTGATCATCGTAGCCGCGGGCATGGATGGCGCTCTGCCCTCCGTGGTGTCAGGACTGGTGCCGGTGCCGGTCATTGGCCTGCCCACCTCTGTGGGCTACGGCCTGGGCGGACAGGGGATCGCCGCCCTATACGGGATGTTGCAGACCTGCTCGCCTGGGCTGGCGGTGGTCAACATTGACAATGGCATCGGCGCCGGGGCCATAGCGGGGATGATTGCCAACCGCGCCGCCCGCTTCCGCAGGGGCAGGGAGGATTAGCAGTGAGGATCGCCTACGTAGATTGCTTCTCCGGGGCCTCGGGCAATATGCTGGTGGGCGCGCTGCTGGATGTAGGGCTGGATTTGGAGGCCCTGCGGAGGGAGCTGGCCAAGTTGCCCCTGCAGGGCTATGAACTCTCATTGGAAGCCCAGGTGCGCCATGGGCTCAGAGGCACCAAGTTCAGCGCGTTGCTGCAACACCGCCACCACGACCACCGCCACCTGGCCGACATCGAGGCCCTGGTCGAGGGGAGCACGCTCTCTCCAGAGGTGAAAGCGCGCTCCCTGGCCGTCTTCCACCGCCTGGCCTGCGCTGAGGCCAGGGTGCACGGCACCTCTGTGGATGAGGTGCACTTCCACGAGGTGGGCGCGGTGGACTCCATCGTGGATGTGGTGAGTTTCGTGGTCGGACTGGAAGTGCTGCATGTGGAAGCCCTCTATAGCTCGCCGCTGACACTGGGGGGCGGCACGGTCCACACCGGGCACGGCCTGCTGCCCGCCCCGGCTCCCGCAACGCTGGAGATCCTGGCGGAGGCAAGAGCGCCTATCCGTCGGCATCCGCAGGCCGAAACGGAACTCCTCACCCCTACGGCGGCGGCGCTGCTGGCCGAGCTGGCGGTATTCCGCCATCCGCCTATGACCATTGAGGCGGTGGGATATGGGTTTGGCACCAAGGAGCTCGACCGGCCCAACGCAGTGCGGATCTGGCTGGGCGTAGGGGCGCATCGCAATGCACCCCTACCTGTTGAGGAGCGGGATGAGGTGGTGCTGCTGGAGTGCAACCTGGATGACATCACGGGGGAGATATTGGGGTACGCTCTGGAGCAGTGCCTGGCCGCCGGTGCGCTGGATGCCTGGTTCACCCCCATCCAGATGAAGAAGAACCGTCCGGGGGTCAAGTTCTCCCTACTGACCACGCCCGACCTCGTCCCGGCGCTGAGCGAACTGCTATTGCGGGAGACCTCCACCCTGGGGGTGCGCTACACGGTCTGCCAGCGGTGCAAGGCGGGGCGGCGCACGCGAAGGGTGGAAACGCCCTGGGGAGAGGTGCGGCTGAAGGAGAAGATCCTGGATGGGAAGGTGGTCGCCCGCTCGCCGGAATATGAGGACTGCGCTCGCCTGGCCCGCGAAGCGGGCGTGCCCCTGGCCCAGGTGTACCAAGCTGCCTTTCAGCCCGAGGCTGCAGAGCACTTCCCCTCCCTCTGAGGGAGGGGTTAGGGGAGGGTGGGGCCTTCGTCGTGAAAGCAATCTGGATTCCGTCCAGCGCCGTGGATTCCAGGCCGCAAAAGCCACTCCCTCCCAGCCTTCCCCTGCAAGGGGGAGGAGTTCAACCATCTGTGACGCTACGACGCTAGGACGCCAAGACGCTATTTCGGCACCGACAGGGTCTCCGCTGCCCTGGGCAGGATGTGCACCATCGCCTCAGGTCCGTGACGGCTCAGTGCTTCCTCCAGCGCCTCCTGTACAGTGGAGAAGGGCATGTAACCCAGAGCCCGCGTTTCCTCATCGGAGATCCCATCGGAGACCAGGCTGATCTGCCGGCCCACACGCACTTTGGCCCAGGCCATGGCTAAGGCCGCAGCGACCCGGTCCTCGATCCGCCCCTCCCGCACCCCGGCATCTATCTCCTCCGGACTCCAGGCGGTGAACTCCAGCATTTCCGAGTGCATGACCGCCACCCCCTCGGGGCAAGGGGACACCACGATGATGGTCCCGCCGGGTTTAGCCACCATGTCCGCCGGGTAGAGGGCCTTCTGCGACTGCCAGAACTCGATCTCCGCAGGGAAGGCGCCGGCGATCACAATATCCGCTGGTGTGTCAAATTGACAAGCATAGATCTCCCGACAGGTCTCGACACCAGCGCGGAAGGCCTGTCGCTGGTCGCCGAAGGCAGCCCGCACCACCTTCCCCTCCCCATTGAGCGCCACATTCAGGATGGCCGTCAGCCCCGCCTGCTCGGCCACCGCTTCCATCTCCGTTCGCACCTCATTCTCCACCTCTCCCAGGAAGTAGGGGCGCTGGCGGACGCTGAGCAGATGGGTGGCGGCCGTCGTCTCCGCGCCGGAAACCCCCGGCTGGATGATCTTGGCCCCGCCCGCGAACCCGCAGATGTGGTGGGGCAGGATAGAGCCCACCCCGATCACGCAGTCCGCCTCGTACACGGTGCGGTTGATGAGGATGGGCGTGGACTGGGCCGTGAGACCCAGGTCCACCAGGCGGTCGGGATCGTGGCAGTCGTGGTTCTCGATGGCGATGCGTTCCACGATCTCCGCGCCGTACTTGGCCCTGCACTCCGCCTCGTTCATGGGCCGGTGGGTGCCCAAAGCAATCACTAGCGTGATCTGTTGGTCACTTATCCCCGCGGCGTTCAGCTCCTCCAAAAGGGGACGCAATAGTTGGTGGGCCGGGGTGAGGCGGGTGAGGTCGTCGGCGATGAGGGCCACCCGACGGACGCTGTGGACCAGTTCCCTCAGAGGGGGAGCGCCGATGGGGTGCTCTAACGCTCGCCGCACCTCGGCGGGGACGTCGGGGCAGGAGGGTGTGGGCTGGGGTTCCAGCACCGCGCCCAGGTTGCGCTGCTCCACCTCCACGGTCAAAGCTTTTTCCCCGTAGGGTATGTGGATGACGACACGCCTAGACATATGGGCCTTGGTTTTTAGCCTCGTCGCGCCTGTTTGACGATCTCTACGAACCTCTTGGCGGTCTCGGTGAGCAGGGCGAAGTTCTCCTCAGCCACCACCTGTCCACTGACCAGGGCACTTCCCACCGCCAGAGCCACGGCGCCGTTCTTGATGAAATCGGCCGCGGTGTTGAGGTTCACCCCCCCCGTGGGCACCAGCTTCACCTGGGGCAGAGGCGCCAGGACGTCACGCAGGTAACGGGGTCCCATAACACCGGCGGGGAAGACCTTGATCAGGTCAGCGCCCGCCTCCTGGGCGGCCAATATCTCATTGGGGGTCAGCGTGCCAGGTATGGCTACCTTCCCGTAGCGATGGCACATCTCAATCGAGGCCTTGTTGAGTGTGGGTGAAACGATGAACTGAGCGCCAGCCAGGATGGCTGCGCGGGTCGTCTCCGCATCGAGTACCGTGCCAGCGCCCCACAGCACCTCCTCCCCATACTTGCTCGCACACTCCTCCAGGATCTGCAGTGCATTGGGGGTGGTCATAGTGAACTCGATAACATCGACGCCGCCTTCCTTGATGGCTTCGGCTACCTGCAGCAGGCGGCGGCTCTCCGAGAGACGCACCACAGCCGTGATCCCACAGTCAATGATTCTCTTCACTATCTGTTCTCTATCAGGCATTTTATGGTCCTTTGTAGGTTCTAGTATAGGTTCTAGCGACTGATTCTAAGGTCAGCGCCTGCCAACTGTGCCTCCACTTCCTCTGGGGTGCACCAGTTGAAGTCGCCGGGCAGGCTGTGCTTCAGAGCTGAGAAAGCCACACCATACTCGATGGCCGAGGCTATGTCGCCGGTGGTCAGGTAGCGATACAGGAATCCAGCCGTACAGGAATCGCCCCCACCCACGCGGTCAACGACCTCCACATCATAGGTTCTGGCCTCGTAGAAGTCACCATCGGAGTAGGCAAAAGCACTCCACTTGTTCCGCCACACCGAGATGACGTCCCGCAGTGTGATGACCACAATCTTGAAACCGAACCTCTCAGCCAGCTCCACGGCCACATCCTTGTAGCTGTCCTCCCGAATGCCGAATACCCGGAAGGTATCCTCCTCGGTGGTGAACAGGATGTCAATATACTCCATAAAGGGCGTCTGCACTTGGCAAGCTTTCTCTCGGGACCAGAGCCTAGAGCGGAAATTCAAGTCGTAGGCGATCTGGCAACCGGCCTTCCTGGCGGCCTCAAGCGCCTCTGCGGTCACTTGGGCGGCCGAATCGCTGAGAGCGGGGGTGATGCCGGTGGTGTGGAAGGCTTTCGCGCCCTTCAGGATGCCATCCCACTTGACCTCGCCGGGCTGGATCTTGCTGATGGCTGAGTTGGCTCGGTCATACACAACGGAGCTGGCACGAGGCGAAGCCCCCATCTCGAGGAAGTATAGCCCCATCCTGTCCTCGTTGGACCAGATGATATAGGAGGTGTCCACACCGTGCTCGCGGGCCTTGTTGCGCATCATTCGGCCCAAGGGGTTGCTGGGCAGGCGGCTGACCCAGGCAGTCTCCAATCCCAGCCGAGCTGCATTTACCGCCACATTCAGTTCTGCCCCACCGATCCTCACATCGAGCGTCGTCGTCTGCTCCAAGCGCTCAAAATTCGGGGGGTTCAATCGGATCATTGCCTCTCCAAAAGTTACGAGATCCATTTGTTCTATCCCTCCGTAATGCAGTATGATATCTCTTGCCTGCTACTATGGCCCCATGGCCTTTCCACTACTTGCTATTCTATCACACCTGTTGGACCTTGTCAAAGCGTTTCTTCTAAGCGTTTGGACATGACTTCGGCCAGGATCCTCTGCGGAGTGGGGCCTCGCGATAGACCAGGATTGCCGCCCAACGTCACTCGGCCGAGGGACGGGTGATCCAGTGATATGGAGAAGAGGGGTCTGTCGGCACGAAGTTGTCTGGCTATCTCGTGAGCTGTCCCCCGTGTGATCAACCAACTCTCCCGCCCGCGCATGATGGGGGCGGGGTGCGATCGCGAGGCAAGCTCAAAATAGTAGATTCCCGTCTGCTCCAGGCCAGTCCAGACGGTGTGGCAGATATCCACTCCGCCGCGAGCAACGCTTCACTCACGTAGCTGTCCCAGCCGGTTGCCGGTCAGATAGTTGCCCAGGGACGGTGCGCGGCCAGCTAGAGGCAGATGGATCGGAGGTCGCCTTCGCTCCCAGCGCCCCACACGGCTGCGAGCGGGGTCTCCTCCGCCCAGCCCGACCCCGAAGGTGAGTCACACGTCGTCACCTCCTCCGGAGCCTATCACATCCTGTCGAGCCCTCTCCGCTCTGTCGGCACCTCCTCTGCATCACTTGCCGGGCTACCTGCCGGCCGAACTCTCCGCATTTACTCCTGATCTCCTCTTCGGGTTCATCATCCAGGATCACCAGACCCGGCACGATGGCGGCCTCGGTGTGCTCAAAAGCCCAGTCCAGTGCCTGAAGGCATCTCTGACCGTCAAGCAGGACGCCCGACGAGGTAAAGCCAGACACCACCTTCTCAGCGATGCTGGGATGGCTGTAGATGCGGTAGAACAGCCCGTCAATGAGTTTCTTCACTGGCCAGGCGATGTTAGAGGCATAAGTCGGCGTCCCAAGCAGGATAGCGTCGGCGCAAAGGAACTCAGAGGCATCATGGCATTCCTCGACCTCCTTCACCTCCACATCCACCCCCGTTGACCAGATCGCTCGCGCGATCTCCTCCGCCATGTACCGTGTGTGCCCCGTCCGAGAATAGTAGGCAATCAGAATCGTCTTACTCATTGTGCTAGCCAAACCTCCTTTTCTGGGTGCAGAGCTTTACGATTCGTCCAGGGATTCACTAAACCACGGAACGAAGAGAGGGGTCGGCCCAGTGGCGAACAACCCTAGACCGCAAAGGGCTAGTAGGCAAACAAGGGTCCCACAGAGAGGCCCAGGTAGTTGCGGCGGATGGCCTCGCCGAAGACGGGGGCTACGGAGAGCACGGTCAGGTTGGGCAGTCGCTCCCGCTTCTCAGGGGAAATGGGCACCGTGTTGGTGGTCACAATCTCCACCAGTTCCGGGATGCCCGACAGCCGCTCGACGGCCGTCCCAGAAAAGACGCCATGGGTACAGACCACCGTCACCTCCCGCACGCCCTCCTCCCGCAGGACCTCCATCACCCCCACAATGGAGCCGGCCGCGGCGACCTCGTCGTCAATGAGGATCACCCGCTTGCCCCGCACGTCGCCGATGATCCCCTCCACCCGCACCGTGAGGTCGTCTAGGCGCTGCTTGTTGGCCGCCGCTACCGACACGCCACCCAGGGCGCGGGCGAAGTGGGTGGCCTGCTTGGCGTGGCCGATGTCGGGAGCCACGACCACCGTGTCCCTGAGATCATGGCCTTTGA
>Ga0172363_10002519_pt1 | contig 14820 bp, 14 predicted proteins | sample LakKivs2_kivu2a2_FD_114541 | JGI IMG/M metagenome (GOLD analysis project Ga0172363, IMG submission 114541) | Sediment microbial communities from Lake Kivu, Rwanda - Sediment s2_kivu2a2 | ecosystem: Environmental > Aquatic > Freshwater > Lake > Sediment | place: Rwanda: Western Province, Lake... | reverse complement strand
CCACCAGGGCCTCCGTGCCAAGCGTTCCCACCAGTCGCGCTTTCCTTAGCTGTCTCTTCAACCGGTCCGCATCGGTGCTCTGCGAGCCTCCGTCGAGCACATTGGGTACCTTACCTATGGTTACCTTGGCTGGCTCCAGCTTTATCACTCCTTCGACGCTGCGGATTCCGATGTCCTGCCCCTTCTTAGCCTCCGTCACGGTTGTTCCTCTGGCCGCTCCGGAACTAACGATTGTGGAGGCATATAGCAGGCCATCCTTCATGTACAGCGATGCTTGCTGACCGACGGACAGGTCGCTGTCAGCTATGGCGGTCGTAGTTGATATGTCCGCCACGACTTTGCTCACCAGCCAGGCGTAGCTGTGTAATTGGCGGGACATCTGGAGAATCCAGTCAACCCCTTCCTTGGTGACCTCATAACGGGAGCGCCCCTCGGAGCTAAGCCAGCCGTCGTTTATCATCTCTCTCATGTATTCGGAAACGGCTTGCGACGTGATGCCCAGTTTAGGAGCGATGTCTTTCTGCTGTATGGTGGGTTGATGAGCGGCGACTTCCACCATAATCTGAAACTTGGTGGCCAGATTCTTGCTCTTCAATATCTGAGCCATATTCACCATTATATCACCCACTAACTACGGCATAGTTGATGACACGGATTACTCCAATTCTGTGTCCTGTTGGGCGACAGGGTTTGCACCAGAGAGCTTAGCAAAGCGAGCTGGGGCAGATGCTCCTCAATACGCAATCGCAGCACTGGGGTTGGCGGGCGTGGCACACACGCCGGCCGTGCTCTATCATGTGGACGTGGAACTGGTACACCTTCGAAGCCGGAGTCTGCTCCTGAAGTAGTTCGGCCGCCTTTTCTATGGTGGTTCTAGGACCGATTAGTCCCAATCGCTTGGCGACGCGGAAGATATGAGTATCCACGGGCAAGGACGGCTTCGCCAGCGAAAAGAGCAGCACGCACCTGGCTGTCTTCTGTCCCACGCCGGGCAGACGCAATAAGTAGTCTTCGGCCTCGGTCATGTTCAGCGGCCTCAGGGAGTCAAGGTTGATGCGACCCTGCTCGTGTCGAATTTGCTGCAGTACCCGTTTGATTCTGTCAGCTTTTATCCGGTGCAAGCCGCCGGGCTTGAGAGCCGGTGCAATTCCCTCCACAGGAGCCGAAGCAACAGCTGCCCAGCTATGGAAGCTAGCCTTGAGTGAGGCAAAAGCTCGTGCCGAATTCACATCTGACGTGTTCTGGGATAGTATGGTTTCTATAAGGACATCGATGGGGTCGGCATCTGACCGCCACTCTCTGGGGCCGTATTCCTGTTCTAAGAGGTGAAGGACTTCTCGAATAGCCATTGTTTCAAAAATACCATGCCGGCGGCTTTCGATGCAAAGAAGATGCCAAGCGTTAGGAACTCAAAAATCAAAGGTCGAAGATCGAAATAACAAATCAAAACGAAAAATCTCTGGCCCTGCTCTTAGGTTTTCATCCTAGGGAGTCTCAGATCTTCTCTACGCGCCAAACGCATCGTTTCCTTTGTTATCGTTCCGTCCAGGGCGAGAAATCTTGTGCAGGGCCGTGCGTCATCCACTTATGTGAGTACCGGATTTGTGCTAGTGTATCCCTGCATAACCTTATGCATAAAATCGTGTGGGATATGGACCCGGGCATTGACGATGCCCTGGCTCTGATTCTGGCGCTACAATCGCCCGAAATCCAGCTCCTCGGCATTACCGCGGTCGCGGGCAATGCTCCTGTCGAAATAACCGGTGCCAATGTGCGCCGGGTGCTGGAGTATCTGAAAGCAGACAGTATTCCGGTGGCGATGGGAGCGGCAGCTCCTTTGAATCACCCTTTGGAAGACGCACTAAGCTACCACGGCCCCGACGGACTTGGTAACTGCGGCCTGCCGCCGCCGGTGACTCCGCTGTCCCTGGACAAGGCCTGGGATTTCCTTGCCCATTTGATTTCGGGTGCGCCAGGCGGTGAGATTACTCTCGTAGCTACCGGACCACTAACGAATGTGGCTCGCGCCTTTGAGCTTTATCCGGCACTCCCCGCGGTTGTGAAAGGGGTAGTGCTCATGGGGGGCGCTTACGGGCTTACACCATACGCCACGGGAAATTGCACACCCTTTGCCGAGTTCAACATCTGGCAAGACCCCGAGGCTGCGAGTAGAGTATTTCATTCGGGAGCAGACATTTTTGCGTTGGGCCTTGACGTGACCAAGGACCCGGCCACTTGCCTGGGCAGCGGGCACCTGGAGCAAATCAAGGCCGGACGCACGCCGGCTGCGCGACTGGCGGCCCGGCTTGTGGAATACGGTGTAAAATACCATGGATGCTGTGGAATGCACGACCCTCTGACTGTGGCAACCTTGCTCAATTCTTCGCTTGTGGATTTTGCACTGGCAAACGTAGAAATTGTTGAAAGCGAAGACTGGGACCGGGGAGCCACGCGCATCTTGCCCGCAGATGGCTCTCGAATGATACACGTAGGGCACGCCGTCAATGGGTGTCGGTTTGTGAAACTGTTCTTATCGCGCATACTGGAGAAGTGACATGGTCAGTTTGGTAGTGTGCGGCGCCATAAACTGGGATACCAGTTGCTTCGTAGAGCGGCTGCCAGTGCCCGGTCAAGAGGTCGTTGCCGAATACATCAGCCGTGTATCGGGCGGAACGGGGGGCAACGTTGCGGTTGCGGCAGCCCGAATCCTGGGGGCCAAAGAAGTTGCACTGATAGGCGCCCTGGGAAGAGATGACATCGCCGGCCAGCAGATTGCCGCTCTCGAGGATGAGGGAGTTGTCACGGTGGGCATAAGCCGGATTGCCGGCGAGGAATCGGGGCAGGCTTATATACTGATTGACCGGGCGGGGGAGAATGTTATTGCCAGCCATCTGGGGGCCAATGCCAGGCTCGCTCCCAGACACTTGACGAAGGTGGAACTCAGGCGGCAACTGCGGGAGTGCCGGGGCATAGTTCTGACCGACTCTCCTTTAGAGGTAGCGCGGAGACTGATAAACCTGGCCAGACTGCATGAGATTCCCGTGCTGTGGGACCCGGGAATTCTGGTAGAACCAGATCGAGAAGCGCTGTTGTCTCTGGCGAGAGAGGCCGAAGTCGTCTTCTTGAACGAAACTGAGGCCGGCGTTCTGCTGGGAATCGAGCGGTCGGACATTAGGCCTCGGCAATTGCAGGAACTCGGATTTCGTAGCCACATAGTACTGAAACTTGGTGCCCGGGGCGCTCTTGTGCATGAGGCCTCCAGCGGTACTCTACTCGAGGTCCCCGCGTTACCGCTGAGGGAACTGGGCCTAAACGTGATCAATACGGTGGGTTGTGGCGATGTCTTCGCCGGGGTCTTCGCTGCATATTACGTTACGGGAAGCGGCCTTGAACAGTCCCTAATCATGGCCGGCGCTGCCGCGGGGCTCAACGCTACTCGACCCGAGACCAGGGGCTGTCCTGATCGGACAAGAGTGGAAGAGGTGGCGGACCGGAGTGCCCGGTTCGGATTCACGATTCGAACGCGCCAGCTGCTTTGAAGTGAGCTATAATGGATTCGGACTCTGTTCCGCCTACGGTCGGGGCCGAATGGCCGGAGATGACTGCATTGATAATGAATTCACGTGTAGAATATAATTCTGACCGAATCAAACTGGAGTGAGAGGAGCCGAACCGTGGGGAGATCCGGCGACGGCTAAACAGATGAAACAACCTTCGGGCCCGCAGCAGGTCAGGTTTTCGGGCGATTTCTGAAGAGGAGGCCAATATGTTTAAGAGAATTCTGGTTTGCCTTGACGGTTCCAAGCTTGCTGAACAGATCATGCCCTATGCCACGGAGGAAGCAATTCGCTTTGAGGCGAAGCTTGTTCTTTTGCAGGTTGTTCAGGAGCCTGTGGCTTTTAGTCCGGCCATCCCCGGCGAGGCGCCTTTACCCATAGAGACTAGTGTCATTGTTGAACGGACGGAAGAGGCACTGAACAAAGCTAAGGAATACTTGGAGAAGCTAGCTGTACCACTACGCAAAAAGGGGCTCGAAGTAAAGACGGTGGCGATACCTGGGAGAGCAGATGAGGCGATACTGGACTATGCCAATACAAATAGCATGAACCTGGTTGCAATAGCCACACATGGTCGGGGCGGATTACGGCGTGCGGTATTCGGCAGCGTTGCCGACCGTGTGCTCAGGGGCTCAGGGCTGCCCGTCCTGGTTATCAAACCGCAGGAAGAGAAGACGTAGCTTCAGCCTGGGACACGCGATAAAAGCAGAAGTTGCGATTCTCAAACTTGGCGACTTTGACCAGGGATATTCGATGTTCCCGGTGACCTCTGGTATTCCGTCAGCCTCGGCGGGCTCCGGCGGCGCTGCTACTAACCTTAGCCCGACTCGACCCTACGCAGGAGACGATTCCGGCCTGACAATCGTAGGAACAATGGAGCCACGGCGCCACGACCGTCGCTTCGCAGTTCAAGAATGCTCCAAGGACCGCTAATTGATTTTCCGAGAAATATGTCTGAATTCCAAAGTCAACTAAAGGCAGGCCTTCGCATAGGGGCTGGGAAGGGTTGGAGTAACTTTGTCTGGATATGCAAAATCATTGTTCCCATTTCTTTTCTTGCGGCTCTTCTGCAGTGGAGTGGCTGGCTAGGTCACCTGGATTTCTTACTACACCCCCTGATGAGTTCGATCAATCTACCTGCCGCAGCCGCATTGCCGATCATTGTCGCAATGACGGTGAACTTTTATGCAGGGCTCGCCATAATTGTGGCTATGCCTTTTACTATCGCACAAATTGGCTTGATTGGTCTTTTCATCGCGATTGCTCACATGCTTATTGTAGAAGGCGTAATCCAGCACAAATCCGGTCTGAATGTAATCAAGGCAACGCTTGTCCGTATTGGCGCGGCGGCCCTGACCGTGTTCGTAGTCTCCCAATTCCTCACCGGTACGGGCCAGAGCATCAATTTGCCGGCCGACCTTGCGACTCAGGCCCCGTTCATCAATGTCATAAAGACCTGGGCTGTTGATACACTGCGCTTATGCGGCAGGGTTTTCGGAATTATCATGCTGATAATGATGGCACTCTACGCTTCGCAATCCTTAGGGTGGATAAAGTACCTGGTCAGGTTTTTCAGGCCAGTCATGAAAATCTTTGGGCTTCCGGAACAAGCAGCAATGTCATGGGTAACGGGTGCCGGTTTCGGCTTACTATATGGGAGCGGCGTCATTATGGAAGAAGCCAGGAAGGGTAATTCGACCAGGGAAGAACTGGAACATATCCAAATCTCTCTTGGCATCAACCACAGTATGGTGGAAGAGACTGGCGCATTCTTGGCACTGGGAGTAAATCCTCTGTATTTATTGCTGCCCCGAGTTGTCGCAGCCATAGTGGCGGTTCATACCGTTCGCGGCATACGGTATCTCAGAGGGAAGCTCCTTCGCCGTGAGTCGGCGTATGACCGTTCTGGCATATCAACCCAACTTTGACTACGGGTAAGCAACGGTCACCCAGTCATTCTGGATTCAAACGAGGACGCCGGCAACCCGGACTCGACCGGCATAGGGATGAAGGCGTGGACGTGAAATCCAGGTGTACTACCGCTCGGCGATCTCGATGACTTTGCTCCTGGTTCCGAGGCCGCTGGCAATTCTGATCTGGCTCTGGGGGACACCGAAATGCCGCGCCAGTAGCTTGATGACCGCCTGGTTCGCTTTGCCTTCCCTGGCTGGCTCCTTCACCTTGATTACGAAGCCATCCCCTTCCTGGATGACTTCTTCGGTCTTTGAATTCGGCTTGACTTTAGCCCGAATCTTCACGCAACTACCTCTCCGACTATTCCCCTCCTATTGAATTCCACCAGCCTAACAGGCGTTATCTCATTGGTCAGGGGCTCTTCGCTATGAGCGAATACCCTGAGATAGTTGCCGGTTAGCCCCGAGTATATGCCGCTTCCAGGATTCGATTCCTTCTCCCACAGGACCGACATGGTTTGTCCCAGGAGGCGCTCGCCAAATAACCTTCGACAGCTTCGCGACAGCTCAAGCATTCGCTGACTGCGCTCCTTTCTGATTGTGTCTACTATCTGCCCGGACATTTGCTCTGCGACTGTCCCGGGGCGTGGCGAGAATGGGAAGACATGGATATTGGCAAAGCCCACCTGCCGGCAGAAGGAGTGACTCTGTTCGAATTGTTCGTCGCTCTCTCCCGGGAAGCCCACGATGATATCGGTCGTGATAGCCGCATCTGGCACGTTTGCTTTAATCAGGTCCATCACTTCCGCATACTGGTCCAAGGAGTAGCTTCTCCTCATACTTCGGAGGACTGGTTCGCTGCCGGTCTGCAGCGCCAGGTGGAAATGCCGGCATAGCCTTTCGTCCTGCCACAGTGTGAGAAATTCGGAAGATATCTCCGAGGGTTGCAAGGACGAGAGCCGTAATCGCTGGATTCGTGTGTCACGGAGAATATGTCGGAGCAGGTCGCCGAGGTGTGAGCTACTATCCCTGTAGGAACCCACTTTTGTGCCGGTGAGAACGACCTCTTTGTAGCCCAGGGCCACCTTCTGTCTCACTTCGTTCACTATTTGAGAAGAGGGCAGCGAATACTCACGGGGTCTTACTGCAGGCACGATGCAGTACGTGCACGGACCATTACAGCCGTCTTGAATCTTTATCAGGCTGCGGGTCCTAGCTGCAACGGCGAGTACCTGAGGTTGATCTGCTTCACAACTGCGCGGAGTCCTGTCTTCAAATGCGATGGTCTGGATGAGATCAAGCAGGTTCTCCTTTTCTCCGTTGTCGGCTACGAAATCGGCGAGTCCTTCCAGTTCCTGGCGGCTTCTCTGGGCGTAGCAGCCCGTGGCAATGACGAGGGCTTGGGGATTTCTGCGCTTCGCCAGTCTGAGCCAGTGCCGTGATTTACGGTCGGCAACGTGAGTGACTGTGCAAGTGTTGGCGATATAGACATCGGCCACATCATTGGGCGACACGACCTGAAATCCGGACTGGCTAAGCTGGCTGACCAGGGACTCTGTCTCCGCCTGATTGAGTTTGCAGCCCAATGTGTAGAAAGCTACTCTCATTGATATCGACTATGTTCAGGGTCTGACTAACTGGTCACAATATAGTCCATTTCCATGAGTTTGTGTATCTGCGAGGCCCCGGACCCCCGAACATTAGATCGCGGTCTCGAGGCGAGCCCAGCATTGAAGCTCTGGGCGTTCAGAAGGAGTATTGACTCTGAATCCGCTCTGGTTCGCTCTCTTCGTGAGGTTGCTTGCTAGGACAAATGGGAACGCGAAGTAACGTTTTGCCAAAGCCACTTCTGTGGTATAGTTATTGATTCCAACCAGAGGCATCAGATTAAGTGGCTAAACTGAATCAACGGGCTCGCTGGAAAATCTTGCCTCCGGCGCCAGACGAATACTTGAGGACCTCCACCCTTCCTACATTGGTTGCTCAACTCCTCTACAATCGCGGCGTTAAGGCGGAGGAAATCGAGCCTTTTCTGTCCGGCGACCACAGGCTGGAAGGCAATCCTTTCCTGCTGCCGGATATGTCGCGTGCTGTAAACGCGGTCTACAACTCCGTTCTCTCCCGGCAGAGAATCGGCGTCTACGGTGACTTCGACGTTGACGGAGTCACGGCAGTGGTGATTCTTGTCGAGGGGCTGACATGGCTCGGCGCTGAGGTTGTTCCTTATATTCCCGACCGCGTTAGTGAAGGCCACGGGCTGAAGATTTCAGCTCTGGAAAAGCTCCAGGCGGAAGGCATCAAGGTGGTCGTCACTGTTGATTGTGGCGTAACCGATGCCGACGCAGTGAAGCAGGCTCGGAACATGGGGATAGATATGATAATCACAGACCATCACGTCCCGCTGGCGAATCTGCCCCAGGCAGTGGCGGTGATTGACCCGAGACGAAAGGATTCGGTCTACCCCCATCCCAACCTGTGCGGCGCCGGGGTCGCCCTGAAGCTGGTGCAGGCGTTGTTCCACAAGGATAACAGGGAGAGACAACTGAGCAGACTTCTTGACCTGGCGGCTCTGGCGACTGTTACTGACCTGGTTCCCATGGTCGGTGAGAATCGTTTCCTGGTGAAGCAAGGACTCAGAGAGCTTAACAGCAGTTCCCGTGTGGGAATCCAGGAAATGGTCAAATTGGCCGGCCTGAAATCTGGACAGGTCGACGTGAACGATATTTCCTGGGCATTGGGGCCGCGACTCAATGCCGCCGGTAGAATGGACCACGCCTCTACGAGTTACCGTCTGCTCACTACGCAGTCTTCGGAAGAGGCCCGGCTTCTGGCGCAGGAACTCGAAGGAAGGAATGCCGAGCGTCAGAAATTGACCGCTGACGTATTGAATCGGGTGAAGGAGAAGCTGGCCACAAAGCTGGACCTGCCGGTACTCATCGCCGCCGACGAAAGCTATTCGGTCGGAGTTATCGGCCTTGTTGCCGGCCGGCTTGTTGATGAATTCTACAAGCCTGCTATCATAATCAATCTGGGCCCGGAGCTGTGTCAGGGCAGCTGTCGCAGCATACGTGAATTCGATCTGGCTGCCGTTCTAGAGGCCTGCCGCGACTTGCTCGTCGCCTTCGGCGGCCATCCTTTGGCGGCCGGGTTCACGGTGAAGCGCCGGAACTTGCCTCAGCTGGAGCAGAGGATTTTCGAGTTAGCTGCCCAGCAATTGAGCCATCTCGAGCTGCGCCCTGAGGTAGTGGTTGATGCCGAGCTTCCTCTGGCTGCTCTCGCCGGAGATACTTTCAACCTCATTCAGAAGTTGAGTCCTTACGGGGAGGGGAATCCGCAGCCGACTTTTCTGAGCCGGGAGGTTGAGGTAATGGAATGTCATAACTTCGGCAGTCAGGGCGGTTGGCTGAGACTGAAACTCAGACAGGGAACCGCAACCTGGCAGGCTGTCGATTTCAAGTCGCAGAGGAAACAGGCAGAGATTCCGTCTCGGATAGATGTCGTCTATAACCTCGAGAAGAGGAACTGGAACGGAGAAGAGGCGTTAAATCTGAGACTGCGTGACTTCTGTGCTTCCAGCGTTAGCTAACGACTCCCCCGCCGAAACCTTCTTCCTGAAACGGCGCATCCCGATAAGAAGCCACGGCAGGCATACCGCTATCGCCGCCAGGTCGAGGACCTGGGCCTGGCGAAGCCCCCAGAGCACTGGCGTGTCAACACGCAGGATTCTAATGCCAAAATCGCCGATGGCAAAAATGCAGACGAATAGGAAGAACAGACTTCCTTCAGGCTTGAGTTTTCCCCGAAGCTGCCAGATTATGCCGAAGACTATCAGGGCCCATACCAGATGATAGACCGCTATCGGGTACAGGGGAGTATTTAGTGGGGCAAGGCTGTTCGGGTTTGTATAGGTCAACGCCAACGGGAAAAAATCGAACGGGCTGTTCTGGCCGTAGCAGCAGCCGTTTATGTTACAGCCAATCCTGGCTATGGCCAAACCCAATGGCGCTCCCACTGCAAGGATGTCCCCTAAGCTCAGGAGCGTGGAAAAACGCATTCTCGTAACGCCCATATAGATCAAGGCTGCTACAACTACACCGATGAGCATGCCGTTTTGCGCCATGCCCTGGAAGCCGAATATGTCCAGCGGATGCGCCACGAAATGCGGCAAATCGTATATGACATATGCCACCCGGCCTCCGATGATGCCACCGATAACGCAGGTAATGAAGATAGCGTAGATATCGTGAGGGAAGCGTCGCTTCTTCGCTTCCCACAGCATGACAACCAGTAGCGCGACAACCGCTATGGCTACCAAAATCCCATACCAGCGTACCTGCGTCGAGCCGATGGTAAAGGCAATCGGGTTTACGCTAATGGTGAGCATTTGTATTTTCCTTTCAGTTCAAGAGAAAATAGCATTAACAAAGACTTCGGGATCGAAGGGAGCCATGTCCTGAAGTTGTTCGCCGGTCCCGATGTAAGAGATTGGTATATTCAACTGGTCGCAAACGGCGAATACTATGCCGCCCCTGGCCGTTCCGTCCAGCTTGGCGAGAAAGATATCGGTGACATCCACTGCTTCCGTGAAGTGCTTGGCCTGGGCGAGGCCGTTCTGGCCTGTGGTGGCGTCCATTACCAACAGTATTTGATGAGGAGCCGAGGGGTCTTGCTTGGCCACTACTCTCTTTATCTTCTTGAGCTCTTCCATTAGATTAGACTTGGTATGAAGACGGCCCGCCGTATCGATGATTACTGCCTGAGCACACCGGCTATGTCCTGCCTGAACCGCATCGTAGGCAACTGCTCCCGGGTCGCCGCCGGGTTGATGAGCGATGATTTCGGCACCCGCTTTTTCTCCCCAGTGTTTGAGTTGTTCAATGGCCGCTGCCCGGAAAGTATCGCCTGCAGCCAGTATAACTCGTTTCCCCCGGGAGGTAAAATCGTACGCGAGCTTGGCAATGCTTGTCGTTTTACCCGAGCCATTGACACCGACTACGAGGATGACCTTGGGAAGTCCGTCCCGAGGACCGGCGTGGTAGAGAGGAGATGATTTTGAAACGGGAACACTGAGCAAACCTATCATCTCTTCTTTCAAAGCCGTACGTATCTGAGATACCCCTGAGAGCCTGTCTCTTTTCACCCTCTGTTTCACATTGCCCAGGAGCTTCTCCGTCGTCTCAACGCCGACATCGGCCGAAACAAGCAAGTCTTCCAGCTCCTCCCAGACTTCATCGCCGAGAGCATCCCGGTTGAAAATACCAGCTATCTTGCCGAACCAGGTCTGCTTGCTTCGCTTTACCGCTGACTCGGTTTTGTTATCAGAATCAGGCATGGCGTAACCTCTGAAGGGCAAAAAAGGAAATGAGGAACAAACCTCCCGCCACCAGAATGATAGTTGCTCCTGTAGGCCAGTCAAGCGGGTAGGAGAGCCATAGCCCGGCCTGAGTGAAAACAATGCCCAAGAAGATGGAAAGGAGCATTATCTTTTTGAAATCATGGGTGAATTGACGGGCCATGGCCGCGGGGATAGTCAGCAGAGCTATGACTAGGATTATGCCTACCACTCTTATCAAGACTACCACCGTCAGAGCTATCAGGCACAGTAAGGCAAGGTACAGACGCTCCGCAGGAAGACCGGCAGCGGTGCTGAATTCCTCGTCGAAGGAAATCGCCAGTAGTTCCTTATAGAGCGAGAAGATTACCAGGACAATAACGATGTCCAGAATGGCCATCAGAATCATCTGGTGAGAGGATACGAACAAAACATCGCCGAACAGGTAGCTCATCAGGTCGGGAGCGAAGCCCGGCGTGAGATAAACAAAGAGAATACCTATCGCCATGCCTATCGCCCAGAGGATTCCGATCGCGGTATCCTCAGCGAGCTTTGTTCTCCTTGTGATTACACCCATGGTTACGGCGGCGATGGGAGCGAACACCAGGGCTCCGAAAACTGGGTCTACGCCGAAGAAATATCCCAATCCAATGCCACCAAACGAGGCGTGTGAAATTCCCCCGCTAATGAACACGAGCCGTTTTACAACCACATAGGTGCCGACGATGCCGCAGGCGACACTGGCCAGTACACTGGCGATGATGGGATTTCTCATGATTTCAAGCAGATTCAGAGTCGTCATTTAGCTTCCGATAATTGATTCAGTGTTCAGTGCTTCCCCAGAACTCGATGAGGAACCCCGTGGGCAATTAGGTCAACGGGGCATTGATAGACCGCTTCGAGGACCTCGGGGCTTATCTCCTTGGAACCATGGTAAAACAGTTTGCGGTTGAGGCAGGCGATCGTGTCTACATGAGTCGACACGGCGCCGATATCGTGTGACACCAGGACTATCGCCATCCGTTGTTTTAGCCGCCCTAGGAGGTCATAGAACCCCGCTCGCATCTGCGTATCGACGCTGGCCGTCGGCTCGTCAAGCAGAAGTATCTTGGGCTGCGTCACCAGCGCTCTGGCCACGAAAACCCTTTGCTGTTCCCCGCCGGAAAGCTTGCCTATCTGCCTGTCTTTGAAGTTGAGCATCCCCACTTCTTTGAGAACACCTACGGCCAGGCTCTCATCTTCCTTCGTATACTGCCTAAACATCTTTCTCTGCCCCGAACGCCCCATCAATACCACTTCGTAGACGCTTATGGGAAAATCATGGTCGAACAGACTGTACTGGGGCACGTAGCCGGTGAACCGTCTCATCTTGTCCGGTGGATTGCCGAGAACGAGCACTTTTCCCCGTTTTGGCTTCAGGAGTCCCAGGATGACCTTCAGTAGAGTGGTCTTTCCGCCGCCGTTCGGTCCTATGATGCCCATGAAGTCGTCCTGGTTTATGGAGAGATTTACGGCCTCCAGTGCAGGCACTCCGTCGTAGTGTACCCAGACATCCTCCAATCTGACTATCTCATCGCTCATGCTGCCCCCGTGCCCCGCTGCGAATAAACCCGAATCCCCTTCAATTCCTCCACGCCGCGTGAGTCTGCCGTGGCTGATCCGGGCTTCCGTATCTTCCATTTACTCTACTTCATAGCTTTGGCCAGTTCATTCAAAACCTGGTACATATTGTTGACATAATCTCTAGACAATGGGTCTATGAATGCTACACTGGCACCGATCTGGTCGGCAACAGTCTGTGTGGTCTCGACACTAAACTCGGGAGAGGCGAATACCACTTTGATGTTGTGTGCCCGGGCCTCCTGTTCCGCATTGGTGAGGTCGTCCGGGCTTGGAGTCTTTCCCTCGACCCGTATGGCTAGCTGGGTCAGGTTATAGTCTCGGGCAAAATACGTCCACGCCGGGTGGTCGACCAAAAACCATCTATCTGCGACGCCTGAGAGCGTGGAGCTTATAGCTGCGTCCACTGCATCCAGCTCTGCCAAATACGTATTCTCATTCCGGACGTAATAGTCGCTATCCTGGGGGTCGACTTCGACTAGACCATCACAAATGTTTTTCACCATTATCTTGGCATTCCTTGGAGAGAGCCAGATATGGGGATCGTTTTGTATCAAGTCAACGCCCTGCGAGCAATTCACAGCCAGCATGTCCCGGTTCGCCTCGATGATGCTGCCCATGTAGGATAGCTCGAAGTCTATACCTGAGCCGATCTCGGCGTACAACGTGGCCTGGCTCACGGCGACGAGTTGGCTGAAGGTCGGGGCATAGGTGTGAGGATCATCCCCGGGTCCCACCATAACGGTCACGGTCACCCTATCTCCTCCGACCCTCTCCACAAATTCAGCTTGGGGCAGGATGGACACGACCACTTGAATCTTATCCGTAGCCTCAGCTTTTGGGCCGAGCGAGACGGCCAGAACTGCTAGCACTGCTATCAATATCGAAGCAACGGCGATTATCCTAGTGATCACGGCCGGATTATTCTCTCGACTCGGTGCAATTCGAACACAATCCCGAGAATTCGCACAGGTGATGTTGGGCATGAAACCCCAGATTTCTAGCGATCTCGTTTTCTTCTCGACACAATTCTTTGTCGGCGAACTCCCGGATGGCTCCGCACTGCTGGCAGACCATGAAGCGATGGCAGCCTTCCGCACTGCCCAGGCTGCATTTTACAAATCCGCCGCTGGACAACATTTTGTGAGCAAGGTTGAGGTGGCAGAGTAGACCGAGTATGCGGTAAATGGTGACGTGATTCAGGTGCTTGCCACGTTGAAGCAACAACCCTTGTATGTCGTAAGGCGAAACGGGCTTTTCCGCTTCCTCCAGTATCTCGAGCACCAGCTTCCGCGGCTTGGTTGCCTTGTGGCCCCGGGCCTGCAGAGTTCGAATTGAGTCTTCTACCATGCCGCTATTATACCCGCGGGAGTAAATAAATGCAACAATGTTGCAATTAACGTTTGGAATAATAGAGTCAACTCTAGTTTTCATCTGAGCGGAGTGTCCGCAGAAGAGATGAGACTCGGCAAACCAGCCCCGGCGAGTTGAGCATGGAAAGCGAAGAATAGAGTTGACCCTGTTATTTCACGAGGTCTTCAAGCAGCACTACCGCTGCTTCTTTGTCCAGGGGCTGGTTGTTGTTGCCGCACTTGGGTGACTGGATGCAGGCAGGACAGCCATCGGCGCAGGGACATTCTTGCACTGCTTTTAGCGTTGCTTTCCAAAGATCGGTTATGGTCTCGAATCCCTTCTCGGTGATGCCGATGCCTCCAGGGTGGGCATCGTAAATGAAGATCTGCGCCCTACCGGTGTCGGGATGGAACGGGGTGGAAACGCCGCCTATATCATTGCGGTCGCACAGGGCAAATAGGGGCAGTATGCCAATAGCGGCATGCTCGCAGGCGTGTAGACCCCCATGAAAATCAAGTCCGGCACTGGCTATCCTGCGAGTTGCCTCCTGGGGCAGGTCGAACCACAAGGCCTTCGTGGGAAAGTTCTGTGTCGGCAGGTCGAGAAGCTCCTCAGTCATGAGTTCATCGGTGAACTGTTTTCTTCTCTTGAAGCCAGCTACCGTGATGCTGACATCCACATCTCCGAAGTAGACCTTCACACACCGACACTCTTTTTCTTGTAACGTCTTCAAGATACGGATGTCGTGTATCTCAAACGTCTGGGTATAGTAATCTACGTGGCACTGTTCCGCCCACGCAATACGACGCACCAGGTCGAGCTGTTTTATGAGATAGGAGTCGCCCTGATGTAGATAAATGGCGCCGGGATATATCATGAAGAAGGCCACGCTGGCCTCCACTGTCTCCAGCAGCTGGCCTTGCCGCCTGTCAATCACGGCGTAAGTCTGCCCTGAGGTTGACCTTATGTTTATGTCCTGGGCGGGATAGGAAATCGAGGGAGTGGGGTGCCATTTGTCAAAACGTTTTCTTAGCCTTCCTTCCTG
>Ga0172363_10002514_pt1 | contig 14823 bp, 24 predicted proteins | sample LakKivs2_kivu2a2_FD_114541 | JGI IMG/M metagenome (GOLD analysis project Ga0172363, IMG submission 114541) | Sediment microbial communities from Lake Kivu, Rwanda - Sediment s2_kivu2a2 | ecosystem: Environmental > Aquatic > Freshwater > Lake > Sediment | place: Rwanda: Western Province, Lake... | reverse complement strand
TGCATTGCTTCAGGCGCTTGGAAGGGAATCAAAAACAACAGTAGACACAGTTGCGGAGGCTGTGTAAAATGCTGTTAACAGGAACCCCTCAGAGAATTTCAACAGTGGGTGGGACATCCTCGTTATCTTGTCCGCCGGAACATATATTTCTCTTTTTTTTGAAAAATCGCGCGTTTTCCCTATCTGGCAGTAAACACAATCAAATGGGCATATTTTTTTATCATTGGAAAGCGGGTCTATTCCCAGCGAGCACCCGAGCCGCCACGACGGGACCGGTCCGTATATGTATTTAAGATCCTTGACCGCCATTTTCATCAAAATCCCCGGTATTTTTGATAATACATAACAACATCCCCCTCTTTGCACTTAATTCCTAAGGAAGAGATATGATCAGCAATTACACGGCATTTTGCTTTTAACAGAAAAAACACAGACCGTCTCGAATCGGATAAGGCCTCAAAGTTTCCCTGTCCTTTACTTATTACCATATCAGCATTCCTGTACAATTTAATAAAATTTTCATTGCAATGCTTAAGGACCGTTCCTGAAGTGTCCGCGCCGCAGCTTATTATTTCCGCCGTTTTATCGACACCGCTGGCTAAAGCATCCTCCATTAATGCGTCATTAATTGTGGCTTTTTCTTTTACCGCATAAATTACCCTTTTGTCTTTATCGATTCTTTTTATCTCCTCTATTAAAACCCTGTCAAAAACGGTTTCTCCGGCGTTATCCGCAATATAAAGCAGCATCTTGGTTTTTTTTAAATTTCTTTTAAAACCGGCGTAATCAAATATGCGGCAGTCTTCATGTTTTATAGTTTTATACTCCTGCCTTAATATTTTTCCCATTTCATTTTCAATATTTAGCGTATTTTTTGCGCCGTAATCTATTATATTCCCCGCTATTGCAAGCTGTATCGCTGTTAACAGCTTGTCATTTGATCTCTTAATATGTTTTTTAAACACCCGGTAAAACCTTAATGCAATGCTGTTGCTTTTTATCTTTATTCCTCTGTAAGGATCGCTGTTGCCCGTTACCTTCATCACATACTTCCGCATGTTCCTGCCGGTTTCGGGAGGCGACGCTGTCAGTGACATTTTCGGAAGGCTCCTTGCAACCTTATCAATAATCTTCTTCTGTGTCCGTATATCAGCCCCGGACAGCTTTGCATACTCAAGCGCCTGCTTTAAAATACAAGGAAAACAATCCAGATACGTTCTCAAGGATTACTCCTGTTCATATTTTCATTGACGCATCCTGCGCCGCCAGTACTATCGGGTATGTTGTAGGCGCGCTTGTAAGGTATGGATGCGTGGCTAACTGCAGTGTCTCAAGCTCGGCAGCTGACATCCTTTTTTGTATTGCAACCCCTATAATATTTATAAGCTGAGCGCAAGCCATCCCGCAACTTACCTGGCCGCCGAGCAGCACTCCCGAGTGTTTCGAAAAAATAAGCTTTAGTTTGCTCTTTGAGACCCCGGGCAGCGTTCCCGGATGCTTGTCCACCCCGTCAATCGTGCTTATCACGACCTCAAACCCTTCCTTTTTCGCAGATTGCTCCGTAAGCCCGGCGGAACTTAAAACAAGGCTGTCAATGCACGTGGAATATATTGCGATAGTACCTTTGTTCTCACGGATCACCTTTAACTGATAAAGGTTAGCGCCTGCTATACGGGCTTCTGCAGTCGCTGTAGACGCAAGCATTACCGGCGTATCCTTGCGCGTATAAAAATCCTTTTTGCATGCGCAGTCTCCTACCGCAAATATGTCCGGACCAGATGTACGCATATATTCATCGACCCAAATGCCTTTGCCTTTTTCTGAATTAAGTCCCGCATCGGCCGCCAGTCCTATATTCGGCACTGCCCCAAGCCCCAGTATAATGCTGTCAATTTTAATCTCCTTGCCGTCAGCGAACTTTACCTTTTCTACCCTGTCTTTTCCGGATATCTCGGTTACCTTGGCATTCGTCAGTATTTCCACACCCTGCGATTTCAGTTTGTCCTCCGCAATTTTTGAAAACTCTGGATCAAATGAATTCGCAAGGATATTTGGCAGCATTTCCGCAAGGTACACTTTTTTTCCTTCAAGTTTAGATATTTCATCGGCAAACTCAACGCCTATAAACCCGCCTCCAATCACCAGCACGTTTCCGGCTTTCTTTATTTTTTCAACACATGACTTAAGGTAATCCATGTCTTTATACGCCTGGAATACGCCTTCCTTGTCTATCCCCGGGATAGGCAGCTTCATAGGCGACGAACCGACTGCAATAATAAGTTTCCCGTATAAATATTTGACGCCTTTTTCTGTATCAACGGTTTTGTTAGCCCGGTCTATTTTTACCGCTTTATCGACCACTATCCCTATCTTATTCAATTCAAGCGGCGCGTTGCCCATTTTATTATCATCCGGATTTTTGAGGCTTGCAAACATGTACGGGATCCCGCACGGTATAACCCCGTTGCCTATATCCTTCATCACAAGAATACTCTTGTCCGGATAGTTTTTCCTTGCCGTCACCGCGCTGATAACGCCCGCAGGCCCTCCTCCAATTACTAACACATCAATTTTCTCCATGTTTTTCTCCTTTTTTAATATATCGCGATATTTTTATTTGCCTATTTCTTCCTCGACCTCCTTGGCGCCCTTGTCGTAAAACTTCTGTTCGTCCGGTGCCAGTTCCTTAAGAAGCCTTAGGAATTCTCCCGCATGCACCCTTTCCTCATCGGCAACGTCGATAAGCACTTTTTTTGCAAGCTTGTTGTCTGTGGATTCCGCAAGCTGCATGTAAAGCTGGATTGCTTCATATTCCGCTGCGATTATAAAACGCACCGCCCTTATAAGCTCTTCTTCGCTGATCTTCTTTTCCCTTGCCAGTCCCGAAAATGGCGATACAAATTCCGGCATGTTACCTCCTCCTTACATTATTTTGTCGAAACTAAGTCTTTTTCCCGCATATTGCAACAAATCCGCCTTCCCCGAACCCTTCTTTAGGCTTCTCTATTTCTTTTATCTTTTCCAATGGCCGAAAAATCGTCTGAAAAATATTTATTTCCTTAAATTTATGCTTTTTAAACAACTTAATAACTTCATTTACCGAAAAGAATTTTGCATTTTTATAAAATATATGTCCTTGTTTCTTTTTCTTTTGATAAAATTTGCCTAAGTGGCTGTTTTTATCCACTATTCCGACGATTAGTTTTCCTTTCTTTTTTAATACCCTGTTTGCTTCCATTATTACCTTATCCGGATCGTCGACAAAACACAAAGTAATAACCATCAAAACATAATCGAATTCTTCATTTTCAAAAAGTAAGTTTTCTCCAACACCAACAAATACATTTATTCCCCTTTTTTTGGCAATCTTAAGCATATTTTCTGAAGGGTCTATACCGATAGATATTCCTAAAGGTTTTGCAAACCTGCCTGTCCCTACGCCAATCTCAAGCCCTTTCCCGGACTTCGGAACCGCCTGCTTCAAAGCTTTTAACTCGGAAAGATAAACATACTTGTTCCTCTTATACCATTGGTCATATTTTTCTGCATATTTATCAAATATATTCACCACAAATCCAAACCTCCAAATAAATCATCATAAAATCTTTTTATATATTCGATATATTCCCTATATTCTTTTACGGCGGATACTTCGCGGCCATACGCATAAAAACTTTTAAGACATTCTCTTGCGTTTTTCACTTCTATAAACTTTTCTTTGCACTTTAATTTTTCTTCTCCCGCGCATTTATCAGGATGATATCTCTTCACTAACCGCCTATATGCTTTTTCAATATCCAATAAAGATGCATTTTCATCCAATTTTAATATTTTAAATGCCCTATTTACTTCCATGAAATTATCTGTTGTATTCATGACTGATTTTCTAACTTTTTTAACTCTATTGCTTCATTTAGACATTCTTGTGTGCAAGCACCACAGCCATTACACTTCAATGCATTAATTATTGCTATATCATTCAATGTTATTGCTTCTTGTTCACAAATATCAATACAGACCCCACAGCCCCTACATTTTTCTTTATCAATCACAGCTATTGTACGTAACTGCTCAATTTTTTGTTCTTTCGAACTCTGTTGCTGACAAGAATATTTATATTGGTTTATAGATGATCGCCCTTTAATTATTCTATTTATATTTCCAGCTGAACGACATACCATTCCTCTTAAGCCCATACATCTTCTTAGTCCATGCCCCCTGCCTTTTCCTGATTTACCTGCCCTATGCACTTTAATCTATCCCTCCTCCAATAAATATCAAACACATTTATTTTGCTTTTTATATTGTAATTATTTGGTTAATGTTCTTAAACACTTCTTCCATTTTTATATTTTCTTTCTCAGTAATAGGAATACCATTATCACTGTTTGTCACTATTTCCATCTCAATTGGTATTGCCCCTAAAAATCTTATCCCATGTTTTTGTGCTGTTTTTTCTCCCGTATTTGCCTTAAAAATATCCCAGGTACTGCCGCATTTTGGGCATACAAAACCGCTCATGTTCTCGATCAGCCCTATGATAGGCATATCTATTTTTTTACAAAAATTAATAGACTTTCTTACATCTGATAACGACACTTCCTGAGGTGTTGTTACAATAACTGCCCTGGCTCCTTTAATAGTCTGCGCAACTGTTAAAGGCTCGTCTCCTGTTCCCGGCGGGGAATCCACAACAAGGTAATCCAGATCGCCCCAATTAACGTCAGAAATAAACTGACGAATAACACCTATTTTCATGGGACCGCGCCAGATCAAGGGATCATCAGTATTTGGCAGTAAACCTTCTATTGAAATTACTTTAAGATTATCAGAATAAATAATAGGAATAATCCCTTTTTCGCTTGTCTCAAGTGTGAATCCTTTGACACCTAAAATAGTAGGAACACTCGGACCGTGTAAATCCACATCCATCAATCCGACCTTAAATCCTTTTTTCGACAAAAACACTGCCAAATTGACCGCTATGGTGCTCTTACCGACCCCTCCTTTTCCGCTCATAACAATTATTTTTTCTTTTATCCTGTCAAGATTGGCAACAATTTTTTGATCTTGAATCTTGCTATCTTGTCCTTTGGACGAACCACAACTTTCCATTAAATTTCTCCTTTATCGCTCTATCAAATTTAATCATTGTTATCTCTTGACTATTTTGGAACTCCTGTTTCAGGGCTGCTTGCAGATGCATACATTCTTTTAGGCATTCTACCTGCTTCAAAAGCAAGGCGTCCGGAAATAACAGCCAATTTCATCGCATCAGCCATTTTTACAGGATCGTTGGCCGTAGCAATTGCAGTATTCATTAGTATTCCGTCAACCCCCAGTTCCATTGTTATAGCCGCATCGGAAGCTGTACCGACTCCGGCATCCACAATAACTGGGACCTTCAACGCTTCCTTGATCAATAAAATATTCGACGGATTCAATATCCCCTGTCCCGACCCGATAGGAGAAGCCAAAGGCATCACAGCAGCTGCTCCGGCATTTTCGAGTTTTCTTGCCATTATAAGATCGTCATTTGAATAAGCAAGCACTGTAAAACCTTCTTTTACCAAAACTTTTGTCGCCTGTAAAAGCGCTTCCGTATCCGGCAATAAAGTTTTTTGGTCGCCTAACACTTCAAGTTTTATCCATTTTGAAAAACCTGCTTCAGCGGCAAGATGAGCTATCCTTATCGCTTCATCCGCATTATATGCTCCTGCAGTATTGGGAAGTATCATATACTTCTTTCTGTCAATATAATCCAATAATGATTCTTCCCCCTCTTTCGGATTTAAATTTACCCTTCGTATTGCGACGGTTATCATATCTGCTCCGCTTTTTTCAAAAGCTTGTTTCATAACTGAAAATGATGTATATTTCCCCGTTCCAATTATCAATCGCGAATTAAACTCTTTACCTGCAATAACAAGTTTGTTAGACATCTTTAGCCTCCTTTTTTAATAAACATCTACTTTTTTGATTTAATAATTTTACAGGTTCATTTCTTCTTTGAGTTTTCCCCAAATATCCTTAATTTGTTTTGTCACAATCCCATCGGAGTATTCTATTATATTTTTCCTGTTTATTAAAGCTTTCGTGATTATGGGGTCAAAAGATATTTTACCCGAAAATATGATCTCATTTGCCTTGCAATAAGCTTCTATATCATCGCTGACATTTTGATTTAAATCATATTTGTTCACTATTACAAATGTTTTTATTTTAAAATGCCGTGTCAGCTCTGCTACTCTTATCATATCATGTTTGCCGGAAAGAGTAGGCTCGGTTACAATTAAAACACCATCTACACCCGATATTGAAGAAATAACCGGACAGCCTATGCCGGGAGGCCCGTCAATGATTATTAATTTACAGCCTTTCTCCTCAGCTATCAGTTTTGCATTTTGCCTTACCACAGATACAAGCTTGCCGGAATTCTCTTCAGCTATTCCCAATTTGGCATGGACAAACGGGCCGTATTTTGTATCCGAAATATACCATTCACCGCTCATATTGTCTTCCATAAGAATAGCTTGCACGGGACAAATGTTCCCGCAAAAAGCGCATCCTTCGCAGGAAATCGGATCAATTATAATTTTTTCTGTTTGACCGCCTTTTTTTAACACCTGAATTGCTTCAAATCTGCATGCCGTCAGGCATTTCCCGCATTGAATGCATTTATCCTGGACAATTTTTGCGGTTCTACCGGCTTTAAATTCCTGTTTCTTTAATATTTTCGGATCAAGCAATATATGTAAATCCGCAGCATCTACATCGGTATCTGCCATTACCTTGTTTTCAGCTAAACCTGCAAAAGCAGCGGTAATAACAGTTTTACCAGTCCCTCCTTTCCCGCTTATAACTACAAGTTGTTTTATTTTCTCTTTCATCTAAAATACCCCTTTGCTTCTGCATAAACCATATTATCTATTTTTATTTGAGATTTTGCCGTACTAAATTGTCTTATGGTTTCTCCGGCAATTGCAGTAATAGTAAAAGTTTTTTCTGTGGGAATCTGTTTTTTATAGCGTATACTTAATTTAACTGTTTTTAATTCCAGCCCATCCCTCAAATAGAACAGATTCACCATACTAGAATCAAGTATGGCCGCGATAATGCCTCCATGCAAAATATTATCGTATCCTTGATAGTCTTTGGGCATTCTAAATTCGCCTGATAGCACATTGTTCTTCAAATTAAATTTTAATTTTAACCCTTTTTCATGGTTGCTTCCGCAAACAAAACACTTATCATGAAATTTATCATTCATAATTAATACTCATAATGCATTTTATTTATTATTTATTCTTTATTTCTTAACAAGTAATCCGCCAATGCTTTATGTAAAGTTATAACCGCTAAAATCGCGCAATGCGGATCAGAACCTAAATAATCGCCTAAAACATCTATTACATTTGCAGGAGATATCCCTAAGGCTTCCTTAATGCTTTTCCCTTTTACAAGTTCGGTTGTTACTGAACCGCAGGCAGTTGTAATACCGCACCCATCCGTAGTAAAAAGTATTTCTTTTATCTTTTCCTGCTCAATAATAAGATACATTTCCATGGTATCCCCGCATTGGCCTTTTACAAACGCAGCGCCGTCGGGATCATTCATCCTACCGATATTCCCTGGTTTTGTAAGATGCTTCATAGCTTGTTCAGAGTTAATATTTTTCGTATTCTTCTCCACTTTTTTCCTTTTAACAAATATTTATATTTTACCTTTGAACCAGCCTATTCTCACATTTTTCCTTGTGTCAAACTTGGGAAAATAAGGCTTTATATCCAACAAAGGAGTCTTGTCTAATACATCAATATTTCCGACTTCTAAGATATTGCCTCTTACGCTTAACAATTTTACAACAGAAATCCCTATATAATTCGGCCTGTTAGGATAACGGATGGCAAAGATCCCGTGCGGTTTATCATCTAAAAACGGCTTACTTAAAAGTTTATATGGTTTTGCCTTATGAAAATAATAAAGAATTATTAAATGCGAAAACCCGTCAATATCTTTCAGCCCTTTTTCATATCTTTTGTATACTTCTATTTTTCCGTTTTTATTCGACATGCATGATTGGATAGGCATACCATCGAGTTTTTTATAAGGAGAATGGATTATTCCTATCGGCTTGAATTCTATATCTATCATTTTATTCAACACCTCCGGACTGCAGTTTTATAATTTCTGCATATAGGTTTTTAAAAGTATCCTTATAATGCGGTTGAGCTTCTATAATGGGAATACCATAAGAATAAGCAACGGCGATTTTCTCATCAAAAGGTATTTGCATTAAAACCGGAATATTCTCTTTTCTGCAATAGTTATCAACTCTTTTGTCTCCTATATCTGCTCTATTTATAACCACACCAAAAGAAATGCTCAATTTCCGTAAAACTTCAACCGCTAAAACCAGGTCATTTAACCCAAACGGCGTCGGCTCTGTAACTAATATACAAAAATCACTTCCTTTAACCGCTGTTATCACCGGGCACGATGTTCCCGGCGGAGCATCAATAATTACCGTTTTCCTTTTATTAATATTTAATTTTAAACGGCGAATTAAAGGCGGTGACATTGCTTCGCCGACATTTAAACAACCATCTAAAAAACATATATCCCCGGCGTTTCCTGTCTGAATACAGCCAATTTCTTTATTAAATTCTTTTATCGCCTCATTATAACAAAGAGTACTGCACGCACCACAGCCATGGCAAAGTTGAGTAAAAACCAAAACACTTCCTTTTCCGCTTTCACCGGGCTTAATAACTGCGATTGCATTATAGGCACAGACTTCACGGCATTTACCGCAATAATTACATTTATTTTCATCCACTTCGGGGACAGGAATAAAGGCTTGTATTTTCTCGGTAATTATCGGCTTTAAAAACAAATGAGCATTTGGTTCTTCTACATCACAATCAAGAAACTGAACATTTTCTAACGATAGCGCAAGATTAACCGCTATTGTCGTTTTACCGGTACCGCCTTTTCCGCTTGCAACTGAAATTATCATATTTTATTCCTATGTGCTGCAATAACTTCCTGGAATCTGCTGCTTGACTTTTTTATTCTAAAGCCCTTTTTACGCATATATTTTCCGGCTTCACTTAATGTTACTTTACCCGCTTTATGCAGCCCTCCCTCAAGCCTGTGTATCTTTTCAACAACTTTAAACCCTTCTTTTGTAAAATCGCTTAAAATTATTTGCCCTTCCTCTGAAATTACCCGTATTAATTCGTCAAGGACCTTGTAAGCATTTTTAAAATGATGGATCGTATTAACGCAAAATATTGTATCGTAACTATTATCTTTAAAACTTAAATACTCTGCGTTTTCGATACGAAAATCCGCATAATGGTTAAGATCAAAATAACGTAAATTTAGCCTGGCATATTTCTGCTCTTTTTTTGAAACATCAAATGTGGTAAAATGATATCCTTTCTTTGCCAGATTAATTGCAAAATGGCCTTTGCCCGTCCCTGCTTCCAGTATCCTGCCCTTTATAGGCAAAGCACTTTTTATAATAAACAGTCTTTCTTTATCTACGTCATAACCAAAACTCTTAAATAAAGCTTTACGCTCTAAATATTTTTTATGGTTTGTCATGCTTTTTATTCACTCATTTTAATTTTCTTGTTTGTATTTTAATACGCCCATTTCTTTATACGTAATTTTATTCTCTTAATATTTAATGCTTATGCATGTTCATTCCTTTATCATTATACCCTTACATTTAGGGCATTGAAGGGAATTACATGGAATACCTTGTCGATGAGGCACTCTTGTTCCACAAGCCGGGCAGACACAATTTCCTCCTGGGCCGCTACCCGGTCTATTCCCTCCTCCCATCCCCCGGCCTCCACCCATCCTACCCCTACCCATTCCTCTTCCTACGCCTTGTCCTGATGGACCCGTTCCGTCTCCCCTTGGCATATAGTTATCACTCCATTTAAATACCATTTCCTTGTGTGCCGAATTTCGAGTTAACAGTCGGATTATCGGTCTTTTTCATTTCTCCTTTCTTGAATTTTTCTAAAGCATTTTTTACGCTCCCGCTTACACCGGTGAATATTTCTATTCCGGCTGCTTGAAGCGTTTGAAATGCATTTGGCCCGACATTACCTGTCAAAACGGCTTTTATACCTTTTGCAGCCATAAGCTGTCCGGATTGAATTCCCGCTCCTCCCGTTAAACCAATGCTTGCATTATCAACAGCTTCGAACTCCATGTTCTCAGTATCAACAAAAATAAAATACTTGCACCTGCCAAAACGAGGATCAACTTTGGAATCCATACTATTACCTTCCGATGTTATGCACAATTTCATATTGTTTGCCTCCCGATTTTAATGATCGCATTTATTTGGTGCCGGATTATCGCATTCGTTCTTTTCAACACCGTATCCTTTCCCTGCGCCGGGCTTACATAAGCTTTCCCCGCCTTTAAGCACGCCTTTTTGCACCTGTTCTATCGTGTCTTCAACTGTACCGCTAACCCCTACAATCGCGCGAATATTAAATTCCTTAAACAATTCTGTTGCCCTCATACCCATACCACCAGCAATAATACAATCAACCCCCTTTTCTTTTAAAAACTTAGGTATCCTTCCCGGTTCATGCCCGGGATTATCAATAACTTCTTTTTTCATCAACCTGCCGTCATTGATTTCTGCAATAGTAAATGCAGGACATCTGCCAAAATGCGCAGACACAAAATCACCATCTGTAGATATTGCTATTTTCATTAAAACCTCCTTGACACGCCAATTATATACACAACAGGAATGCTTAACTAGTATTAGCATTCCTGTTGGTGATCAAAATATTACTTTTTCTCCTTGGCAGCGGGTTTTTCCAAAATGCTTATCTGCTCGTTCAATTCTTTCATCTCTTCCTGCATTGCTTTTACCTGATCTCTAAGCATATTTGCTTCCTGCTTAGGACTCATTTCGGGCATATAAGGATAGCTGGTTCCTCCATATAAATATGGATTAGCCATAGAAACCGCCATTTTCCATCCAAATCCGCGCCCCATACCAAAACCCCTTCCGCGGCCTCTGCCAAAACCACGGCCGAATCCAAACCCTATGCCTTTTCCTACGATTGGATTCATATAACCCGGCAAGGAATAACCGGCACAAAACCCGGCTCTCCTTCCCGTCATCGGACCCTGACCCATCGGGCCCGTTCCGTCTCCACCTGGCATATTAATCACCCCCTTTTATTTGCAAATGATAACCATTCTCATTAATGGTCAAAAAAAATTACTATTTACTTATTTGCATTGCATTTATCGCATACCCCATAAAACTGAATAAGGTGTTCGGTTATTTTAAAATTATATTTTTTAGATAAACCTTTTTCTGTTTTTTGTAAAAGTTCCACTTCTTTATCTATGAAATCATTATAATCTATTACTCTATTGCACTTTTTACAGATTAGATGGTGATGGTGCCCTCCAGATTTTCCTCCTTCTGCAAGTTCATATCTTGCCCTACCATCGCCAAAGTCAAATTTATAAACCAATCCATTGTTTACCATAAGTTCAAGGGTCCTATACACAGTTGCCAAACCAATAGAAGAATATTCAGAATGTACGCTTATATAAATATCTTCTGCGCTCAAATGTTTTCTAGCATTCGCAAGTGTCTTTAATATTGCTTCTCTTCCAACGGTTGCTTTATAACCACATCCTCTAAATCCACCTTGCAACCACCATGGGCCTGTACCATCTCTGCATGGCATTTATTAAACCTCCATATGAGAATGATTCTCATTTACATAATACAATATTTTAATTATTTTGTCAAGAGAGAAATAAAATATCGACTGGGAATAGGAAGGGACATCGTAACCCCCATTTAGTAAGGCTTCTTAGCTTTGGTCCCCAGGAATGGGAGCTATTGGTGAACCTATTACATCTCAAGCGAATCAATATCCTCCGGCCCAAGCAAAACAAACGTTTAAAGCTACCTGAAATCCCCCTTACAACGCCTGATACAGAGGCAAACATTGGTGAGGGAGCTACCGGAGGATATGATCCAACGAATATGGTTTCAGTCTATGAGCTGAACTTTGACGGTAATTACCTTAAACGATGGCAAAGAGTAAAAGAGTACTGGAAATTATTGCAGGAATAAAATGGGCGCACAGGGTAAAATAACCTCGACATATAGCGAATATAGGGAGGTCTCAAGTGTGCCCATATACATATTATACCGTCATGCGCAAAAGTCAAGATAATAAGCCGTTAAGATTACGGATGGTTCTTCATGCCAGGGAGTATGGTATTAAGCCAACGGCGAAGGCATTTCATACAACCAAAAACACGGTTAAGAAATGGCTCAGGCGCTTTTCAGAGGGCAGCTACGGCTCATTAAATGACCTTTCCCGTAAGCCCCAACGCTCTCCCAGTGCCACACCGCCTGAAGAACGCAGGCAATTGGTTAAATTGAAGAAAAAATACAAACGCCTGGGCGCTGACCAGATTAAACATATTGAGTCTTTATCCCGTAGCGCCAGAACCATACGCAAAATATGGCGCCAGGAAGGCGTTTCTTCGAGAAAAAGACGCAAGAAATACAAAACCAAGCAGAATCTGCGGGCAATCAAGAAAGAATTCGCCCTGTTCCAGCAGGTTGTTGAAGATACAAAAGACCTTATAGATATACCCGAGTACTGGCCGCAAATGAAAAAACTTAATCTCCCTACAGTACAGTATACCCGCCGTGACGTTACCTCCGGGCTCCTGTTCCTGGCCTTCGCAAACGAACGTTCCATCCATAATTCCGTGCTCTTTTCCAAATATGTCGACGGATACCTCCTAAACCTTAATGTCAATCTTGAAAATTCTATACGGCAAACTGACAATGGTGCTGAATATATAGGCTCCTGGCAGGCCAAGCATGACAGCGCTTTTACCCGAACTGTTCAGAATATCCCGGGGCAAATACATTCCACCATCTTCCCCGGTGCTCACCGAATGCAGGCAGACGTCGAAACCGTCCATAACCTTATGGAATTGGAATTCTACGAAATTGAATCCTTTACCAGCAGAACGGATTTTATGAATAAAGCTTATTCTTACCTGCTATTCTTTAATCTCTTAAGGCCTAATTCCTACAAGGAAAACCAAACACCATGGGAAATTGTTAATAAAAAAGACTTCTCTTTGCCCAAACAAATTGCTATGATACCTCCCGTGGACCTTGATGTTTTAAACCTTGATGAAGCCTCTTCTTTTTCCTTCGGGAGGGGTCACGATGTCTATTCCGTTCCCTGAAATAAAATATCGACCATTACTACTGGGCTTGAATTATTAAGTTCCCCGGGCACGAGAAGAATTCGAACTTTTTGCCGGGTTACATTCTACTTCGGTCTCAACAACTCCAAGAGCTCACAAAGGTACGAATTAGTATTCACCATGCAAAACAAGGAAATATAGCAAGTCATTAATTGTTAAATATTTTTTACCTTCGTGTAAAATTTCTATGCACATTTGGAGGGTGTTTTGGGGTCTTTTTCTAGGTTCTCCGGAGTAGTTCTATGCACATGGTCTAATTAGCTTATTAAATCACGCTAAAAAAGGATTAAGGTATCAGGTATTTTATTAGGGCAAAATACGGTAAAAATATTATAAAAACAGTATTAAAAATATAAAGATATTGAAGGACAAAATATAAGCGATGGTCGGCTAAACACGGGGACCATTAATCCATTAGCAGCCCCAAAAGAAACACCTCCGCTATCAGGCGGGAAATAGTTCCATTGAACATTGGCTGGATTAATAATATATTTGGCAAAGATATCTATTCCCAGCCAATGCCATGGGCGGATTTCAATACCAAAATTTATTATAGTGTCTGTCGCAGTAGATCTCCAACTATTGAAGGATTCTGCTTGAACACCTCCGCCAAAAAATAAATCTAAATAAGGAGTTATGGGTTGTACCCAAAAAAGAGTAGCAGACATTGAAACAGGGGTGTGAAAGAGCACGCAAAATTGACCCCCTTTGAGCACGAAAATTGACCCCCCTCTGAGAATAGTATATCCTGTCAGGAAAGTCAATAATATTCCCGACAGGAGGGGAGGCCATGATGAGTGTAAGACAGATAAGTGAAGTAAGGAAATTGCAAAGGGACGGAACTCCGATCAAGGAGATAAGCCGTAGAGTAGGTGTTTCGCGCAATACGGTAAGGAAGATATTGCGCGGCAAGGAAACAAAGTTCGTCTATGACAGGAGTCCCGAGAAGACGCCCATACGGGGACCTATCATGGATCTTGTGAGGTCCTGGCTTAAAGAGGACCTTCAAGTAAGGCCCAAATACCGCAGAACCGCCAAGCGTATGTATGACATCATGTACTGCAACCACGGGTATCAGGGGTCGTACAGCACGGTTAGGCGCTGCGTAAAGGCCGCCAGGAGCGAAATTCAGAGGCAAAACACGGAAGTCTTCATCCCTTTGTCATTTGAACCGGGTTCTGCAACGCAATTCGACTAGGGCGAGGTAATGGCAATAATTGCCGGGGAACTTGTAACTTTGAACCTGGGAGTCCTTCAGCTGTGTTTCAGCAGGGTATTCTACCCAAGGGTATATGAAAGCCAGAAACAAGAGCTTCTATTCGACATCCATCGCAGGGGATTTGAGTTTTTCGGGGGTATAACCCACAGGATCATCTACGACAACCTGAAGACTGCGGTAAAAAAGATCCTTAAGGGGAACCATCCAAACCTGCAGGAACGATTCATACAGTTCTGCTCGCATTACCTGTTTGAGCCGGAGTTCTGCAATCCTGCCAAAGGCAATGAAAAAGGCCG
>Ga0172363_10002513_pt1 | contig 14827 bp, 20 predicted proteins | sample LakKivs2_kivu2a2_FD_114541 | JGI IMG/M metagenome (GOLD analysis project Ga0172363, IMG submission 114541) | Sediment microbial communities from Lake Kivu, Rwanda - Sediment s2_kivu2a2 | ecosystem: Environmental > Aquatic > Freshwater > Lake > Sediment | place: Rwanda: Western Province, Lake... | reverse complement strand
GACGTATTTTCCTTTCGGGGTTTAGGTAGTGCCACATCAATTCCCTTGAGGCTTCTATCAAATCACGTAGCTGGCTTGACATCAGAGGCAGTGTCTTGCTGCGGGTGTGGGTTTCGAAATCCTCGTACCGTACTTTTATTGAGACAGTCTTGAAGTAGAGATTCTGGCTTAACGTGTCGCCATGCACTTCCTCCGAAAGCTTGTTCAATGTTGTCAAGACAAGCTGCTGGTCCGACGTGTCTTCTTCGAACGTTACTTCGCGGCTTATGGATTTTGCTTCGCTCCTCTCTTGAACTTCGCTCTTGTCTATTCCGTTCGCCATCGAGTAAAGCTGGTGACCTACGACTCCAAAGTTTTCGGCCAGAACTGACGGGTTCATAATGTGCGAGGTCACTGATCGTTTTGATGCCCATTACGGAAAGTCTTTGTTCAGTTTTGCGTCCGACCCACAGAAGCTTGCGTACTGGTAACGGGGCTAGAAAAGCTTTGGTTTCTTCCTCCTTGACCACTGTCAGACCGTTGGGTTTCTCATGGTCACTGGCTACCTTGGCGACGAGCTTGTTCGATCCAATGCCTATTGAACATGTCAACTTCTCTTTTTCGTAAATCTCCTCTTTCAACTTTTTAGCCACGACCTCCGCTTCTGCAAAATCTCTCACTTTTGAGGTGACGTCTAGGAAGGCTTCATCTATCCCCCATCGCTCGAACTTGTATCCATACTTTCGAGCGATGTTCATGATCTCGTTTGAAACTCTGATGTAAAGAGCAAAGTTGGGGGGAAGATAAACGGCTTCAGGGCAAGTTCTCCAAGCTCGGCTGATCGGCATTCCAGACCTTACTCCAAGTCTTCTGGCCTCATAGTTGCAGGTATGAACAACTCCTCTGCCTTTTCCTTCTTTTGGGTCAGCCCCCACTATGACTGGTTTTCCTTTGAGTGCAGGCTGCTCTCTTTCCTCAACAGCCGTGTAGAAATGGTCCATGTCCAGGTGGAAGATTATTCGCTTTCTATCGCTCATAATTTCCCTTCTTCTCCAGAACTTTCATGGTTTGACGATTACAGCACTATCTGTCAGTCCTTTTTTGTAAGACACTCGCGAGGCTTGAGACTGCTGGATTCTTCTTTATGATTTTGCCTTCATAAGTCTTAATGCCCTCCTAAGCAATTTTCAGCTGTTGCCGGAGGATAACTGGTGGCTGACAAGGTTTCAAGAGAAGCCGCTGAGCAGGTGGCTGTTGAGGTCGTGAAGAGAAGGAAGAATGCAGAGAAGGTAAGCGTTGCCGCCGTGGATCAGAATGATGATGATTGGATCGTGAGGGGTACTTGCCCCATAGACATGGAAGGGCATCCTTGGACTGAACAGTTTGAGGTAGTGGTCAGCTCGAAGGGAAAGGTCAAATCCATGGACATTAACCTGCTCTGAGCGAACGAGGCGAATTGCCAACTCGCAACGTCGAAACATGATTTGGTCGCCATCAGTTTGGTTCAAAAGTTATATCGAAGTAAGCACCAATAGTCTGTTGGAGGTTGTTCTGTTTGTTCGGAAAGATTCTTGTTCCTTTCGACGGTTCTGAGCATTCAACGAAAGCCTTGGAAAAAGCCATCCAAATAGCCAAGAAATTTGAAGCAAAAATAACGTTGATCCACGTCTATTCCGTTTACGTACAGCCCATTCTGCTGCCTGAACCGACCACCGTAGGCGTATCCACTGTCCCACTACTTACTGCGACTGAAGTATCTAAAGTTGCAGAAACTGCGCGGAGAGTGGGAAATCGCATTCTTGCCGATGGAGAACAGAGAGCGAAATCCGAAAAGGTTCAGGTTGAGAGAATGCTTGTTGAGGGACATGCTGTTGAAGAGATCGTACGTGTAGCGAAAGAAGGCAATTTCGACCTAATCGTAGTGGGCGCAAGAGGACTTAGCAAGATAAAGCAGATGCTCCTGGGAAGTGTGAGCGACGGCGTAATACACCACGTCACCTGTCCAGTCCTGCTCGTCAAATAAGCCAGTTGCCATATTCGGTTCAACGCTAAGGTTATTATGAGGAAAATCCAGTGCTAACTAGGAGCGAAGCCCGGTGGTGCAGTGGTCAAACATAGTGGGCTCTGGACCCACCGACGAGAGTTCGAATCTCTCCCGGGCTACCACTGCTTAAGCAGCAATTCATACTTTTTTGAGGTTGGTTTTCACGGATTTCTTTAAGCATCTGCTGTCGCAAGGCGGTTGTGAGCTGAGCCAATTGTCCTTGTTCTAGTTGACTCTGGTCGATTACGGTTCTGTGCGGCTGTACTAGGGCTTCTTTGGTCAGGATCTCTTCTGGGTTCAGGCCCCAAGCGCGAATTATCTCTTTTAGAGCGTCGATTTTGCTGATGCGTGTCTTGGGTCTTATGCTGAGTCCCGATGATAGGTAGATGCCTCTTAGGTATTCGATGCCTTTCATTTTGATGTCGTGGTATGTGCTTATTGTGTGGCCCATCATGTATTCGATGTAGTCTCTGTCCACTCCTAGGGCTGCCATTTGTGTTCGGTAGAATTTGCGTATACTATGCGCTCTCAAGTCGTATCTGCGTCCGAGTGGTTTCTTGGTTATGAGTCCGGCTTTGATGTAGAGGTTGTGAACGATGTGGTGCAGCCTTCCTGGCGACAGAACCTTAGGGTGTCTACAATAGTCGTCTCGGATTAGTGGTGATTCGTCGTGGCTGTTCTTTGGCGGTGTTCTTTCTGTGGGGCTACCTTTTCTTCGGATCTCTAGGTATGCTCTTAGGTTTTCGGCTGTTTCTTGGCTTAGGAAGGTGTCATAGTCGTGGTATTTGCCCTTGGTCATTTCTGCCTCGACATGCACATGGATGGGTTCTGCGTTTCTTCCTATATCTCGTTTAATATGGCAATACTGATGCCTGACCAGCGTGCTAATGCGGAATCCGGCTAGAGCTAACACAGAGATTGTGACTCTTTCGCGCAGGGCAGTTACGTCAGGGAGTGTTTGGTGTTCTTCAGGTGTTGGTGCGCGGTCTTCGTAGACGCCTCTTTTGCTTAGGTTACAGCACGCGTTAACTAGTCAAGGACAAAGCTGAGTGTGAAGTTACTAGAAATGACTTTCTCCGGTGATATCTATGTCTGGGGCAAACTCGTTTATGATCGGTCGATCGTTCTTTCTTATGAGCTTTTCGGATTTTACAAAAATGGGGTGTTTCTTGTGTACACGGTTGAGCATGTTTCATTCTTTATTCTTCTTGTCTGAAGATATCCTTTGATGTTCCTCTATCGCTTGCATCACCAGTTGACTATACATACATGACGGAGCCCCACGGAACAAACAAGCCACGAAACAAGCTTCCATAATTTGATCCTTTGTAGCTCCAGCGTCAAGCGCGGCATTTGTGTGAACTGCAATACACCATCTACATTGCGTAGCAACTGCTAAAGCAACGGAGACCAGTTCCTTAGTCCTCGTGTCTAGTGCACCTTTTTCTTCAACTCTCCTCATCCAAACTGCAAAAGGTCCATAGATTCTTGTATACTCTTTTCCCATCTTCTGAATCCAATTGCTTACTTCCTCTGCGATTTCCTGCATACTCATACTTATCAAGTCGTTACGTACCCAAATAGAACGTTCAGGGTTATTTTCTTTTCTTTATGGCGCGCATGTGTGTTCCTGAATTCCATTTTAGGTGTGCTAGGATTAGGTGGCGTCCTCTGAACCATACTTGTCATGTTCTGAGACATATAGTCCTCCATAGACGAAGCAAGGTCAGAAGCGTAGAACACTTCGCAGACCAATTTAGGAACAAGCATGCGCGCTAACTCTCAATGCCCTTAATAATCAAAATAGGTTTGCCTTTTGAGTGCATATTTGGAGTAGAATGGAATGAAACCTGCTGGCTGTTATGTTCATTCCTTCCTCTGATTCACTCTATGGAAGCGGATGTCTACAATGAGAAAGATAAACAGGTAGAGTGAGAGAACTCGTATATTCGCCAGAGGCTAGAAAAAGCTCTCTTCTCCTAGTCCACCTCTCACGAGTTCGATGCTGCGGGTTAAACGAAAAAATGTGTACGAAACGTGTCCTCCCGCGCACGATCGATTTAATTACTCGAAATCATAGTATTTCAGTGAAGATCCAAAATGCTTCAAGCAAAGAAAGTTGATGTGACTAGAGAGATAGCTTTGACCGCTGTTCTTTCAGCCACATATGGAGCGGCAATTCTACTGATGATCATTCCATCTCCAACAGGTGGTTACACCCACATCGGAGACTTCGTGGTGTTCGTGTCTGGCCTGCTCTTCGGCTATCGTGTCGGAGGTTTAGTGGGAATTGTCGGCTCTGTAGCAGTGGACCTGTTCACCGGATACCCAAGGTGGTTCGTATCTGTCCTTGCGCACTTCCTTGAAGGCTTTGTCCCAGGCTTAACCAAGAACAAACCCTTCATGCTACAAGTTGTCAGCTGCATAATCGGGGGTTTTCTGATGGCCACCACCTACTTCCTAGTGAACATATACCTCAAAGGAATCGCTTTGGCTCTAGTCTCCTATGCAAGAGACCTGTTCGTTCAAGCAGGAGTCTCGATAGTTCTAGCACTCATCGTCGCGAAGGCGGTGAAGAAGGTTTTCCCACACTTATGAACTCTCGCAGAGTAAGATCGAGTACGAACTCATGACACGATCGATTGACTCGATTGATCTCGCTGTAAGTGTTCCATCGATGATTCGGGCTCCGTTGATAACGATGTTTCTGAAATATCTGAGCGGCAACGAAAGCCTTAATTTAGCTTCACATGGTTAGATATACTACTCGTAAATAGTTTGGCTGCTAGACATGTCAGAGACTGTTTTGAAAGTACAAAACTTGAACGTTTCTTTCAATGGAGAAAAAGTGATAGCGGATTTGAGTTTTGAGGTGAGAAAAGGAGAAGTACTCGTCATTCTAGGACCCAACGGGGCAGGAAAAACGACACTTCTGCGAGCGCTCTTAGGGCTGGTGCCTTACAGAGGCAAGGTATCATGGGCTACTAGGCATGTTAGCTACCTTCCGCCGCAGGAACTCTTGCAGAGAAAAGATTTACCTCCGTTGAGCATAGAGGAGTTCTTCAAGTTCAAGAAGGTTTCAAGAGCGCAGATCCTGAAGATTTTTGAGTTGGTAGGACTACCTCAGTCTCTGCTCGGAAGGAGATATGGAGCTCTCTCCACTGGTCAGTTTCAGAGGATGATAATTGCGTGGGCACTAGTTGATGAGCCGACGATTCTGCTTTTTGATGAGCCAACTTCTGGAATAGACATAGGGGGACAGGAAACTCTCTACTCTCTTCTACATAGATTCTGGAAGGAAAGAAACCTGACGATTCTTCTAGTCACACACGATCTGAATATAGTGTGGGAACACGCTGAGAATGTTTTATGTATGAATAAGGAGAAGCTGTGCTATGGTAACCCCCGCAAAGTGCTTACTCCTGAGGAACTGGAGAGGATTTATGGTGCAGGAATAAAATATTACGAACACTCACACAGGTAGGAGGCAAACAGGGACGGAATTTATTCTAGCTTTGGTAATGAGCGCCTTTGTTGGAGCGGTGGCTGGTTACTTGGGTTCTTTGATGCTTTCCAAAAGAATGGCTTTGGTCGGAGGTCCTTTGGGCCATTTGACTTTGCCCGGGATCACTTTGGCTCTGATTTCAGGCTTTGATGTTTCCTTGGGTGCCTTTCTCTTCGTTGCGCTAGGGATTTTGTTTATTTGGCTGCTTGAGATGAGAACAAAATTGCCCATGGAAGCCATTACGGCCATCATTTTCGCTTCTGGTGTTGCGGCTGCTTTTCTGTTTCTTCCTGAGGAGAAAACTGTGCCTGCTTTGATCGGTGATGTTTCTCAAGTATCTGTTGAGGCGGTAGCAGCTGCCGTCATCTTGTCTCTGCTCGTCTTTCTGGCTACAAAGAAGATCTTTTCTGGAATGGTTTTGGCTAGCATCTCCGAGGACTTAGCAATAGTGAGCGGCACAGACACTAGGAAACTCAACTTCATCTACCTAGCATGCATTGCCGTTGTGGTTTCTCTGGGAGTAAGGATAGTGGGAGGGCTCATGACTGCAGCAGTAGTTGCCATCCCAGCCTGCACGAGCAGAAACTTGAGCAGGAACTTGTTTCAGTATTCTTACATCGCAATGGTTTTGGGAGGCATAGGCTGCGTTCTGGGAGTCGTAAGTGCAGCGCTGACTGGGACTGCATCTGGTCCTCTAATTGTAATAGTTGACACATTACTGTTTGTTGTTTCCTTAACGTCTAAGAGAACAGGAACCTGACCGCCCGCGGATTCTGTTATGCCCAGCTACAGGCACATTATGCTTTGAGAGAGAGCTCTTCAATTCCACCAGCAAACAACACCAGAACGCGGTAGCAGGATGGTGAGAGTGCGTTGTGAGTGCGGCGTTCTAATATCATCTTTTGGAAAGGTAGAATAATGCGGATTTCGTACAGAGAATGTGTGAGGTATACAATTGGGGAATGGAGAGGACAAGGAATTAGAAAGAATCAGACAAGCCAAACTGCACGAAATCATGAATAAAAGTAGGGCAACTGAAGAGAAAGGAACGCCGGCAAACAAGCCTGTTGAGGTGACCGATTCAACATTCAAGGAAACAATTGAGAGCCATCCACTTGTAGTGGTCGATTGCTGGGCCCCTTGGTGCGGTCCCTGTCGTATGGTCGCTCCGATAATAGAGGAACTCGCACGGGACTATGCTGGAAAAATACTGTTTGGAAAGCTAAATGTAGATGAAAATCAGCGGATCGCCGCACATTATCAGATAATGGGAATCCCAACGCTTTTAGTGTTCAGCCATGGAAAACTTGTGGACACGATAGTCGGTGCATTGCCCAAGCAAATGCTAGAACCAAAGATAAAATGCTACCTTTGATCATGCCGTGAAGAGAAAAGAAGGAATTAATGCAAATAAAGATCGGCAAAATCCTCGTTCTCAGACCTTGACACCAAGAAGGAGAACAGATACATTCCAAACCGTTCTGGGAACAAGCATTGGCTTGCAAGAACCATGAGTATGACAAAACCCTAATCGCATTTGCAACAAAAGGCGGAACAATGGAAGAGTATGCCAAGGCGCTTGACTAAGTGCAGGGAATCTTCACGGAACTTTCGACATGGCGATGTTTGTCATTTTTCTGAAGACGGATCGACGCAACTCATTGATTGCTTTATCATCTTCTTCAAAGAGTCTCTTACATTGCTTCGCACCTTTCCCGTGTCTTTCTACTCCAAGGATTCGATTGTTTCTTTCAGGAGCACAACCATGCCAAGCGATTTCTCTATGGTCTTGGGGCGAAGTTCATCGCTTCGGTTTTATGTCGGTCCTCAAACCATGCGAAGCTCTTTTTGGTCATTCTTTTCTGCCTCCATTGCTATCCTAGCGAAACTTGCTCTCCAGTCACAGCATAAACTAGAGATTCACAAACGTAAACTATGTGATCAGCTATCCTTTCGAGGTATCTAGAAACTAGGACGCTTGATATCGTGTATTTGTTTGTTGCTGAAACCGCGTTAACTAGTCCCTCAAGAAAACCAAAATATGACTCATCCACTTCTCTTTCAATGCTTGAGATGGTTCCTGCAATCTTTATATCATGGTTCTTGAGCGCGTCGATTTTGTTGAGACGTGTCTTTTGCTTCATGCTCAATCCAGAAGCTATGTAAATGCCTCTCAGGTATTCTATGCGTTTCATCGTAATATCATGATAGATGCTTATACTATGTCCCATCATGTTTTCTATCTGGTCCGTCTGTGCGCCCAGTGCCGCCATTTGTGTTCTGAAGAATTCGCGTATGCTGTGAGCGCGTAGGTCGTAGCGCCTGCCTAGTGGATTGCTTGTTAGTAGGCCTGCTCTGATGTAGAGGTTGTGGATTAGTGCGTGTAATCTGCCTTCTGTGATGCGGTGTGGATTATTTGCTTATGCCTGAGCGGGTAAAGAACGTGGAATGCCGGGTTGAAGTCATTGGGTCTGATCTGGAATCGATTAAGAGGGATTTACGCAAAATCGTTGAGGCTCTCGATAGGCTTTGCGTGCGCTTTTGTCCTCAATACATATAAAGCAAGAGACTGATTTTGTGCTGTCAATGCAAGGCTACAGGGCATGGGTGAATTTCGTGAACATTGTTTTTAATCCCGTAGGTTCTGTAAAGACAACACTGAGTGACGAAGAAATCAAGAGAGAATCACCTGAAAATCTTGAAGCCCGAATAGAGATATTTCCCGAGTACGCTGAGGGCTTGGGGGGCATAGAAGGTTTTTCTCATTTGCTGATTTTCTTCGGTTTGCACCAAGTTTCGGAAAAGCAGAGGGCACTTCTTAAAGCTAGACCTCGAAGACTTGTTAAACACGGTTTAAGTCTGGAGGAGTTGCCTTTAGTCGGCGTTTTCTGTTTAGATTCTCCTCACAGACCTAATCCGATCGGTTTGTCTGTGGTTAGACTGCTTTCTAGAGAAGGTCGAGTTCTCCGAGTTAAGGGATTGGACGCTTTTGATGGAACGCCTGTTATTGACATAAAACCTTATTCGCCTAGTAGGAGAGTTGAGAAAATCGGATTGCCCAGCTGGTATGAAGACCTTTTGGCAAAACTTAAGGAACGAAGGGTTACAATATCAGATTTCTAGTGTGCAAGCGTTGGCATTTGGAAGGACTTGATAATCGAAATAGGCTTTACAATCTCATGTAAGTGTTCGAGAGGTGAAGAAATGCCAAAAGGAGTTCCGAAAAAAGATGGTTCTGGAAAAGGAAGAGGGCAGCCAGGAGCAGGTTGCGGTGGAAATCCTAGAAAGAGGAAAGGAAGCAACAAATAACCTCACTTGGTTTAAGAGCTCGCAAGTGCAAGTGCAGTTACGGACGCAACTGCAATTTGGTAATGGAGCTGAAGCGTTGTCTTTTTTTTTAAAATACATCTAAATTCTATAGTTCGCTACTTATGAGGCGGTAAAGGTTGCAGCGGATGAACGATATAACATACAAGCCTATTGGTGTTGTGCACTCGCCTTTTAAGGAACCTAGAAACGTGCCCACAGGCAGCAGCTTCAAAGGGCACTAAAGGCACGATAGAATTAGACCGTGAATACGCCGAAGGCTTGAAGGATGTAGAAGGTTTTTCTCCTATTATTCTGATTTATCATTTTAGTTTAGTCAAGGGCTCTTCTTTGATGGTGAAGCCGTTTCTGGACAACAATTTGCATGGAGTGTTCGCGACTCGCTCGCCGGGTAGACCAAACGCAATCGGCATTTCCACCATACGTCTAACACGAATAGAAAGCAATACACTGTTCATCCAAGACGTAGATATCTTAGATGGTACACCGCTATTGGACATTAAACCTTATGTTCCCAAATTTGATAACTGGAAAAACGTCAAAATAGGCCTGGTATAGCAACAATATCTGCAAACTTGGAAAAACAAAGGATGACGGTAGATTCTGAAAAAAATAGTAATTCTCTTATTTAGAGATCGGTATCTTTTTCAGATAAACACAACACGCTAGATTTGGCGCAGCCAAACTATTGATGTGATGGGGAGTACGCCTTTGTTTCACCAAAAAAGCGTGTCATTGTAAAATTTGTCTACTATACGAGCTTAACGCGTCAACTTCTAAGGTTCGTTATTTGTGAAGAAAACGGGTGATGTTGAAACCGTTTTTAAAGCCGACATATTTATATATGCATAACGGGGCTAGTGGAAAACAGTGATAGAAATTGAAAACAATGACTAAAATCGCAATTATAGCTTTAGTAGCCATTATAGGAATTGCGTTGGGTGCATACGCTTATCTTGCTACAATGCCACAGAACCAGCATCTCATTGTTTCAACGACCACAAGCTTCTACGAAACAGGCTTCTTAGACGTAGTGAAGTCACACTTTGAAGCAAAGTACCCGTACATTAACGTGTCTTTCATCTCTCAGGGCACAGGATTGGCCATACAGACAGCCGTGAGAGGCGACGCTGACATGATCATGGTGCATGATCCAGCTCAGGAACTGACATTCTTGCAGAACGGTTACGGTGTGAACCGCAAAGTCATAGCCTACAACTACTTCGTTCTCGTAGGTCCAAACGATGACCCTGCGGGCATAACTGGCCTTAGTCCATTAGATGCGTTGAGGAAAATCAAGGAATACGGTGATGCCGGAAACGCCGTGTGGGTTTCAAGAGGCGACGGTTCTGGAACACATGCCAAAGAGAAAAGGCTTTGGACCGCTGCTGGATACAATTCTACAGAACTAGCTAAATTGAGCTGGTACAATGAAAGAGGAGCGGGAATGACTGACACGCTGAAGATGGCAGATGAAAAAGACGCTTATACTTTAGCTGATTTGGCATCATATCTCAACAACATGAAAACTGGAAACATCAATATGAAAATCGTTGTAGAAGCCTCAGAAGAATTCCTAAACGTTTATTCCGTCATAGCTAACAACCCGCAGCATTCTAACCTAACAGCCGCCAACTTTGACGCGTCAATGAAATACATAGAATACATAACTTCCGAGGAGGGCCAGCAATTGTTTGCGGAATTCGGCTTAGATACTTTTGGCAAAGCAATGTTCAATCCATACATTACTCTACTAGAAAGCGGAAGCGACCCAGCCTTGGTCCAAGTAATTCAGGACTATGCATACTTCAACGGTACAGAATGCCCCGAACAATATCGTTACCAAGCAGGCAACTTGTACGACTGACATTGATGATTGCTGCATGTGCCTCATAGCTACATCCTTTTTTCTGTGATACTCATGTTTGATATAATAATTGACGCCTTTCAGAAAGCATTGGAGCTTATCTTCAGCGGAGACTCAGAACTTTTTGCAACCGCATCCAGGTCTGTTTACGCTGCAGGAATGGGAACCTTGCTTGCCTGCCTCTGGTCTATCCCAATCGCCGTGTTGCTCGGGCTTTATTCGTTCAGAGGAAAGTGGCTAATAAAAAGCCTATTCAACGCAATGCTTGGTGTTCCAACCGTGGCGCTTGGATTGATTTTAGTGATGTTATTGTCGAAAAGTGGTCCTGCGGGCTTTCTTCATCTTCTTTATACCATTAACGGCATCGTAGTGGGTCAAGCCATACTGGTCACACCTATAATCGTAAGTTACACCAGTAGCGCCCTGAGCGCAACAGATGTCCAGCTGAGAGACCTTGCCAAAACTTTGGGTGCGTCACATTTGCAGACAAACGTGGCGATACTACGGGAGGCAATGTGGGCGACTGTGCTGTCATTGATCTCAGCTTTTAACAGAGGCTTTGGAGAGCTCGGGATAGCTTTGATGGTGGGAGGGAATATAGCTTACGTAACTCGAGTTCTAACTACTTCTATCTCGCTGGAAGCTGCAAAAGGCGATTACGCTTTTGCAGTGGCCTTAGCGATTATCTTGATTTCCATGGTTATCGGCATAACCGTAATTGTTAATTTGGTGGAGAGGCTGAGAGAGTGACCCCCATTCTTGAACTTGACAAAATTGGAAAAAACTATCGGGCTCTCAGAGCTTTGGATTCTATGTCCTTAAAAGCAACGGGTGGCAGGATTATTGTTCTCATTGGAGTTAACGGCGCTGGCAAGACTACTCTTATGCGAATTATTGCTGGTTTGGAAGAACCTACTGCGGGTGATATTTCGTTTAATGGGCAAAACACAATCGCCAAAGAATTGCGGAAGATTACCACGATGGTTTTTCAGAGAACAATCATGTTTAACAGAAGCGTCTATGATAATGTGGCTTTCGGGCTCAGAGTAAGAGGTGTCAAGGATGAAGAAATCGCGGAAAAAGTGCCGCAGGCACTGCGTTTGGTGGGGCTTACAAATTTTGAAAAGAGGAACGCAAAGAAAACCTCGGGCGGAGAACAACAGAGAATTGCTTTGGCGCGGGCTTTTGTGCTTTTTCCCCAAATTTTGCTTTTGGATGAACCTACCGCAAATTTAGACCCGAATAATGCTACGATAATCGAGAGGGCTATAACTAGTAGAAGAAAAGATGATGAGATAATCATTATGGCTACGCATAATTTAGCTCAGGCTAGAAGGCTGGCTGACGAAATAGTTCACATTTACAATGGACGAATTGTGGAGCGCTCGAATCCAGATGAGTTTTTCAACGACCCAAAAAGCGACATTACTAAGAAGTTTATCAATGGAGAACTGGAGTATTGAGCCAAAACATTGTGGTCTAGAATAGTTATTTAAGTCATTGCGGGGGAAGTATCAGCTGATGATGTTCTCTCACAAAAGACATTTGTGTTCGGGAAAAATATGGATTGAGCATGAAGGACAGCCGCTGGTGGGTTCAGGCCGAGCAGATATTTTGCAGGGTATAGCTGACGAGAAGTCGATTTCCAAAACTGCGAAAAAATTGGGTATGTCTTTTCGTTATGTGTGGGGGCAAATCCGAGAAATCCAGAGAATCTTAGGTGAGCCTATTGTTGAAACCTACAGGGGAGGCAAGGTTGGAGGCGGAGGCGCAAGGCTCACAGAGTTGGGACAAAATTTGCTTCGAGAATACCGTGAATTTGAGAGCTATTTGTACCAAGTTATTGAAGATGTTGGGTATTGGGAGGTGATAGGATTGAAAATAAGTGCTCGTAACCGATTAAAAGGCAAGGTTCTTTCAGTTGAAAAAGATCAAATTACTGGAAAGGTAAAGATCGAAATAGAAGCGCCTGCTGTGATAACTTCAGTGATCACCAAGGAAGCCATAGAAGATTTAAACTTGAAAGTGGGCGACAAAGTTGAAGCCATGATAAAGTCGACTGAAGTAATGATACTGAAATGATGTGAAACGCTACAAACACAACTGATTATAACAAGATAATGGTTCCCCTGAGAGTCAAGAGATAACCTCAAGGTGTCCGAAAAATAGCATTTCAAAATGCAATTCTACGTATTCGCTTCTAGACCTTTTTTGCTTTGCGGCTTCTTGGTCTATCCGCTGCAAAACACGGTTTGAGAGGGCGATGCTAACGGGGTGTTTACGCATTAGAAGGCTTCCCAACCAATTTTTGCTGTATCAATATTTAATAATTGTTGTTAAAGCCTAACAACAGCTCTTTTAAGCGAAAACAGCCTATTTCTGGCTTGTTGCTGGCAGTATAGGGAGACAGCAAGCTCCAGTTCCCTAGGCTGCATGTTTGCTGTTTCTCTTTGACTGACCTAACTTCAAGGTCTGAGTTCAAGTTATGCCCTGCAGTGATGGTTGCCGTGATGGCAGAATTCAGTTTTCGCCGAGTGCACTTTAGGTGTTGACTGAGAGCTCTGACCTTGAGACGCCTATTTTTGGCTGGAGCATACCTGCAAAATTCTACACCAAGCCAGGTCGCATGCTTGTTTATGGCACTTGTTTAGTAGCTGGCACAACAAGGAAAGGCGACACTTTCAGCAAAGCTGAGCTTGAACGTCACGGCTGCACACTAATTGGGGGTCCTGTTGAGGCCTACGGGCACAGTTGGGATGACGGCCTGAATCACTGGTTGCCTTATCCTGCGAATGTGATTTTGGATGCCGAAGAGAGAGATGGGCAACTGGAGTACATTGCAGACATAGAGGACGCTGCTGTTCAAGAGGCTATCCGCAAAGGCGAAATTGACAGTGTTAGTGCTAATGCGATTTGCAGGCGTGTTCCAGCAGACAAACCTGGCAAGTGCCAAGGCATGATTCTAAACGGTTTCTGCTTGTTGGGGAAAAACTCAACTCCGGCAAGTCCTGGCACTAGCGTCAAGGTTTGGAATTGCCTTCGGGTTAATCCCCTTAGGCTTCGAGCTGGGAGACAATGTTCTATTTTAGAAGGAGAAAAGGTTGGTGAGAATATAAGCGAAAAAACCGCGGAAAATCCGCCTAAAACGGAAGCGCCCATTCAGAAAACTGAGCAGCAACTTGGCATAGATGAGCGGGTGAAAACTCTCGAATCCCGACTGGACAGTTTTGAAACCTATGTTTCTGAGCAGTTCACTGGAATCAATGCCAAACTGGACACTCTGATTGGCGTGTCAAGACCTATTGTTTCTAATGCGCCCATTTTGGCGCCCGTAACAGCCGCAGTTCCAGAGACTTCAAAGCAGGAGGTTAAGCCTGAGAAAAAGACTGAGCAAGCTGGTCCAGTGGCTGCTGTAATCCCTGTGGATAGACTGCCTCTACCCGTAATTGTGGTGAAGGTTGAGGAAATCGAGGCTGTAGTTGCGGATAGGCGATTGTTCACGCTTGAGCTGAAACTTCGCAGTATCCTGAACTTATGCGAGAGAAAGCGCTTTTGGGAAAAATCTTGGGTTCTTGGGAATAGTATGCGCTCGGTTGGATGGTTAGATGAAGAATTCTGGGAAAGCACATATAGTTTTGCGCTTTACTCTAAGCTATGCCCGAGGATCCGACGATATTCATCCTCTTAGAGGTAGGCTTGTTAATAGTTGCCTCTTCGCTAGGCTCAGAGTTATTCAAGAAGTTCAGGCTGCCTGGCGTGATCGGCGCTATTGTAGTTGGTCTCTTCATAGGAGGCCCAGGCGGCCTTGGTCTTGTCACTGATCTTTCTGTGATCAACTTGCTTGCTGTGTTAGGTTCAGTCTTGATACTTTTCACCACGGGCTTAGAGTTTGATGCTTCTGCTTTTTGGAAAGTGGGCAAGAAAGCCTTTCTCCTCACCACCGTTGGTGTAGTCCTCTCTGTACTGTTTGGCTTTGGCATCGGGTTTGCTTTGGGGTTTTCATGGCAAGCTGCTTTCCTTCTTGGCGCAGCTTTGGCTCCGAGTGGGACAAGTGTGGTAGCTGCAATGCTCAGTGCAGAAGGTGCCATAAATACGAAGACTGGTT
>Ga0172363_10002512_pt1 | contig 14829 bp, 14 predicted proteins | sample LakKivs2_kivu2a2_FD_114541 | JGI IMG/M metagenome (GOLD analysis project Ga0172363, IMG submission 114541) | Sediment microbial communities from Lake Kivu, Rwanda - Sediment s2_kivu2a2 | ecosystem: Environmental > Aquatic > Freshwater > Lake > Sediment | place: Rwanda: Western Province, Lake... | reverse complement strand
GACTGCATTGCTAGGACGGCTCGTTTTATAACGTCAGGTCTCAAGGGCGTGGCGAAAACTGGTGGGAGCTCAGTCTTTCCAGTTGTCTTTCCTTCGAGGTTGAAAATTTTCACTGTTTTCTTAACCATCACCCTTCACAGCCTATTTTCCTTGTGGTGATTCAAGAGAAACTTGGGTGATCTGAGGAGGCTCTTCAGCAACGCTTTTCGGCGGTCGCGCAGGGCATCGTAGCCATATTGGGCGTTTCTCTGTTCCAGGTATGCTTCCTTCCAACAGCATGTATGGACCAGCAATAACGCCGTATCTCAGGAAGCCTCCTTTTAGCGTCACTTCTTTTCCATCTGCGCCTATCTTGAGGATGCGTTTGTTATATTCCGTTCGTTGATGAAAGCCCATTTGGCCTGCTCGGGCTATGCTGTACATAACGTGGTGAGGGTTCCATGGGCCTAGGGTTGCTATTCCTCTCTTTGTTTTTCTTCCTTTCGCTTGGAGTATTGTGACTCCCCAGCGTTTTACTGGTCCTTGCCAGCCTTTTCCAGTTGATATGGCTACGACGTCTATGTATTGACCGTCCTTGAATATTTCTGCTGGACTTATGGTTTTTCCCAGTAGGCTTTTTGCATATTCAAACTGTTGCTGGATTGTTCCTCCGCCTATTTCTATCTCTGCAATGTCTGGCTTCTTCTTCGGGAGATTTGCTTGTTTGGGCTGTGTTATTGCGATAACGCGGATTTTTGCAGTTTTTCCCAAATTTTCTTCAATTCTTTTGAGGTCTTCCTCACTGTTGAAGCTCTCTGGGAGAGTCAATATTCTGTCCAGATCATCAGGAGGCTCTTTAACCCAAGCCTCAGTCAGAGTTTGTAAGCCGTAAGGATTTCTCGTGTATGTTTTTAAGGCGCATATAAGCATGGGTGGTGTTTCTAGAACTGTGGCTGAACGAGCCACTTCTTTTCCAAAGTCTGGCGACCGTTTCCTATCCTCTATCGTGAAAACATGAGTCATGCCAGCTTTGTAGCCAGTGAAGCCCAAGAGCCTAGGTGTTTCCGTCTCTATCTTGGGCCAAAAACGTATTCTGCCGAGTAAACGTTTAGCACGTTTCCTAGGCAGGTAAGCGAGTGAACCGTGTCTTGGTGCGTGTGTTTTTCTGTGACCCATTGCTTTTCCGCTTCGCGTCTTCTACGAATGAGAACAATAAGTTATAAACGTTACCGTTATGTCTTCGGTGTAGTTCATTATCAACGATGTCCGTTTGTTGAGTTTTTATGGTTTCTGACGTGATTTTTCCGAATGTAGATTTTCTGTAGTGATCTGCGATAGATCATGGTATTATGAATAGACCCATGTGTTTGTGGACTGGTTTCTCTGAAACTGACGGCAAAAGAGCTAAATCATACACATGTTACTGATTTGCTTCTTGAAAGACGGTGGATGAGATTTGCGTTTTCAGATAGCGGCGGCTTTTGCGGCGGTTTATCTCATTTGGGGTTCCACCTATCTGGCAATACGCTTTGTTATTGAGACATTGCCGCCGTTCTTCATGGCTGGAACACGTTTCCTCGTTGCTGGTCTCTTTCTATACGTTCTGGCACGTTGGCGTAGCAACTCGCAAGCGTCGATTTCTCATTGGGGCACGGCGTTTGTGGTTGGCGGGTTTATGTTGCTTGGTGGACATGGCGCAGTGGTGTTGGCAGAGCAATGGATACCTTCAGGATTAACGTCTCTCTTGATTGCAACTGTGCCTTTGTGGATGGGTCTCATAGATTGGTTGCGCTGCGGCTCCAAGCTGGACATTAAAGTTGCGGGTGGTCTTGTTTTAGGTTTTGCTGGCGTTGTCTTACTTATAGGAAGCATGGAAATGTTGGGCGGGAGCTACATTGACATTATCGGTGCGGCAATAGTGGTGTTTGGCTCGTTCCTTTGGGCCAACGGTTCGCTTTATTCACGTTCAGCGAAAATGCCTTCTTCTCCGTTTCTGGCGACAGCTATGGAGATGATTGCTGGTGGGTTGTTGTTGCTTTTGGCAAGTCTGATCACTGGGGAGCCTGGAAGGGTTAGGCTGGATTTGGTGTCTGCCCGTTCAGCCATCGCTTGGCTTTACCTAATTGTCTTTGGCTCTCTAATCGCCTTCACATCATACACTTGGTTGTTGAAGAAGACGACGACAGCAAAGGTTTCAACTTATGCCTATGTTAACCCAGTGGTGGCAATGTTTCTGGGTTGGGCATTAGCAGGGAGTCACTTACAATTCAGAACGTGCTTGCAGCCGTTGTTATTCTAACTTCAGTTCTGGTAATCACTGTCTATGGCAAGACGAGGGAAGAAAAAGAAACGAAGAGTAGTACGTTCTCGCCACATCCCTAAAGTTCTATGCTGCTTTTACGATAAACTATTTCGAACTTGTTGTTTGTGAAGGATATAATTGCCTAAGAGAGCATAGCTTGAAATCTTAGTCTAGCAGCATCGTTGAGGCGTGAGAGGGCAATTCATATGCGACGTTGGGTAGTGGATTCGTATTCTCTAAGCAGGTGGTCTATGTCTCTTCCAATGTCTTCGCCTCGGTAGCCGCCTTCTAACACGAAGAACGTAGGCTTCTTAAGTGACGCTATCTTTCTTCCTATTCCTCTGTAACCTTTCTTCGTCAGACCAAGAGACGCCAAATCTCCTCTATGAGTATCAAATCCTGCTGAAACTGCGACTATTTCAAATCTTTGTACCTCAATCATGCTCAAAGCTTTGTCAAGAGTTTCTAAGTAGTCTTCGTCTCCGCAGTCAGCCCACAATGGAAAATTCAAGAAATTTCTTTCCGAAACATTGCCTGTGCCAGGATAATATGGGTGTCTGTGTAGAGAGACATACGTCACGTTGCTGTCATCTTCAAAGATTTCCTGCGTTCCGTTTCCATGGTGTCCATCAATGTCCAAGATCAAAGTAGGCTTATTCAAGTGCTTGACAGCGATTGCAATGTTGTTCAGGTAACAGAAGCCTCTGGTGTAAGCTCCCAATGCAGCTCCGTCTCTTCCACAGTGGTGACCTGGAGGTCTCATGATCGAAAAGCCCTTGACTTCAGCCGCAAGTATGGCTCCGCCCGCAGAAAGTCTTGCATATTCGTATATATTGTCATACGCTGGCGTGTCAGTGTCTTCAACCAAACTTTTCTTCAAATTCCAAATGTAGTCCGCGCTGTGAGCCTTCGACAGGTCGTCTTCAGAAGCTGGGTTAGGCGCCAAAAAATCGTAGCCCTCATCTTTCAGAATCTCAGCTGCTTTTCTAACTCTTTCAGGTCCCTCAACTTGCCAAGATCCGTAAGCCAAGCATTTCTCCGAGAAAACTATTTTAGTTCTCATGGTTTCTTTCGTCCGCAACAGACAAACTGTGGTTTTCAGATTAAAATATAACTTCATCTTTAAAAGACTTGAAGTAGTCATGTGAAACTGGTGTAGGCTTTAATGGTTTCCAACAATCCCTTTGCTGTTTTCCGTCAAGAATGCGAGAAAAACTTGAAAAAGGCAGTTCGCAGTCTCTTTCCCAAAATCACCATTACTGATCTGCCACTGGAAAAACCGTCAAATCCCGAATTTGGCCAACTTGCCTCCTCATTGTGCTTCGAGCTTGCCAAACAGGTTCATGAGAAACCTGTTGTTCTGGCTGAACGCCTAGTTGGCGTCTTGAACAAATCAGATTTCTCGCTGATTGAGCAATCGACAGCAGCAGGGGGAGGCTATGTGAATTTCCAAGTGGATTTCCCCAAGTTTTCAGCTCTGACAATTGAGTCAGTTAGACAGTTGGGCGCTGACTATGGTCTTGTAAAGTCTGAAAATCCCGTAAAGATCATCGTTGAACACACAAGTGTTAATCCGCTTCATCCAATTCATGTTGGGCAAGCTAGAAACCCGATGCTCGGCGACACTCTTGCTCGGTTGCTTAAAGCCAGAGGGCACACCGTTTCGCGTCACTACTACATTGATGATGTGGGTCGTCAGTCTTCAGTCAGTGCTTACGGCTACGAGAAACTTGGCAAACCAAAACCAGAAGGAAAGCCGGACCATTTCGTAGGTACAATCTATACAATCACAAGCTGTCTGGTTGAGATCAACCGTTTGAAAAGAGAGCTTGAACGTGCTAAAACGGTTTCAGCACAAGAGGAAATTGTGAAAATCAACAGAGACCTAGATGATTGGATGTCAGTGGCTGTTGAGCTGAAAGAGCGACATCCAGAACTTTTCGAGGCGCTCATGGAAAAGACAAGCGAGGACGAGAACCCAGAAAGCGAAATCAACAAGCTAAACCAAGCCTACGAAACTGGAGACAAGAAAGCTGGAAAACTGGTCAGAGAAGTTATCGAGCTGTGTCTTCAAGGCTTCAGAGAGACGCTTAGTCGCGCTGAAGTTTCTTATGATTCGTGGGATTGGGAGGGCGACTTTGTTTGGAGTGGTCATGTTGCGAAGGTTCTTCAGAAACTGAAGAAGTCTCCGTACCTCTTCACAGAAGATGGAGTTCTAGAATTTGACGCTGAAAAAGTGGCTCAAGACCTTGACTTGAAAAGAAAACTCGGGTTGAGGGAAAACTCTGAAATTCCTCCACTGACGCTTGAACGTGCAGACGGAACCACGCTCTACACAACACGGGACATCGCTTACACTCTGTGGAAGTTTGAAAAAGCCGACAAAGTCGTAAACGTTATAGGGATGGAGCAAAATCTGGCGCAACTGCAATTGAAAATTGCCTTGCACGCTTTGGGCTTCGTCAAGTACGCTGATAACCTCTTTCACTTCGCCTACAACCTTGTCAATCTTCCTGGCTACAAGATGTCAAGTCGAAGAGGGCGATACATTACTTTCGATGAAGTCATGGTCGAAGCAGTTAAACGTGCTTACGAAGAAGTTTCGAAGCGGTCTCCACAATTGTCTGAAGAGGAAAAGAAGAAAATTGCAGACTTTGTAGGAATTGGCGCAGTACGATACGCTCTAGTTGAGGTGGACACTTCAAAGCCTGTCGTGTTCACATGGGATAGAGTGCTAAATTTTGAAAGAAACAGTGCGCCATACATTCAATACACACATGCAAGAGCCTGCAGCATCCTCAGAAAGGCAATGAGAAAACCTGAAAACTCTGACTGTAAGCTGCTGAAAGAAGAACTAGAACATGAACTAGTCTTGAAGCTGGCTGGCTTCCCAGACGCCTTCGTTGAGGCTGTAGAGTTTCTCAAACCAAACTCCGTCGCTGATTTTGCCAACTCTCTTGCTGACAGGTTCAACACGTTCTACAATGCTTTCCGAGTTATAGACGCTGAATCTCCAGAACTAAGTAACGCCAGACTTGCTCTAACCGACTCCGTAAGAACAGTATTGGGGACCTCGCTCAGTCTTCTCGGCGTAGTGGCGCCAGAAAAAATGTAGACGGACCTCTTGGAATGTAAAATACCTTGATCAGTCTTTTGCTTTGAAGTTTTCAATCGCACGATGCACACATTCAACAAACTCGGAACATTCTTCTTCTTTGTATTCAATTCCAAGCTTCGCATGCAATGTTCTGATTATTGACTTTTCAATAGTTTCAGCGCCTTTTCCAAATATTCTCTCCAGCCCTTCTTTGAACGTTTCAAGGTTTTCTGGAATGTCTTCCATTTTGAGGGCCACAATGTTTTGGAGGTGAAAGTAGATTGCCTTTCTAGAGCTTTCGCCGAGAATTAGCAAGCCTTCGTTTACCGCTTCAAGTACCGCTTGTCTTAGTTGATCTTCTGTTGGCCCACTTTTACCCTTTCCCTATAATTCTTTCGTATGAACGTAGAATGCTAACGCAAATAGTATATATCCATATCCGTAGAGGAGGTCTGAAACATGACCGCTGTAGTAGGTTCCTTGCGCAGTTGCGTAGCTGAAGATCATGTCTGCGCCTGCGGTTATCAAAATTCCTACGTTAATGAGCAACCATGACTTTCCCAGTGTTCCTTTAGAGAAGACTGCTAAACCTAAAAGTGATGCTGAAAACAGAGTTATGTCCAGAAGAGGATAAGCAAAATCCACCGCCAGCGTAACCATGTCTTCTTCAAGTCCAACTATCGGAATTATCAAACCAACCGTCACAAGAACACTTAGAGCAATGCTTGCCGTCATGATCAGACCTAATGTTCGTTTGGACAGTGACGAAGCAAACATTTTCACATACAGGTATAGCGCCATGAAAAACGGGACGTAACCAGCGAGCCAGAAGACGTCAGCGATCGAAGGGTAAGGTACTTCGACGCCTAAGAAAGAAGTGTATATTACCCATCCAAGCTCTCCCAAGAACCAGAAAATCATTCCGCCAGTGAAACAGAACCATACAAGATGGAATTCTCTGGAATCATGCTTGTACTTGTGTAATGCGAAGCCAGATGAGACAACTGCTGCGCCAGTAATGGATAAGAAGACGGTGTTGGAGAATGTTGTCATGTAATCAGGATAGAAGCTCTGGAATGCATAGAGAAGTGTGAGGATTATGACTGCAGTTAGTCCAAATTTGTAGGCGTTCAACAAGGCACTGCACCTTAGATTGCACTGAGTGACTAAAAACACTGCTGTGAGCTTAAGATTTGTGAATTCCAAATCATGACTCTACTTAAATAGAAAGTTTTTCCCCAACAACGGAACAATATCTTCCTGCATGTCGCATGCCACATCGGAATGCGTCTTCGTTCAGTTTATTCGTTGAGAAAATTTCTTATACTGCACTATTAACCATATCCGAGAGGTACTAATATGGCAAGCTCATACTTCAAGAGGAAAGTTGAAGCCATCGAAGTTAAGAAGAAGAGCATATCCCAACTTCTAGCCGAAATGGGCAAGACTGCATTCCAAGGCAGGAAACTGGGAGAAGCTGTTGATGTCTGGGAAGCTATGCTGAAGGAAAAGGATTTGGCAATCGTAATGGGTTTTTCAGGCTCCATGAGCACTGCTGGGCAATGGAAAATAGTCAATTGGCTAATAGAAAACCATTACATCGACGTTCTTGTTTCAACAGGAGCCAACATTTCAGAAGACATCGTCGAAGCGATGGGATTCAGCTATTGGCAGGGCACGCACTACGTAGACGATGAAGAGCTTCTGAAAGCTGACGTAAACAGGTATTATGACGTTTACGGCAAAGAAACTGACTACAGGGAAATGGAGACACTCATGACTGAAGCCCTGATGACTCTGAGAAAAGGTTATCCGTACACTTCCGCAGAGCTTCTCCACTTGTTCGGCAAACACTTAGCCAATAAGGGCGTGAAAAGCATCGTTGCCACGGCAGCATCACACAACGTTCCAGTGTTCTGCCCCGCGATAACCGACAGCGCCTACGGCGAAGCTTTCCTAATGGCTAAAAACCAAGGTCACCAGATCATGCTGGATCAGGTCAAAGAGTTTGACCAGTTTGTCAGCATAGGCGAGAAAACAAAAGAAGTCGGTGTAATCTACGTCGGGGGCGGCGTGCCTAAAGACTTCACACAACTCTTAGCAATATCTGTCTCACCAAAAACGATGGATAAAGGGGTTCCAGGCAGAAAAGGACATCTTCGGAAAGGGTTGAAAGAATACTATTATCCGCACCGATACGCCATCCAAATCACGACGGATTCGCCTCAATGGGGCGGCTTGTCAGGCTGTACTTTGGAGGAGGCTGTAAGCTGGGGCAAAATTGACATTAAAGGAGAGAGAGATGTGTGCTATTGTGACGCGACAATTGCCTTGCCGCTGATAACTCATGCGCTCAACGAAAGAGTAAAGATTAAGCGCAGAGCTCCAGACTTTTCATGGCTTTTCAAACAGATTTCCTAATACTTGCCCAATCTGGTTATGAGCGAACTTACCATTATAGGCAAAATCAGCGAAGCATCGCCTTCAATCATGATGCGTTTTGCTTTTTCACTTATCTTGCCCCATGAAACTGCTTCTCTCGGTCTAGCGCCAGAAAGGCTTCCATCCCATTCATCAGCAGTGCTTATGTAAACCGCGTAATCTAATCCGTCTTTGAATTGGTTCCACCAGAGCGTATGATGTTTCGATATTCCGCCACCCACAAGCAAAGCGCCAGTTTTCTTCGCTGCAAAAACAACTTCATTAAGCTCTCCAGAATCTCTCAGCAGGTTAAGTTTGAAGTCATGATCTTGCGAGAACAACCACATCTGGTATCCTACGGCGCCGTCTGTGATGCCTGGAACGTAGACTGGGATGTTGTTTTTGGCTGCCCAGTAGAGGATTGAGCTGTCGTTGCAGCTTCTTAGTCCTAATTCTCTGCAAATTTGGCTGGGCGTAACCTCTTTTTTGCCTTCATTCCACAAGGTCTGAAGAAGAGTCTGCATTTTCTGTTCGATTATTAGTCCGTAGCTGTCATCTGGAACCAGAACGTTTCCCAAACGGTTCACGTGTTCTTTTCGAAGCTTGGTGTCGTTCATTACAAATGAGCCTTTGTAGTACTTCTTCCAGCATCTTGCCACATCGTGGTCAAGTGTTCCGCATGCTGTGACTATTACGTCAACGAGCTTTCGTTTGACAAGTTCTTTTAACGCTCCTCTCGCGCCTGTGGCAACAAGATTTCCTGTGAATGAAAGAAACTTGATGCAGTCAGCATGCTTGTTCATGCTTCCCAAGATTCTTATGCCTGTTGCCAGTTTTCCCGCTGTGAATCCCCAGGCTTTTTCCATCTGAGAAACGAGTTCATCAACTGACATTTCTTTTGAGAAGTCATAATCTACGATAGCATCTTTCAACATAGTGTTTTTCTCCTTTGTGAGAGATTGTCAATGTGCAGATAAATACATGTCGAATACTCTAGGCTTCAGAGAGCAGCCTTGCTAGTCAGCCAAGTATTCTATGATCTTCCCATACAAGTCTTTGTTTCTAAGGTCTTCATAGCCTGCGTAAATGCTGGGGTTATCGTTTACCTCAACCACCACGTACTTGCCGTTTACCTCTTTAATGTCCACACCATAAAGCCCATGCCCGATCACTTCACATGCTCTGAGCGCAAGATCCTTCAATGCCTGAGGCGCGTTCTCTCGTTTAAGGGCCAATGTTCTGCCCCACACAAAGGTGGGTTTGCCTCTTCTTTTTGCGCCGTGTTTCCATTTTCCTTTCGGTATCATGTACTTGCAGACGTACAACACTTCACCGTTTAGCACGCCTACCCGCCAGTCGAAGGATGTGGGCATGAATTGTTGTACTGCTAGAATGTCGGATTTTCTGAAGAATCTTTTTGCCACGTCGCGGAAGCTTGTTTCGCAGGCTGCTTTTTCTACGTATCTTGAAAAGCTTGTGTAAGGCGCCTTGATAACGACTGGTTTTCCAAGAGTCTGAAAGATTGCAAGGAGTCGCTTGTGGTGTAAGTCTTCCTTGTTGATGAAGATTGTTGGAATGTGTGGAATGTCGTATCTCTCGAAAAGAGCGTATTGGTGGATTTTGTTTCCGCAGATCTTTATCGATTCTGGATCATCAACCACTTTCAATCCCAGTTCTGACGCTGTTCTAGAGACCACGTATGCAGTGTAGAGCGGATCAGTGGTTGCCCTTATAAAGACAGCATTGTACTTCGGGATTTCAGAAATGTTTTCTCGAAATAGGAAATTGAATTCGTGACCTGAAACTTCCGCGGCATGCTTGAAATTCTCAAGCGCCTTTTCCTCTCTTGGATCTGTGAAATTGTATTTTTCAACAAAGCATGCTATTCTAGTCAATGAGTTGTTCACCGTGATTCATGATTTGAGAAATTTCTTCAGAAATCACTTTCAAATCGGATGGAAGAAGCTCGTCCTTTTTGACTGGTTGGAACCCACATAGGTAAGCGTTTCCTTCAGTTTGTTGAACGTGCAGTTTGCAGATTGGAATTTTGAATATGCTGTAAACTTTTTCTGAAATCTTTTTGAGGCTGTCATCGAGTTCGCATTTTCCAAAGAAGGACTTGAACGAGATCATTCTGCCTATTAATGGTTGGGTGCAAACGGCAAACTTGTAGTTCATGCCTAGACTTTTAACGGCTCTGTAGAGTCCACTTCTGTTCTTTGCGGTCTTGTATCCGTCGTAGGAAAATGGGTTGACGGCGAAGACGACGACGGGGAAGCTGAATGTTGCCATTATTTGCTTCACAGAACCTGTTACCAAGTATGGTAACACTGGGATCCCGTTCCTTGAGGCTTTAAGCAGCATGATAGGTGTTCTGTTTGCGTCAATAATGTTGCCGCTTGAGGGGATGACGGGGTTGCCGAGAATTTCTGCGTGCATGGAAACGTAGTATCCTGTTTTCATGTAGCGGTAGTCGTTGTTGAGGTTGAGAGTAGCCTCTTTGATTGACGATTTGAGAAATGCAGCGGGTTTCATTGTTGGCAATTTTGTCGTTAGGTCGATGTTTGAGACAACCAACACCAGTTTGACACCAGATGATTGAAGAATTCGGTATTGCATCTGATATATTTAAGATTAACTGTACGTTTATATTCAGATTTTAGGAAAGAAAAAACATATGAAAAGGGGACAGACACGTACAAAACTCTAGAAGTTTTAGGTCCAGAACATGAATTTTCAGTTGTTGACGATAAACTGAAAGCATTGCCTATAGTTGACAAAATCATACGAGATTTTCATGGAAGAGTTGTAAACTTTGTGGAGCAACCGACGTTCACTTTTGGGAAAGAGCTGCAACTGCACGTAATGGAAATCCAGCCCAATGCCCCTTTCAAATCAGCAAAAGATTTCGAAGAAACTATGCACAACGCAGTTTTGCAAGTCAGTGACTTTTTGGAGCGCAGATATGGAGCGCATCTTCTCGGTTTAGGTATGCATCCTCTGCTAAAGCTTGACGAGACGGCTGTGTGGTCTCACCGTCATAGGCAAATTTATTCTGCCTACAGCAAAGTCTTCAACCTTAAGCGGCATGGATGGCTTAACATTCAGAGTTTTCAACTGAATCTTCCATATTCCAACGAAGAAGACGGTGTTTTGCTGCATAACCTGTTAGCAAATGTCTGTCCCTATTTGCCTGCGATTGCTGCGTCTTCTCCTGTTTATGAAGGGAAACTTGGCAAGAACGTCGATAACAGACTGTACTTCTATAGGCTGAACCAGAAAGAGGTTCCTTCAGTGACTGGCGACGTTATTCCTGATCCTGTGACTTCTTTCAGCCAATACAAAAGAGAGATTATCGGCAAGTACTCGTTTGACCTGTCTAGTGCGGGCGTTTCTCCAATTCTTCTTCACAAGGAATGGGTTAATTCTCGAGGCGTTATTTTTCGTTTTGACAGGAAGGCTCTTGAAATACGTGTTATGGATGAGCAGGAATGTGTTAAATCAGATGTTGCGTTGAGCTGTTTCGTCAGGGCATTGCTGAGAGGGTTAATGTGTGAAGAAACAAGGTTGTTTCTTCATGAAAGGCTGGTTGCTGACTTCAACTCGGTTGTGGTTAAAGGATTGGATGCTGGGGTTCTGCATCCAGACGGGAGAGTTGCCCGTCAAGTCTGCCGAAGCTTCCTTCGCATTGCATGGGAAAATGCTTCAGAGGAAGAGAAGCAGTTTCTTCCCATTGTTCAGAAGCGAATAGAACGTGGAAGCCTGTCAGATGTCATCCGTGCTAGAATTCAGAATAGAGCGCAAAGAACAGTTTTCAGAGAAGCCGTAATCGACGTGTACTCGAAATTTGTGAAAAGCCTTATTGATAATGAGCCTTACTTCTGAAGGTGACGAGAGGAATCTGCATGTCGGATACGTGCGAGAACAAAAGGCAAAGCAACTTTTTTGACGTTTGCAGCAAGTGCAGGACTGGATACAGTTGTTGTTTCGGAACAAGACCACCCATAACAAGCGAACGCAGAAAAATCATAGAGACGTATCTGAAAGAGTCAGGGATTTACGTCAAGCATCCGTTCACTGAGGAAGACTACGTTTTTCCAAGCGAACAGGCGGATGGTTACTGCGTTTTTCACGACAGAGAAACAAGGAAATGTCGAATTCATGTTGTAAAGCCCGAGACATGCGTTGCTGGACCAATAACCTTCGACATTAATCGCCAAAGTGGGAAGGTCGAATGGTTCATAAAAATGGACAAGATATGTCCGCTTGCTGGCGTGGTTTATGATGATAAGCGTTTGCTTCAGAAGCATGTTGAATCGGCAAAGAGGGAACTGTGGAAGCTTATCGGCGGGCTTGGTTCTGAAGCGTTGAAAGCTATATTGGAGAAAGATGAGCCTGAAACATTCAAAATAGGCGAAGACGACGCAGTCAAGGACGTAATGGACAAGTTGAAGTAGAGTCTGCGGGCGGGTTTGTTAGATGTTCTGGTTGTGATGTTCGTTTTTTAAGTTGTATTCTGAATCTGACTTTCGAATATGAAGAATACGTACCCAAAATTCACACATGTTAAATTCCGCAACAACAACGAATGTTTTCTAGTGAACGAATGCCTTGTGAGTGGTTGAATGAGTAAGAATGATTGTATGATTGAAGTGAAGGTTCCTTCAGGCTCTAAAGGATGGCAGAAAGTCGTGAACGTTGAAATGAAACAGGCATTGGATAACCTGAAAAACGCGGTGGAAGAACTAGGCGGTCGCGTATACATAAGATACTGAAAACAAACAATTCGTAACCCTTTTTCTTCTGACAGACAGCCCAAACAGATGCTTGACGATGGCGGGCCCGGATAGATTCAAATCCCCATTTAAATTCCCCATAGTGAACACTTTTAAATAGTGCATGCGTTTGTATAGTCATTTTGGTTTAGCTAGGTGTTCCATATTAGAATTCTCAATTATCAAACCATTTGCCAGGTGGATTGAACCTATAATATGAACTGGTAGATTGCGTATTGTACAACAAATGCAGACTTTTCTGTAATTAGAAAGACAAAATCTGTTAGATCCGGAAACACATGTACTTTTTGTCAATTATTCCAAGCGACACGTTTGTTTGACCTATTTCAACGATACTTTTTGCCGAAAAGTATTGGATGTCAACATGTCCGATGCTGTCTGGAAGAAATAGCCCTTGTTTAATTTCCCATTCTAATTCTTCCTCCAAATTCTTAAAAGCTCCAAACAGGAGAAGGTTGTATTTGCCTTCCTTGACATCAAAAGCCAGTGTTATATGGGGGTCGTTCCTGATGTTCTGAATAAATCTTTGCTTATCAGACTTGATTTCCAATTTACAAATAGTCAGCATGTAAGCCGGTGGAGTGAAAAAGTTCGGAAATCTGCAGACTGGAGTGGAAACCCACCTTTCTCTCATTAACTTTTCCGTTCGTTTAATAATTGCTTTTCTGTTAACGCCTAGTTCCTTAGCAAGCCTTGTTTCATTTATTTTAATACATTTGCTCTTCATCAAAAGCTTGACAATTTGAAAGCTAAGCTTGTCAAGTTTATACTCGCCAAACTGAACATATCCTTTCTTCCTAATCTCTTCCTCTAACAAGTATACTGATGCATTCGGATCATACTTGATTATCAGTTGGTTTGAGAAGAAAGATGTGGAATTTGGAGGCAGAGAACCATTGATTAAGGGGACTTTTTGTTCTGTTACTAATTGTTCTTGCCATAGTTGATAACTTGTTATGTCCTTGTGATAGGCAATCAGTAAGGTATTGTATTCTGCATATCGTGATCTAAGTGCAGCGAAAATATGAGGATCTTCTTTGAACCAATTCTCAACTTCTTGCTTGTATGGGAGTTGAATCCATACGAGAACGAGTAATGGATATTCTTTGAATATGCCCATGAATGGGAAGAATGGAGGCGTGAGAACCTTATTTTCGAAAATATTTTTTACCTTATCTTGTACAGTGTTTCTATGCTTGTTGAGATTTTGTGAAAGACAATGGATGTTGACACTGACGCCACTTCCATAAACTAGACTCTTCAAAAGGCGATAGTTCAAGTCATTAGTGGTTGTAACAGTCATCATTTTTCACTCTATAAGAGCGAGGAGTGGACAAGTGTCATCGTAACTTTTAAATTTTCCGAGGTTTTTAGGCTTTTCGCATATTCAAATTTGCCAATTTTGTACATTCAAAAGGTAAAAGGGTAACGCTAATAGTTTGCACATTCACAGCCCAAAGTTAACAATTCTTTGCTTTTCTGGGGTTATTTTTGGGCTTCTTTGGATATTCTGGCAGATTTGGTTGTAATCGGGAAATATATGTCTCATTTTTCAGTATTACTCACAAGGTGGACAGAGTGACGAAAAACAAGCCTTCAATAGAGCAGTTCGAAAGCGAACAAGGCAAAATCGTTACACTACTCAAGCTGGGGAAAATCGTCATTAAAACAGAGTCATTAAATGCTATCCCAGGTGAGTTTCCAATAACTGAGTGGCGTTCTTTTCCGTTAGAAATACCCACAAGCGGCAGTGAAAAGCATATAATAGGTCGATTTCCCGGAGGCCTTCACGTAGAACCGACAAAAGATGTTTCACAAGTGATCAATCTTCCTCTGTATACTGGCGAAGATATCTGCGATGCAGGATTGTTCGACAATTTTCCAACTGATCTAGAAAAAGTGAGGGAAATATCTGAAGTTCCTGTCGTTAGCATAGCAACTAAAACTTGCGGGCAATACTCGGACGGTAGACTGCTTCAGTCGCTTTCGGTTCTTCCAGTATGGAACGATGGATTATCCATCGTCTTAGAGTTAGATTGGTCCGAAGGCAATTTCATGGAAGATACTGTCAATCCTGAATGGTTCATAAGAGCCTCGCCAAAACTTCCAGTTAAAGAGGGCCTGCAAAAACTTAGAAAATGCTTTAAACTTCCGCCATTAGCTGAAAAATGCTCTCATTATTTGTATGTCAATCCGTCTTCGCTAGGGACTCACGTTCTTGGGGAAGGACAGGT
>Ga0172363_10002509_pt1 | contig 14836 bp, 14 predicted proteins | sample LakKivs2_kivu2a2_FD_114541 | JGI IMG/M metagenome (GOLD analysis project Ga0172363, IMG submission 114541) | Sediment microbial communities from Lake Kivu, Rwanda - Sediment s2_kivu2a2 | ecosystem: Environmental > Aquatic > Freshwater > Lake > Sediment | place: Rwanda: Western Province, Lake... | reverse complement strand
CTAAAGAATATAATAGTTGAGGCAAAGGGGGGCAATGTATTGATTAACATTAAATAAGGTTAATATGAAAAAAGCACAATCATCCATAGAAGTTGCATTGTTGGTTGGGTTTATGCTTCTTACATTTAATGTTTTTTTGCTTGTGATTGCGCACAGGATGGTTGATGTGCAGGAGCAAAAAGACCGCCAGCTTATAGAGGACATGAGCTCTGTTATTGGGGGCGAAATCGAGATTGCAGCAGGAGTTGAGGACGGCTATTCAAGAACATTTGAAATCCCAGAGACACTAAAAGGCATAAATTATTCAGTAAAACTTATAAACTCAACTGTTATGAAAACAGACTATAGCGAGTTAGTGATTATGTATGTTGATTTCACAAAAGCCCATGAAACAGTAAGAAAACTGCCAAAAAATGTTGACGGGGTTGTTTACAAGGGAAAAAACAGCATACTAAAGAAAAACGGAATTGTCTGCCTGAATGTATGTTCATAAAAAGAGGTGTTTTGAATGAAAAAAGCCCAGACATGGTCAATAGATGTGATGATAGCAGTGGGGATATTTATTGTAGTGGTTATCAGCTTTTTTTATATTATCAACCAGTCAAAAACCACTAAGACAGAGGAACTGAGAACAGAAGGAGAAACAATCCCTGATATTCTAATCTCATCAGAACCAGAAGAAAACCTAAGTGCTGTTGTGGAAAGCATAGTTTCAGAAGAAAGACTAGAGGAGCTGGCTGGCAAGAGCTATGATGAGCTTAAAAGGGAGCTTGGTGTCAAGGGAGACTTCTACATCCATTTTGAGGATGAGCAGGGAAACATAATCTACATAGATAATAAGGCAGAAGTAGTTGGCATAGGCAGTGACAAAGTTAGTAAAAGCTGACAAATAACAGGTTAAGAATGCACAAAAAAGCATATTTTTTCACATTGGATGCTTTTATTGCAACAAGCGTTATAGTCATTGGAATTGTCTTAATCAACCTTGCACATGCAAACAAGCCCTATGAAATGCAGACAGCCTTTCTTTCACAGGATATTATAAGTGCAGCATCATCAATAAGGATTTATGAGATAAGTGATAATGAATATGTGAACAGCTCAATAGCAGAGGAAAGCATAACAAACATGCAAAACACTGTCTTGGAGCAGGTAGGGGAATTTTGTTATAGGGGCATGAACAATACAGCTGGCAATTTCACAGAAAAGGTCTTCTTAAGGACAATACCCAAAGAATACAATTTTCAGCTGTTGATTATTAAGGACGGCGATAATATCTTATTTAACTATACAAAGGGCAGAAACATAGAAAAGTCAAGGGTTTTGATATCCTCAAAAAACATCATCTTTGGGCAGATAGGGGATTCAACTATGTGGGGGCCTTATATGTCAGAGGTAAGGGCATGGCAATAAAAAGCAAGAAAGGGGTTTTTTTCACATTTATGGCAATCCTTGTTGTTGCTGTTTTAGTTCTGGCATTCTCATCTGATGTTTATGTCAGCTCAAAAAATGAGATTCCTGTGGTTAAGTCAAGGGTTAAAACAGCGGACAGCTATTTAAGAAACCTAGAAGGCTCTTACCTAAAGAGCTCATTATACACAAGCAGCTATAATGCACTGAATTCCCTTATTTTGTATATGGTTTATGAAGACGATTTCCTAGATAGTGAAAGCGACTTAAATGCAAAGTTCAAAGAGGTTGTCTTAAATGGCTCAATAGACGGAAAAAACATCAATACCAAGTACAACATAGGGCTGATGGAAGAAAACAGCCTTATCTACAGGCTTGATAAAATAGAGGAAATGTCAGAATATGTTTTGCATATAGCAACTGATTTTGATAAGGAAAATATGGATATTGTGATATTCCAGTCAGATGACACAGGGCCATGGAAAGTTGGTGTTAGTCTAAGCTTGAATTTTTCTGTTGATGCAGGAGTTGCCTCATGGAACAGGACAAAAACAGTTAGCGTAACAATAAGCATTCTTGGTTTTGATGACCCCTTATACCTTTTAAAGTCAGGCTATCCCCACCCAATAAAAGAAACCCCTTTTAATGACACTGAATGGAATGTTGACACGCTAAAGGAGCATATTGCAGATGCAACTTACAGGCATGAGTCCAATAAATCCACTGAGCACTCTCCAAGCTATCTTATGAGGTTTTATGAGAGTTATTCGCCCTCATTATGCTGCGGCATTGAATCAATGATAAACCAAACATTGGCTGATGGCAGATACAAGAGCTATGTTGATTACTGCTTCTGGAGCAATGCTTGCGATGATTACGGAGCCTGGTTATACAATATAACAGGCATAACAACACCATCTTACCCATTTAAGCTTGATGCATACCATGTTGCCCAATACAATGTGACAGATGAGGCGACGCGGTAAATCTTAAAATGGATTATTACAACTCAACCTCAAAGTCCTACAACAAATTGCACAAAGAAGAGCAGTTAAGCAAGATAAGGATAATAAAAGATAACTTAAAAATTAAAAAAAAGGATTTTCTTTTAGATGTTGGCTGCGGAACAGGAATTTTTGCAGAAGAATTCAACTGTATAAAAGTAGGCATTGACCCCTCTATAATGCTCTTAAAAAGGGGAAAGAATGCATTTTACATACAGGCATGTGCTGAAAACCTGCCATTCAAGGATGCTTGTTTTGATTTTGTTATATCTGTTACTGCAATCCATAACTTCAAGGACATAAGAAAAGGGCTGGAAGAGATAAAAAGAGTCTCAAAGAAAGATATTGCATTAAGCATATTGAAAAGATCATCCAAACTAGATGAAATAAAAAAACATATAAAAGAATTATTTAAAGCAACAAAAACAATTAATGAAGACAAAGACATGATATTCTTTGCCAAAAGATAACTTTTATATAATATTAGGTTTTATCCCTAGGATAGTATATTTTAAAGGAAATTTAAGGTGATAAATAATGGTTATTACAGATGAAATAAAGAAACTGGCCCAGTCATTAAGGGACAATGGCCTTGCTGCAAGCATGCATGATGCAATAGAACTGGCAAAAAATATGATAGGAAAACCAAAGGAAAAGCCTGAGATTAAACTAAAAGAGCCTGAACCCATTGAACAGGATTTTGAGCAGCTTGAGGAAGAAAATCCTGAAGAAACAGTTGAGGGAGTTGATGAAGCCAAAGAAAAACCAACTCAAGAACCAAAGGAAGTTGAAGAGCCAACAGAAGAAAAACCTAAAACAATTGAGGAAATATCCGAAGGGATTGAAGAATCAGAAATGCCTGAAGAACTAAAAGAGTCTGATCAGCCCGTTGGAAAGAAGCAGGTCGAGAAGCAGGAAACCATTGAACAGGCTGTGGAAGAGGAGAATCTAACTAATGAAGCTGAGGAGATAAAAACTGATGAAACATCTGAAGATATAAACATAGAGCCAGAAGAGGGACAGGAACTGGTTGGGCCTGAAAAACCATCCATGGAATCCAGTGAAGAGGAAACTGAGGAAAAAAAACAGGAGATTCCAACAGTTGATGAACTAGAGCCAGTTAACAGGACAAAGCCAGACTATGATGTCACAAAAGAGGAAAAGACGCTAAGAGAGTTAATGGAAGAGGATTCTGAATCTATTTATGAGCAGGATAATAACAAATTCAAGGAACCAGAAGAATCAGGGGAAAACGAGCAAGAATCTGAACAAGAAACAGATAAAGATATGAAAGAACAACAAAGCCCTGAAGAGGAAAAAAAGGAAGAAGAACCTGAAAATAAAAAAGGACAGGATTCAGATAAAAAAGAGAGCAATGAAGAAGAGAAGGAATCAGAAAAAAAGCAGAAAAGCAAAAAACACTATGCAGAGGAGGATGTTGACTTAGCAGATGTTTTTAACTTTGGCAATAGATAATTCAAATAAAAGGGTGTTTTTTTGTTAAACTATATCAATCTTAAATACAGGCCATTACAAACTAACTTGATATGCGAGTTCTACCTAGAACCAAGCAATATGGCTATTGAGAAGGCCGCAGGCCATGTTGCACTAGAATCCTCTATAGGGACATGGACTGATATCTGCACAATGAACAAGAGGATAGCTAAAACCCTGAAGCCGAGTGTTTTCTATATCAACAAGAAAAAAAACATAATAAAAATTGCCTACAATGAAAATTTATTTGAAAAAGGAAACATGCCTCAAATCCTTTCAAGCATTGCAGGCAATATATTTGGGATGAGCGCACTAAAAAACTTAAGGTTAATTGATATTTCTTTTCCTGAGCCAATAGTAAAGTCCTTTAAAGGCCCAAAATTTGGAATAAAGGGCATAAGGAAAATTACAGGAATTAAAAAAAGGCCTTTAACAGGCACTATAATAAAGCCAAAGCTTGGCTTAAATGAAAAAGAGCATGCAAAGGTTGCTTATGATGCATGGGTTGGCGGCCTGGATATAGTCAAGGATGATGAAAACCTCACATCAATGAAATTCAATAATTTTAATAAGAGGGTTATTGAAAGCCTAAAAATGAGGAACAAGGCAGAGAAAGAGACAGGGGAAACAAAAATATACATGCCGAATGTGACTGCTGAAACAAATGAGATGCTGAAAAGAGCAGGCTTTGTTAAGGCAAATGGAGGAAGGTATGTGATGGTTGATATTATCACTTCTGGATGGGCTGCCCTGCAGACATTAAGAAACGCTGACTTGGGTCTTGTTATTCATGCCCACAGGGCAGGCCATGCTGCTTTCACAAGAAATGAAAAACATGGAATAAGCATGCTTGCAATTGCAAAGATTGCAAGGCTAATAGGTGCTGACCAGCTGCACATTGGTGCAATTGTTGGAAAAATGACAGGAACAAGGCATGAGGTAAAAGACATAAGGGAAAATATAGAAAACCAAATAATACCTCAAAAAGGAACCCATGCTCTTGAGCAGAAATGGCATAATATAAAGCCAAGCCTTGCAGTATGCTCCGGCGGCCTTCACCCAGGAGGAATCCCTTCTCTTATGAGAATAATGGGCAATAATATAGTCATGCAGTTTGGAGGAGGCTGCCATGGGCATCCAGACGGCACAAAAGCAGGGGCAATAGCAATAAGACAAGCATTAAATTCTGCAATTAAAAAAATCCCGCTTAAAACCTATGCAAAAGACCATAAGGAGCTGAGAAGAGCCCTGGATAAATTTGGAATCATTTCCTAGGTTTTTCTTGATACAAATATATGTTTTATTATATATATTATAGAATAGTAAGCTTTATATATAATATGTAACTACTTAGCAATAATATACAACTATTCATATATATGCTTTAAGAATAGATAAAATTAGGGGGTAAAAAAATGAAAAAAGCTTTTTTAATTAAGAGTTTTGTCGGAATATTTGTTATGCTGTTCCTTGTAGCAGCAGTTAGTGCAGTGGCACCAACAATAACAGATGTTCAGCCAAGTCCAACCCCGGTCTATACAAACACTGGCTGGGAATTAAAAATGACAATAACACACCCATATAACTCCACACTGATTGGCTATGTCCAGTTTTATGTTAATGGCACTGCAAAAGGAACTGTCCAGCAGCAAACAGTATTAAACAACACAAACAGTTTGATAGGAATGCTGGCCAGCACAAACTTTGTCAAGGGAAACACGCTGATAGCAGAATACTGGGCAGGTGATGGAACTAACACAACAGCCAAGGTTAATACAAGTAGTGCTACTGTGCAAAATTCTATCCCAATAATCAGCTCAGGAACAATCACAGTTGATTCCCATGAAGATGCTGATACAGCCACAATTTCAGCCTCTGATGCAGATGGCGATTCCTTAACATACTCTGTAACTGCAGTTGGTGATCCCACATTGGCATCATGCAGTATATCTGGAACTACATTGACTGCAGCAAGAGTCAATGATACCAGGACAGGAACAACAACCTGCACTGTAACTGTTAATGATGGAACAGCAACAGCATCAGCTGATTTTACAATAAATATAAACAGGAAATCAATGCTGGAAATATATGACCTTGATGTTTATGTTGACAACAGCAAAGACTCAAACTTAAATGATGGGGACACAATAAGCAAGAAAGCCAAGCCAAGATCCAATATTAAGTTTGATTTTGTAATAAGGAACTTATTTGATGAGGATGAGGAAGACATAGAGATAGAGGACATAACCATTTATGTTAAAATCAAGAAAATTGATGACGGTGACGATTTAGAGGAAGAGACAAAAGAGTTTGACCTTGAGGCAGAAGAGAAAAGCCCAATAAAATCAGTTGAGTTTGATATTCCTCTGTCTGTTGCCAAGGGCAGCTATGATGTTGAGATTGTTGTGGAGGGAGAGGAAGCTAAGTCCCCATACACAAAGCACAGGGTTGAATGGAAAATTACACTTGAAATAGAGAAAGAAAAACATAACATGAGGCTTGATAAAGCAGAGTTTGACAGGACAACATTATCCTGCGACAGGGAAACCACTTTTTTTGTTAAGCTGGTTAATCTTGGAAGCAGTGACGAAGATGAACTTATATTAACAATAGAAAACAGCGCATTGGGAATTAACATAAAACAAGAAGATATTGAGATTGATGAGGGAGATGACTGGAGCAGGTCCTACACAATAACTATAAGTGATGATGTTGCACCAGGAACATACAAGGTAATCACAAAGATGTATTATGACTCATCAGACTACTATGACAAGGAGTTTGAGTTGAATGCATATGGCTCAACAGACCTTATAATAAAGAAATGTGAGGTAACAGCTCCTGTAAAAGAGGAAAAGGAGCCAGAAGAAGAGGAAGGAGAAATTATTATTACACCAGAAGAAGGCGAAGAGAAAAAAGAAACAATACCTGGTGAAATAACAAGAGAGGTCTCTTTCCAGGACACAAGCCTATACCTTGTTTTGTTAGTGGCAACAGTAGTTATCTTGGCAGGAATATTCCTGGCAATGATATTCAGGCTATTCCCAAGAAGATAATTTTTTAATTATTTTTATTTTTGTTTATTTAATTTTTATTTTATTCTAAACTTTTTGATTTTTTATTCTAATTTTTAATTAAATTTTAAATTTAATTATATTTAATTTTATTATGATTTTTAAACTTTTTCTAATCTAAAACAGTAAAATTTCCATAGAACACAAAAGATTTCTTTTTATAGCGGATATTTTAATGTTTTTTCTTAAAAAGTGTTAAAAACTATTTTTAGCTAGATATTCTAGTTTAATTTTGGGGGTGTAAAAATGTATAAAAAATTTTGCATGGCTTTTTGGCTTTGTTTTGTTTTTCTTATAGCAAAGAGCGTAAATGCAATTGTAATAAACGAAATAATGTATAACCCGGATGGAACAGATGCTGGCCGCGAGTGGATAGAGCTGTACAACAATGAGGATTTTAGCGTGGATATCAGCGAATGGAAGCTGTATGAAAATAACATCAATCATGGGCTGACACTCTCTCAAGGGGATTTTGTTATTCCAGGCAGGGAGTATGCTGTCATAGCAGATAACAGCGATATTTTTTTAGCAGATTACCCTGATTTTAACAAAACCCTTATTGACAGTGCTTTTTCTTTAAGCAATCTGGGAGAGCTGATATGCATCAGGGATGGCTCGCTCTCATTGGTTGACTGTGTCAGCTATTCCCCAAGCTGGGGCGCAGATGGAAATGGAAAAAGCCTGGAGAGAAAAAACCCTGATGAAGAGAGCACTGAAAACAATTGGGCTGAAAGCATTTTAGATAAAGGGACGCCTGGCTTTAAGAACAGTGTTAGCAGCACTGGCCCAGGACAAAACCAAACTGCAGAGCCAGAAACAATCTCGGTTTATGTTAATGTTATTGGAAAAAAGCCATGCATCAGCAATATAACTATCTCTCCGGATTATTATGATATGGAAGGGTTCCAGGTAATGCCCAATGCCGGGAAAAACAAAGAGATTACAATAACTGCTGTTATAACTGATGACAACAGCATAGACAATATTATTAGTTCAACTGCAACAATCAAAAACAATGAGATAGAGCTTTTGAAAAAAGAAAGCATAAGCGAGCATGAGGCTGTTTATGAAGGCAAGACAAATATGAGTTTTTATGATTATCCGGGCAGCTATGATGTAGTTATCAAGGCAGTTGATAACCTTGGCTCAGAGGAAATTAAAACAGCCCAATTTGAATATCTTGGGCTCTTGGCTGTTGATATAAATCTTGATAGTGTTAATTTTGGTGAGGTTGCCGCTGGAACAAATAAATCCCTTGATGAAAATAATGGTTTAACCATCCAAAACACTGGAAATCTTGCCTCTGACATTGAGATTAGCGGTACAGATTTAACAAACGGCGAGGAAATCATAGATATAGCTAATTTGCAGTACCAGTTTAGCGGTTTTTCATTTGTTTCTTTGTTAAAAAATCCCGCAACAGCAGGCATTAATCTCAAATGCGGCGAGTTAAGTTATGAGGAAATGAACCTAAAACTGCATATACCGGAAGGAACAAAAATAGGCTCTTACTCAGGCTCTATAACAATAACAGCTGTTGCTGAATGAAGATGAGGATTTTTATTTTTTTATTTATTTTTTTATTGCTCTCATTTACAAGCTCAAATGCTATTGGCGTTTCTCCTGCAAGAATTGATTTTGGCGTTTTATCTAGGGAGAATCCTGTTGAAATGGAATTCAGCATTTTTAACACACAGGACAAAGAAACAAATTATCTTGTACACACAGCCAGCTATGAAGGCTGGTTTGAGTTTATTCCAGAAGAGGTTTCAATTCCTTCAGGCCAAAGCGCAAAAATAAGAGCAATAGCCAATATTCCCAATGATATTAGTTCAGGTGAATATAATACAATTTTTTACATAAAACAAATCCCTGCCCATAATGATAGGATTAGTATGATTCCAGCTGTTGCAATCAAGGCAACTCTTTTTGTTGCAGATAAAGATTGGTCAGCAGATAATGTCAGCCTGCCTTTAAAGGAAATGGAATTTAGCCCTACAAAAGAAATTCAAAACAGGACAAATCAAAATGAAAAGCCAGAAAACAGCTCCTTGTTTAAAATTAACAGCAATGCAGTAAAACAAACCAACCAACAGAAAAATTTTGCAGAGATTGATAAAAAAGGTCTTATAATAACAGCATCAATACTCTTTATAGGCATTTTACTGCACAGCTTTAAGAAGACCGGACAATTTGATTTTTAAGAACTCCAACCAGCTTATAAAATCTCCTTATTTTCCTGCTGTTTATTTCAAGCTTTTTATTTGCTTCACTGACAAGCAGCCTTAGATAGCTATCATCAACAAAAATTTTTCCATTTTTTGCAATTATGGTGTCAAACTGCTCAGAGCCGATAATCTCAACAATAATCTTTTTTCTTGCTGTTATTATGCCGGAATGCTTAAACCCAGCATTATTGCTTAAGTCAAGTATTTTCTGGGCATGCTCAATTGTTCTGCATGCAACATGCATTATCATTGACTCCTGCCTGAACCATAAATCATCATTTTGGGTATTCTTTAATTTATTTTTTATTTCATCAAAATTAGCCTTGCTGTGCTTTGAGAAAAGGAATTCAACATCGCATTTTTTTCCTGATTTAGGCCTTTTTATTAAAAGTATGCGGCCAGAGCATGATGAGGTGGTGTAATAATCCGGGAGAGAGTTAATACAACCAACTAATTGTTTTACCTCTTTGTCTATTGAACCTTTTTTGGACTTGTCAATCTTGTTTAAGTAATCTTTTTTTTCTTTCTCAAAATCCATAAGCTTATAAAAAATCAAGAATATAAATATGTTGCTATAAACCTTACCCGCATATTTTATCTATTTCCTTTTTATATTTTTCATGTATCTCAAATCTTCTCATTTTCATTGTTTTAGTAAGCTCTCCGGCTTCAATACTGAAGTCATTGGAAAGCAGACCAACACCCATCACAGTTTCATATGGCTTAAAGCCATTATCCTTTGAGATCAGCCTTTTCTGTTCCCCCTGAAACAAGGAGATTACTTTTTCATTTTCTATCAACTCTTCAATGCTCTCATATTCAATGTTCTCTTTTTTTGCATATTCGCCCAAAGCACCAAACTCAGGAACTATCAGGGCCCCCAGCCTCGACTTGTCCTGGCCAACAACAATAACCTGATTAATGTAGGGGCTTTCTTTCAGCTTATCCTCCAAAACCAATGGCTCAATATTCTCCCCGCCAACAAGAACTATTGTGTCCTTTATCCTTCCGGAGATATTAAGGTATTTCCCATCATAGGTTTTTTTGCCCAGATCGCCTGTATTAAACCACCTTTCTTCGCCAATAATCTTAATGACTTCATCTGTTTTTTCTTGGTTTTTATAGTAGCCTTTCATTATCTGCGGCCCCCTGACCCAAATAACTCCAACCTGGCCATTTGGCACCTCTTTATTATAGTCATTCCTATCAGTAATCTTAACCTCTGTACCTTGCACAACCTTGCCTACAGTGCGTATAACATTGTTTTCCAGTGTCCTGATGCTTACAATGGGAGAGGTTTCTGTCAGCCCATAGCCCTCCAAGATATTTATTCCGATTGCATTGTAGAACTCGTCCATTGCTTCACTAAGCGCCCCTCCTGCACTAATAACAAACCTTATCTTGCCTCCAAGCATTTCCTTTATTTTTTTAAATACAAGCTTGTCTGCAATCTTATACCAGAACCCCAATTTTCTGCATGTTTTTTCTGATTCTTCTATTTCCTGCTTGGTATGGCTGGGCCCATTAAACAATGGCTCGCAGTTATTCAGTATTCTATCTGCTTTCTTGTATCTTTTGGCTATATCCATGGCTTTTTCAAACATGAACCTTTTGTATGGTTTTTCTTTTTTTATATTGCTCATTATGCCGTCATACAAGGCTTCCCATATCCTTGGAACACTGACCATTATGGTCGGCTTTTCTTCTTTAAGGTCTGGCAAAAGCCTCTGCTTAAACGGCTTGCTATATGCAGTTGATGCCCCAATGCTTATTGCACAATATTCAACTATCCTCTCAAATATATGCCATGAAGGCAGAATTGACAGAAACCTATCATCTTTATTTACATCAAATAATTCAGGAACAAGTTTTATATTGTACATAAGACCCAGATTAGTCAGCATAACCCCTTTTGGACTTCCTGTTGTTCCAGAGGTGTATATTATTGTTACAAGATCATCTGGCTCTGCCCTTCCAGATATTTCAGAAAATGATTTGTCCCCTTTTTTTAACAGCTCCTTGCCCATATCTGTTATTTTTTTGAATGAAAACACATTATGCTTTTTATAGAACTCATCATCTAAAACAACAGCTTTTTTTAGTATGCTTTCCCTTAAATCTTCTTTATTCTGCCCATGGCCTGGCTTTTCAAAAAAACTTTCAATATTATTTTCCAAATATTCCCTTAAAAAATCCTTGGCCTCTTTTGATAAAAAGATATTTTTGTTCTTATTTTCTGTAGCTGATATAAGTTCAGAGTAGAATTTTTTGCTTATTTCTCCGGATTTTTCAAAATTAAGTGCATTTGCCCATTCAGGAGCATTTTCCTTCTTTGAGAACATATTAACCTTATCCATCAGGATTACATTTTTTATTTCAGGCAGGTCTTTCTCAACATTGTAGAAGTTAGAAAACTCATTTTCACCCTCTAATACAGCTGCTTTTGAGTCTGAATGGTTAAGCTTGAAATATATATCCTGGGGGCTAATGCCTCCTGGCTGCGGAACATCTACAGCCCTGAGCCCTATTGTTGCCAAATCAGCTATTATCCATTCAAGCCGGTTTTCAGATATTAGAGCTATATGTTCAGATTCATTTACACCAATGGTTTTTAGCCCTGTGCCAAAGCTCTCTATCCTGTTATAGAGCTCCCTGTATGATATTGATTTGAATTTTTCATCCTTTGCTTTTTTTGTTTTAAATGCAGAGCTATCAGCATATAAGCCAACAACATTTTTCAGCATCTCATTTAGTGTTTTTGGTTGTTGTTCCATTATAATTTAGTCATAATGTTAAGTTTAGCTGCTATAAATTAATTTCTATGCCAAACAAGTTAAAACTTAAAAAGAGAGAGTTTATTTATCTTCAATAAATTCCCTCATTTTATAGACAAAATCCTGCGCTTCCTTATAATAGGTGTCATAATCCCTGCCAGAGATCTCCTTTATCTCCCTGTGGTTTATCTTTTTGGACAGCAGGTAGAATTTTCTCATAGTATCTGCATACTTCTTATCAGTAAGACCCTTGTTTACCATATGTATCTGTATCATATCAGCAACATGCTCTGGGCTTGGGGGAATTTCACCAAGCTTCATAAGAGCTGCATGAGCTGCATCAATAACAGCCCAATACAAATCAATTGTGGCTTGCAATAAATGCCACTTTGAGTTGTATAATGTTGAGGGTGCTCTTGCAAAATACATCCATACGCTTTCATAGGTCGGCCTTATCCTGCCCTGCTTTAGCAAAAATTGTATTGGCTCAAAAAACCCTGTGTCAAGCAATGCAATGCCCTCCCTTAACATGTTTACTATAACAGGATCTCCTGACCTTATATATTCCCAGAAAGCAGTAAGCTTTAATGTTGTTATATGGAGCATGTTTGATGTTTCTGCAACAAGCTTTTCAACAATTAAAGTGTATGCCTCACTAAGCTCTGGAGTAAGCCTTACTGTTAAATCATCTATGACAACAAGGACATCAATATCGCCTTGGCCTGCTGTTTTTCTTGCAGAGCTTCCAAAGAGAACAGTTGCCTTTATAAAATCCTTCATCTCCTTATAAAGCTTTTTTGAGAATTCATAGGCAATGTCAAAATCATCTTTTTTATAATTAAAGGCCCCTGGATTCTGTTTCTTTAATGTAAATCTCATTATAGCACCTCTTTTTTTAAAATTAAACTCTTTATTTATTAAAGTTTTTGACTTCTATTAAATAGTTAAATATTTTTTTATTAGTTTACTCTAGCGGGACATTAGTCCATACATTATCCATAAAATCAAGTCCTGTTTTTGTTTTTGATTGCTCTATTTTTCCAAAATAATTATGCTGAATCTGGCCCCAATAAGTTAAATACATTTTATCGTGCATTTTTACTCCATAGGAACATTGCTCCAGAGAGTCCATTCATTTGAAGGGGCATATGTCCCAAAAACAAAGGATGGGGGGTAGGTCTTTCCAAAGTATGAATATTGTATATTTTGCCATTGTGCTGGTGGAAGGCCATCGCGTGCAGCGCCAATTGAATAAACTGGCAATCCCATATATTCCCATGTTTTCATGAGACCATGAAAATAAGACACATCTGTTGTTGCAGATGAGCCGCACTCAACAGTGTATGCCCCATTATAGCCGTGCTTTTTTAATATTTTAACCATATCCTTTATAGGGGCATTTCCCTGGCCAGGAGGAAGGTGCTCGTCTTGGTATCCAAAGTTATCTACCAGATGGACATTTCCAATAATCTTTGATTTTGCCAGATCCTCTGTCTGCTTAAGTATCCACTTATCAAACTCTTTGTCAGAGCCATTGAAATATTTCCTCCACAGATTCAGATGGCCAGTATCAAGCGTTGCTTTTATATGTTTTTCTGCCAACTCTTTCGCCTCTGACTCAGACCTGCCTTTAGCCGTAAGCATATCAACCATCTCTTTCCTGCTGTCTAAAATAAGTTTTTTAAGCTCCTGCGGATGGCCGCCATAGCTTTCCGGGAAAATATTCTCCATTGTTATGAAAAGCGGCTTTTCAAGGTTTTTCTTCTCTGTTTCTTCCAAGGCACGCATTCCACTTGATGCATATCCCTCAGCGCTTCTCTCAAGGGCATATTTTTTTGCACTTATCACATTTTTTCCAAGTCTTTTCTGGTCTTCTGCCTGCTGTAATTGACCTGTTACCATCTCTTTTTCACTTTCTATCATCCTCCTTAAATCTATTAACCTGTTTGTTTTGTCTTTAAGCTGGCCTTCAATTTTCCATTTCTCATCCTTTGGTGCTGTTTCAAGTTTTTCTTTAAGGAATTTTTCTTCTTCATTTAAGTTATCTAATTCCCTAAACATTTTATCCAAATCCCTTCCATAGTACAAGGCCCATCCCCTTGCTATTTTCTCCTGTGTTTCTGTTGTTGCTCTAAGAAAAGCCTCTTCTGGTGTTACAGTATCCCTTTCTTCATCAAATTTTTTCCCTTCTCTTGCAAATTTTTCTCTTCTTTCCCTTGTCATCTCATCTGCTTCTTTTACAAAATCTTTCCAACCCTTTTCTTTAATCTCAAATGTACCTTCTTTTTCATTAAATTTTGGAACCCTATTTTCTCTTGAGACAATGTTTCCTTCATAGTCAATATATTCCTCTTTTCCATTAATCTCTTTTGTAAGCCACTCTGGCCTTGATACTGTTTCATTCTTTCTTATCTGGGTTAATACCTGGCCTGTTTTTTTGTTTACAACTCTTATTACAGCCCTTTCCGGCTCTTCTTTAAAACCAGCAAATTTCTTTCCCCCTTCTGCCCATGGCTCCTCAGAGATTGGCCTCTGAAACTCTCCTGTATGTATAACAACAGAGCCGCCAAGAGCAGTTTCTGCTGCAAACTCAATTGCCCTGTTGACCTCATCAAGAGCCATCTGCCTCTGCTCATCACTGAAATTGCCTTGTTGATCTTGACCAGCAAGCCCTGGAATACCAACTGATGCATGAGTTGTAAGGTTGATTTCATTTGCCTTGCTTAGCTCTCTCAATGCCTGCCTGTGGTATTTTCCAAACATTCCAGGTGTTTCAGCCTGCTGCGAGCCGCGGCCAGCACCCATGAACTGTATTTCTAGGCTGCTTGCCCCTGCCCTTATCTTGCTTG
>Ga0172363_10002508_pt1 | contig 14838 bp, 15 predicted proteins | sample LakKivs2_kivu2a2_FD_114541 | JGI IMG/M metagenome (GOLD analysis project Ga0172363, IMG submission 114541) | Sediment microbial communities from Lake Kivu, Rwanda - Sediment s2_kivu2a2 | ecosystem: Environmental > Aquatic > Freshwater > Lake > Sediment | place: Rwanda: Western Province, Lake... | reverse complement strand
GATAGAGGAGTTTCAACGCTTGAAACTCTTTTTCTGCCGCTAGTCTAGACTGGTAGAGCCAGCCTGCATGTTCGCTTGTGTAGCTTCGTTTTCTTCTGGTTTGGCGGAAGCTGATTCTGCCCAGTCTATGGAATTTTACGGCTATTCGTTCTCCTTTCGGATTCATCGCGTCGTAGACGTCTGCTTCTTTGCCTACGCCTAGCGGTTTGCCAAATGCTTCAAGGACGTTTGCCTTGACCAGCGCGTTCATTGCTAGGCAGTCGTATCCTGCATAGTTTAAAGTGTAGCCAACGTAAGCTCCTTTCATCCGATAGATCAAGCCCATTTTGCTGAGGCGGTTCAGTCTGAAGTCTGTTTCTCTGGCAAGGTCAAATTTAGCGAACTTGGCGATTTGTTCTTTGGGAACGAATTCATGTTGGCTCATTATGGTTTCTATGACCTGCAGCACTCTGAGGTCTTCACTTTCAAGTTTACGAAACACTTTAGCTACGATGTCAGCTGAGGACATGACAGAAATAGATTGATCTGAGTTCGTTAAAAAGTTTCACAGCGTCTAGACCACTATGATCTTGGCTGCTTTCACTGTTGCACTGACCATTTCTTCAATGTCCAGCTCCTCTTCAGCATTCTTCACGACTTCTAGCCTTGCCTGAGTTGACGGCTTGCTCGGTGCAGCCTCGCAGCCCCTCGTTTTTCTTGTTGAAATCTCAAACGTGCCTATCCTCTTGGCTAATTCTGTGGTTTCTGTTTTGTCAAAACCCAAGAGCGGACGATGCACAGGATATTTCAACGCGGCTTCATCTAATACTCTGAGGTTCGTCAGTGTTTGGCTTGCCTGTTCGCCGATGGCTTCACCGGTGACAATGCCTTCTGCTCCTTCAATGTCTGCTATATGTTCAGCAACGCGGTACATCATGCGTTTACATAGGAGGCAGGTGAGTTTTCTTGGTGCCTTTTCCATGAAGATTTCGAGGTTTTTGCCGTGCGGCACAATGTACATGTTTCTGGGAAAGCCTATTGACCATTCGAAAAGTTTCTTTGCAGTTTCCAACGCTTTGGCAGTTGTGTCTTCATCTGTCAGCGGCGAATTTTCAAAGTAGACTGGAACTAGCTGGCATCCTCTTTTGATTGCAAGCCAGCAGGCCACAGGAGAATCTATTCCGCCGCTTAACAGTCCGATGACTTTGGCTTGTGAGCCGACAGGAAATCCTCCTACTCCCTGCAAAGTCTCCGTGAAAACGTACGCTTCCTTATCTCTAACTTCGATGCTTATCGTGATTTCTGGATGTGTCAAGTCAACGTGAAGCTTTAGTTCTTTAAGATCAGTTAGAATCCTTTTTCCAGCTTCTCGGCAGACATCCATGCTTGAGTAGGAGTGCGTTCCAACTCGGTGGCAGCGAACAGCAAACGTGCCCTTCTCTTTTATCACTGCTCGGACAGTGTCAAGAGCGACTTGCACGATTTGGCTCATGTCCGCTGAGGTTTGAGTTGCTGGCGAAACCGAAGAGATTCCAGGAAGACGAGTTAGCTTGGAAGCAGATTCTTGGCAGTTTTTGGTTTTTATGTAGATTCTGCCACGTGTCAACGTTGTTTCTTCGCATGGCAAATTGTAGTGCATCAGGGCGTTGTTGATGTTTCTGAGGAGTTTCTTCTCGTAGAAGCGTCTGGTCCATTCGCTTTTGATGCCTATTTCCCCGCCGAATCTGACGACAATCGAGTCAAGCTGCGTGGTCTGACACAACCTTGGTTGAAACTTCATAGAAGTGGAGGAGGTCAACAGATTTAACGGTATCCGTCTGGAGCATGTTTGCTTATTGTGTTTTCTTCGTTAGAAAATCTCGCTCCGAATATATCTTGGCTAGGATTGAAAGGTTAGCGCTGTTCTCTGTTCATGCGATGTAGTCTGGGTTCTGAAACCCAACTAGTTTGATCGTGCTTCCGCATCTGTTGCATTGAATCACTATTTTCTCCAAAGAATGTGATCTAACCACGGGCTCTATGATCGTGTAAGTGGTTTCTGAGGTGTCGTCTGGAGATATTTCTGTTCTGCATTTTGGGCATTTGAACTCGCCTTTTCCTTCGATTTTGGATAGATCAACAGTGTAACTTTTGCTCTTCTGCATTTCTTCTCTTCCCCTCCATCATCCCTCTGCTGTGAGGAAAAGTCAAGAGATCAAAGGCTTGAAAGCGCCTCGTCAGTTTGGCCGCATGTTCCTCAGCAGTTTCGGATGTTGCCCTTTTTTTGGTTAGGGGAGATTGGTATGTACAAAGTTAATTATGACGTAGGCAACATTTAAGTCTGTCACACGAAAGCGCCGAACCTCCCTATTTATATTGCCTCTCCTGAGCCGCTGTCAGGAGGCGCTTTTTCCGTTTTGCTGCAGAAATTGTGTCGTAGAGTGAGATGTGAACCTGATTGATTCTTTTCTAAACTGTTTTAATCCCAAATGCCTTTATATTATCATTTGAAGAATGTGAGCCTATGCGAGTCGTGATAAGGATAGGCGGCTCAGTTGTGGCTTCGCCAATCAACACTGAGCTGATCAGCAAATACGTCGATCTTTTGAGGAATTTGAAAACGCAAGAATATGAGCTAGCTGTTGTTGTCGGCGGCGGAGCTTTGGCAAGAGACTTCATCAAAATCGCAAGAGACTTGGGGCTTGAGGAGAAAGCTCAAGACGAGCTTGCAATTTCCGTGTCAAGACTTTTCGCTCAACTGTTTCTCAAAAAACTCGGAGATGCTGGCTGCAAGATGGTGCCGTCAACAATTGAAGATGCGTCTGAATGTCTAGCTAAGGGCAAAATAGTCGTCATGGGAGGCTTGAAACCGGGCATAACAACGGACACCGTTGCAGCGTTGATTGCTGAACATGTAAAGGCTGATTTGCTGGTTAAGGCCACTGATCAAAATGGCGTGTATGACAAAGACCCTAGAAAACATCCAGATGCTGTAAAGCTTGATCACTTGCGCTTCGACGATTTGTCACGCGTGTTTGATGAGAGCAAGCACAAAGCAGGCATTCATCAGATTATTGATCCTGAGGCTGCCAAAATTCTGCGACGTTGCAGGATCAAGGTCGTCGTGGTTAGCGGTTTTGCGCCTAAGAACGTTTTGGGTGCTGTTAAGGGTAAGAGTCTTGGAACGTTGATCAGTTAGGGTGTTCTCTTGTTTTTCTTGCAGTAAGTTTAAATATCACAGTTGATATCGCCATTGATATCAATGATGATTTAAATGTACCCACACAAAAAACATTGGATGAGACACACTGCAATGGTGCCAAAAGGCTTCATACGATATCACGTTCTTGAATCGTTAAGCAAGAAGCCAATGTCAGGATCAGAGATAATATCTGAAATTGAAAAGAGAACAGAGGGGTGCTGGAAACCAAGCCCAGGCTCAATCTACCCGCTATTGGCGTGGTTGCAAGACAGCGGTCATGTGAAAGAATTGCCAACAGACCAGAACGGACTGAAGCGTTATGAACTCACAGAAAGCGGTAATGCTCTTCTCAGCGAACAGCGAAAGATAGGGATGGAATTCAGAAAGGAGGGAAGAATGTTTGCCCCTCCGTTCTTGGGCGCATTGTGGTTCCGAATACCATCCGAGGAAACTGCTGATATAAGGCAGTCCATGCACAGAGTCGTAGCCGCCTTTTTTGAGATTGGAAGCAGTTTGGAAAGAAATTTCTCAAAGGAAACTGTGGAAAAGGCTCGGAAAGTCTTAAAAGAAACCGCGGAAAAGCTTGAGGAGATAAATGAGCAAATGAGGGATAAGCAAGATGAGTGAGGAAATAATAAAGGCTGAAGGATTAACCAGAGTTTTTTATAAGCATCTGACAGCAGTAGATCACGTGGATTTTGGCGTAAAACAAGGCGAAATCTTCGGCTTCCTAGGACCCAACGGCGCAGGAAAAACAACCACAATCAACATGCTCATAACTATCCTGAAACCAACAGAAGGCAAGGCTTCAGTTCTAGGATTTGACGTTGCAAAACAAAACAACGAGGTCAGAAACGTGATCGGCGTAGTGCCACAAGAATACACAGCCGACGAAGACCTCACCGGCTTGGAAAACGTGCTCTTATGCGCTGATCTCTACGGGATCCCGCGAGGTCTCGCAAAAGAACGTGGAGCGGATCTGCTGAAGCTTGTTGAGTTGACCGACTTCAAGGACAAGAAGGTTCAAACTTATTCTGGCGGAATGAGACGCAGACTTGAGCTTGCCTGCGGATTGATCAATAGACCTAGAGTGCTTTTTCTAGATGAGCCAACCTTAGGTTTAGACGTGCAGACTAGAACGGCAACTTGGGAGTACATCAGAAAGTTGAAGAAAGAATTCGGCATGACCCTCTTCATGACAACCCATTATCTTGAAGAAGCTGACGCGCTCTGCGACCGAGTTGCAATCATTGACCATGGAAAAATAGTCGTGGTCGGCACGCCTGAGGATTTGAAGCACAGTTTGGGAGGCGACTTGATAACTTTGGCGACAAAAGAGGATGATGACGTAAGCGGCTTGATCCAAAAGATTGACCATGTCAAGGAAGTTCGAAAAGAAGACGGATCATATCGCATCAAAGCCGAACTTGGCGAAATGACCACACCTTTGATCATTGAAGCTTTGCGGAAAAACGGCTATACTGTGACGAGGCTTTCGCTGACGGAGCCTACGCTGAACGAAGTTTATCTTGAATACACCGGCAGATCATTACGTGACGCTGAAGAATCAAGAGAGAGCGTTTTTTCCCAGAGAATGATTATGAGGAGAGCTCGGCATTGAACGAGACAAATGGCAATTCCAGAAACAAATTGCACGGTCTTTGGGCTCTGACGAACCGAGAACTCAAGAAATGGCTAAAGGAACCAATACTTCTCGTCATGGCAGTACTGCAGCCAGTGCTGTGGATGGGACTATTCGGAAAAGCGATGAACTTAGGTGGGATGTTTTCAACCAGCAACATAGACATACAAAACCGTATTCTCCCAGGCTCTGCCTTGATTCCTGCTCAGCCAGGATACATAACTATTTCCGGCACAGTGCTTTCGCAGATGTTTGCCGACATGGGTTCAAGCGTGATGCAGAACATCTTTGGCGTCGCAGACTATTTCAGCTACATGTCCGTGGGCATGATATCCTTCATCGTGATGTTCACAACGATGTTCAGCGGCATGTCCATGGTCTGGGACAGACGTCTAGGCTTCCTAAACAAGGTTCTCAGCACTCCAGTGTCTAGAGGAGCAATAATATTCTCAAAGGTTCTCAACGCAGCCTTGAGGTCAATGTTCCAAGCTACAATAATCCTCATACTCGCAGTGATATTTGGCTTGCAAGTCAGCTCAACCTTCAACGTCATCAACATACTAGGCGTGTACGCCGCGATATTCCTGCTCTGTGCGGGACTGTCGTCAGTGTTTCTCGCCCTTGCTCTGAGGTCTACCAAACAGGAGACGCAAATGGCAATCGTGAACCTGATCAACCTGCCTTTGATGTTTGCAAGCAACACTTTCTTTCCGATATCCATGATGCCAGACTGGATACAGGCGATAGCACGTGTAAACCCAATCAGCTACTTGACAGATGCTCTAAGACAACTCACAGTGCTGCCAATGGACGTTTCATTATTGACGATCGACTTTGCCTACCTATGTATCTTTGCAGCCGTGTTCTCCGCAATCGGCATAACGCTTTCATGGAGATTCCTCACAAAGTAGCAACTTGAAACAGGAAGAGAGGAAGAAACAACGTGACAGCCATCGTTGAAGCAGTTAACCTCAAAAAAACCTACATGCTCGGCAAAATTCCAGTTGAAGCCCTGCGCGACGTGAACCTAAAAGTTGAGAATGGCGACTTCCTCTCCATTCTGGGGCCTTCTGGAAGCGGCAAATCAACACTTCTTAACCTAATCGGTGCTTTGGATAAGCCAACAAACGGAAAAATGCTCATAGAAGGAGTTGACGTCTCCACACTAAATGATAGTCAACTGGCAGACCTGAGGCGAAAAATAGGATTTGTCTTCCAATTCTTCAATCTAATTCCGCGTTTCACAGCAAGAGAAAACGTGGAACTGTCAATGTCCATAGCCCACATGAGCAAAGCTGAAAGAAGGAAGCGAGCAGAGAGTCTTCTTGAGACCGTAGGCTTGAAAGAGAGAATGAATCACAAACCAGCAGAGCTAAGCGGCGGCGAGCAACAACGTGTAGCCATCGCCAGAGCCCTTGCGAACAATCCCAAGTTCTTGCTGATGGACGAGCCGACGGGAAACATAGATTCAAAGACTGCCAACGAAATAATGGTGCTGATTAAGAGGCTTAACGAGGAGAAAGGCGTAACCATGATCATGGTAACACATGACCAGCGTTTGGCAGGTGAAACAAAGAAAACTGTCCAAATGTCTGATGGCGTAATAACTGGGGAGGCTGTGAACTGATTTGCGATCACAAGACGTTTTATCCTATTCCTTCGGCGCAATAAGATTGAGAAAGCTCCGTGCAGGTCTGACGACTTTGGGAGTTGTTATCGGCATTGCGGCCATTGTTGCGTTGCTTTCCATTACTCAGGGTCTGCAAGACACGATAACTAGACAGCTTGAAACAGGATTTGCAGCCGACACGCTAATCGTCACCTCAGGCGGAGGCTTAGGTGCTGGGGCAGGAGGCGGATTTGGCGGAGCTGATTCTGGCTTCAAACTGTTCGTAGATGATGCATTAGCGATCAATGAAACGTTGTCGCCTGACATCGAAACGTCGATTGCGCTGATTCAGAAAGTAGGCTACATCCAGTCTGGTGAAAGAACCCGCACCGTTACCCTAACAGGTGTGGATTTCGCCAAGTACGCAGACATTTACGGCAGCACCTTTGTAGCTGAAAGCGGAAACATACCTTCAACTCCAGAAAACGACGTGATCGTAGTTGGGAAACGAGTAAGCGACCCTTGGAAGAATGAAACACTACTCTGCAATGTAAACGAGACAGTTGAAATCCTCTGGCTTAACGCATCTGCGCGCCCACCCCGCAATGAGACCTACACGGGCAACGTCACAGCTGTACTCAAAGAGATTGGAGGCTTCGGCATCGGAGGGCCCTCAGATTCTGGCATTTACATTCCAATTTCCCAAGCGGAAAGTTTCTTCGAAACTGACGAATGCACCATGATAATTGTGAAGCTGAAAAACAGCGACAAAGCAACAATTGACAGTGTCTCTGAAGCCATAACCAACTATTTCGAAGACCAAGCCTCAGTGATCTCTGCTACGGCAGTGCTCAACATTCTCTCAAGCATCTTCTCAATCATACAGCTTTTCCTAGCTGGAATTGCCGCCATATCGCTTCTAGTGGCAGGCATAGGCATAATGAACATCATGATAGTTTCTCTGATGGAACGCACTAGAGAGATAGGTATACTGAAAGCGTTAGGCATGAAAAACCGAACAGTACTTCTCATTTTCCTATGCGAATCGGTGATAATCGGCCTTATGGGCGCTGTGATTGGCATAGGTTTAGGTTGGGTGCTAGCAAACGTGGTTGCAATGGCTCTCACTGGAGAAAACGCAAGTGTAGTCATGGGAAACCAGACAGCAGCAACGGGTCGAATGACGATTACGCCGGTTTTGACGCCCACAGTTTTCCTCGGAGCCCTAGCGTTCGGAGTAGGAGTCAGCGTAATATTTGCACTCTATCCAGCGTGGCGAGCGTCAAAGCTTAAGCCAGTGGAAGCTTTAAGATACGAGTAAAACCTCTCCTATTCACAGGAGGCACAGGTTTTCAAGAGACTATACCCAAGCCAGCCACTCGTTGGAGTCGGCGCAGTAATAGTTTGTAAAGGTAAGATTCTGCTTGTGAAGAGAAGAAACGAGCCTGGAAAAGGAAAATGGAGCATCCCCGGCGGTAAGGTTGAGTTGGGAGAAAGTTTGGAGCAGACAGTGCTGAGGGAGGTTAAGGAGGAAACGGGTCTTGAAGTTGAAAATCCAGAACACATTGACATTGTTAATAACATAATTGCAGATGAAGATGGCCGAACAAAATATCATTTTGTGATCATTGACTTTTTTGTGAAAGTCAAAGGCGGAAGGCTTGCGGCTTCAAGTGATGCTGAAGACTTGCAGTGGGTAGGCTTTGACATGATAGGCAAGTATGATTTAACAAGAACTTTCAAGGAGTTTTTCGAAAGAAACCGCGAGAAGCTTCAGAAGCTTGACTCCTATTCTTCTAATTGATCACCTTTTTCATTCGTCAACTTCTGACCAATAGTCGCTCTTGGCTATGAGACCAGCCATTGACACTATCAGGAACATGCCTGAAAGCCAGCTTACAAGAGACGCGTAGAAATCCAGCTTCCAATTTAATACTGTAGGAACGCCAAACATCACCCCCAAAAGCCCTCCGAAGACACATGACCATAAACATGTATATGACGCCCACCGTCGTCTGTCATTGACGTATAGCCAAGCATCGTAGATTTTGCTGAAAAAGTAGTCAGGTTCTTCCAGTTCTTCCAAGCCCGGATTTGCCTCTGCCTGAATTGATGAACTATATGCAGAAAGCAAGAAACCCACTAGAAACCCCAACAAAAACATTGACGGAAAAAGCAGTTCAGTGAATCCGATAACATAACTCAGTGTCAAAACCAAAACGCAGGCAATCAAGAATAGTACTAAATATTTTCTTGACATCTTCATTGTTTCTATGAAGAAGGGAAATATATAAATAATTTCAAACAAGTTATTTGGCTATTGTTCTGTTTCTCTGAAGAAGAGTCTTGTTTCTCCCATGGTCTTAACGTCTAATGCTTTGACCTTAGTGACTATTGGAAAGTCCCTCACGACTTTTCCAAGAGCAAGACAATGATGCGGAGGCAAATCTCGAGCTATTGACCTGACCGTTTCAGCATCCACGCGCGCTGCGCGTGAAACCACGTCCAAATCATGTTCGTTTGTGAAGTTGAAGAGAAAAATGTTGTCCGCCTGTCTGTAGATGTTTTCTCTTATGGTGTCAGGCTGGTTAGTTATGAAAGTGGTGAAGATGCCGAAGTGCCGCATGCGGGTCACAATATCATCCCAGTAGGTTTCGCGGAGGTAAAGATGTGCTTCTTCGGCGAAGAGGAAAACTGCCTTCAGCTTCCAACTGCTCAATGACTCAACCAGCTTGCCGAGCACGTATTCGACGACTATCTGGCGGTCAATCGCTGAAGTGTTCCGCAGATTCACTATCACAGCTCCGCCTTGCTCTCTGGCCTTCATCAAACATTCCTCCAGCATTGATGCTTCAGCAACGTTGTCTGTGAAGAAGCCCGAGTTGACCAAGGCGTGAAAGCGGGAAGATAGCGCGTCGCGAACGTGTTGGTTGCAGTTCCAGTTGCGTATCGTTTCGCCTAGCTCATTCAGCGTGAGGCTGTCTCTTTCTTTGAGCGCTTTCCATATTCTTCTGAACTCGCGAGCAGAAGTTCCGGGCAAGTGTAGGGCGTGGATCAGGATTCCGAGCAGCACGTTCAGATTCAGCTGTTTCAAGGCTACTTTGAAGTTTTGGGAAGGGGTCAGAACGTGAATTTTGTCGTGGCAAGCGTTTCTTTTTCCATCTGACGTCAGCCCAAGACTCAGGTATTCGCCGTTCAAGTCAAAGACGGTGACCGTAGCTTTGTATTGAACTAGGTTTACCATCAAGAGTTTGGACAGGTGGGATTTGCCTGTTTCTTTCTTTCCTGTGATTATGTTCAGTCTACCGTCCAGCGACGAGGCGTCTATCGTCAGCAGCGAAGAGTCTTTAGTTCCTCCCAAGATTATTGGAAGTTTTCCGTCGATTTTTGCAAGTTTCAGAAGCATTGGAAGTGGTAGCTTCTTTATTGTCGATTGAGAACGGGATGGAAGCCATGAACTGCTGGGAGTGAGATTTCCGCTTTCCACGGTTGCACGGATTTTGCAGACGAGTATGCTGGCGTCTTGAATGTACGTTATGTGCGGTGCGATCTCGAGAGGATCAAAGTCTTCGCCATGCATCAGCTCCCCCCCATCAGGCAGGCTACGCAGCAATTCTTCAAGAATTCCTGGGATGCTTGCAAACTGTACGTCAATGACCTGTGCTATTAGGGCTCGTGCTGCTTCTGAGTCTTCAACAAGGAGGTAATCGCCTTTTTCCACTGTCTCGTTTGGGAAGCTTAACACTTGCAGGATGTTGCCTTCTTTTTTGTACAGTTTCATGAGCAGTTTTCACCTTTGCCGAATGGTCCAAACAGAAGCCTATGCATGTCTGGTCTATTGATGATTTTGAGACCGTATTTTCGCGTGGCGAAATGTTGCATGGCGATGATTTCGTTTGTTGTAAAAGTACAAAGTATGTGCGCCAAGCGCAGCGTTTCTGGGTAACCTTGTGAGTGCACGTCGTTTCCTAAGAGCCTCTCTATGGATTCGACCTTCTTTTCGGGCGAGATTTCTTTGTCAATGTCGAGTCTGAATGCGTAGTCATCTTTGGTTAATCTAGCCACGTATACGTCGCCCAGCAACACAGTTGGATGTCTAGGTTTCAGTCCTGCTGTTTCAACAAGATAGGGTGGGACGTGTCCAAATTTGAAGTCTGTTATGAGATGGTTGTTTACTCTGAGGCTTGTCATTTTTGAGAAGGCTAAGACAGTGCTGTTTCTTCTTCTTGCAGAGGAAAGAATATCTTTCAATAGCCATGTTGGTGTGTCTGGCGTCCCAGCAGTCAGTGAGCCATCGAAGAGGATTTGTCCGTTGTTCATCGTTTTTGCAAGCATTGCCTGCAGCCATCTTTCCAGAAGAGCTGCTATTCTCATTGGCATCTGTAGCAGATTTGGGAAATTGTGGTTGACTGTTGTGTGTGGAGAGTTGAAGTATGTTTTCTGGAGGTTATTGTAGACATCGTTTTTGTTTTCCTCGGTTATGTGGAATATGAACGGTCCAAACCTTGCGTATCTGTAGTTGCGGCTTTGTTTCCAGACGTTTGCGCCTCTGACTGCTATCAGGATGCCGGTGCTGGTTTCGCCGATTTTTGTGGTTGAAGTGTCTACTGCCGCGACTGCTGTTTCTTCGTATTTTGGCTTGAGGATTATTGGCTGTGTCTTGAGCTGGAATGTTTGAGGTTGCAGTTCTAGGTCGTGGTTTTGTTGATTTAGTTGAATTGTCTGGTTCTGCACGTTCTTCAGCGAGTGGATACTCAGTTCAAGCAGTCGTTGGGGAAGCAGGGTGTCCATGGTGGGCAGTGGAAAGTTATATTTCGGTGTTGTTGTAATAGTGTATTGTTCGATCACGAAATTCACCAATAGCCAATAGTTTAAGGAAGACGTATTTAAGTGTTGCGCATGACCAAGATGCACAATACAATAATCAACAAGGTGAAACATTGGCAGAACAAAAACCCCCAATACGAGTAAAAATGAAAATAGGAGAAATCGAATTCGAAGTAGAATGCCAAGAAGACCAGCTCCAACCAACAGTTGACAAGATACTCTCCACAGTAACTGACAAACTAAAAGAGACCTCACTGATCACGGAAAGAACCGCGCAGCCGCCAAGAGCCGAAACATGCAAAGGCATAATCCAGAAACTGTGGGAAGAAGGCTGGTTCTCAAATGCAAAAGGCTTAGGCGAGGTACACAGCGAGTTGGCGAGGCAAGGCTTCCACTATGACCGCACAGCCGTGGCTCACGCGCTAATCGACTTGGTTAAAGACGGCATATTGACAAGAGAGGGAAAACCGCGCAGGTACCAATACGCTCAGAAAAGACCACCCACATAACATTCTACATTAGCCAGTTTTGAAATCTGCCGTAGCTCCGGTTTGGGCTTATGCTTTTGCGATAAGAACAGTTCCAAACCTCTTTCAGCAAACGTGTCAAACCTAAAAAAGAAAAGGCATATTGCCTGCGAACCATGCATGATGTGCGATGAGGCAGCAAAGTTGGACAATGGCAAACTTCAAATCAAAGCAGTGACTTTCGATCTCTGGGAAACACTGCTTCTGGAAAAAGATGGAGCCAGCGCAAGGCGGGCAACTGCTCGCTGCAGAAACATTGCAGAAGCTCTCAACAAGCTTGGAGTGAAGACTTCTATTGAGCAGTCGAAGCTGGCGCTGAAGCAGACAGTTGATTCGCTGTTGAGAATCTGGGACAACAACAAAGACGTGTCACATCTTGAGCAACTCAAGCTTGTCGTCAAATATGCGTCGAAGGGTTCTGTCAACATGAGAAAAGAGTGGATTAACGAGCTCAGCGCCGCCTACGTTGCACCGCTCTTCGAAATTCCTCCTCTGCTCAATCCTAAAACTCACAAAGTCTTGAAATGGCTCAAAAACCACGAGAAGAATGTTGGGCTAATTTGCAACACGGGACTAACGCCTGGAAAAGACTTGCGAAGGTTTCTAGATAAGGAAGGCGTGGCTGGATATTTTGACGTGATGATCTTTTCTGACGAAGTGGGCATTCGCAAGCCTGGCGCTGAAATCTTCCATCTTGCCTCACGAAGGCTTAAGGCTGAACCGTTTGAGATCGTTCATGTTGGCGACAATTTGAAGAGTGATGTTTGCGGGGCAAAGAACGCGGGCTTTAAAGCTGTGCATTTCCTATGCGAGCAGACTCGGGACATGGATGCGGCGTCTGATCCTTCGTCGCTTGCGTATCGTTCAAGGAGCCTTGGCAAAGTGGAGATGAGCGATGCTGTTCCTGATTGGACAATAAGCTCTCTGGCTGTGCTTGTGGAAATCGTTGAAAGACTGGATGCAGGCTTGCGGTTTAGCTAGAGAAGGAACTGCGATTCAGGATTTTGTCCCAGATGAGTGATGTCTGTCCCTGCGATTTGCCCTCGCTGCTGTTGTCTTGTTGCATCCATAAACGAGGTGGGGCAGAGTTCTGCTTTTAGGATTTAGTAGACAACTTCACTTTTCTGTTCAACATTGCAGCTAGCAGTAGCGCTATCATGAAGACTGGCAGAAGGATCAACTGGTATTCTGGAATCACAATTTCTGTTACCTCCACGTTCACATCCAACGGATCAATGCCTTCATCGTAAACACCGTTGCCGTTGACGTCAACCACAATATCATATTTTCCAAGCGACAGAGGCGGGTTCAAGAGATCAGCTGGAAGAATGTTTCCAGTCTCGTCTGTATCAACGTTCATTGCAGAACCTGAAATCGCCATTCCATCCGTCCAGTTCCTGTCACTCACTATATACAGGTTACAGCTTGAAGACGGGATGTATCCCATTCCCTTGGCGTAAACACTGTCACTGACGTTGAACACGTCTCTTCCAGTTCCAGCGTCATCGCAGCTTTCAACCGTTGGCGAATACACCGTGACCGTGGGTTCAGCCAAGGCTATGGAGCTGGCTTCGAATTTCCAGTCCAAGTAATCCACGTGCGCGTTAACATTCACCGAAATCGTTCCACAAGTAATCATCTTCACCTTGTAAGTGATTGTGACTATCTCATTGTATTTCATGTCTCCCAAATTCCAGACCAAGGTGACTGATCCATCTGGATTCTGCGTCTCGCTCGTTGGAATGATGTTGTACGAGTCTGGCACGATTTGCACTCGGGAATCAACTGTGTCAACCACGGCGATGTCGTATCCAGCCGTGTCAAACGTCATCTTTTGCTGAAACTCTTCCATCATAGTGTTTATGTAGTCAATCAAGGAGTCGGGTACTATCTCTGAAAAGTTCAACGTGAAGCCGCCTGTAATCTGAGCAATGCTCTCCAGCTGTGCAATGGTCAGATCTCCGTAGTTGGAGTCATCACATATCGTGATGTAGATTATGCCGTTGCTGGCGGCAAGCGTAACATTGTCCCATAGCAAGCTTCCATCATAATCATTGCCGCTAGCTCTGTTAAGAGGACCAGGAATTACTCTTCCTTCGTCACATGGCTCGTCTGTAGCCAAGACCACCACTTTGAGCACTGAAGATCGCCATGAAATCCAGTGGTTCGCCACCCAGATTGCGTCACCCCAAGGCTCCCAGTCACCCACAGGTTTTGTGCTGTTCATGAAGTCTAGGATGCCTCCAAAATCCTTGGTCAACTGCTTTGCAACTGTTGTGTTGACTGAACCGTCCGTGTTGATGGGACTGCCACCTAGATAGATGGGGTAGTTTCCGAATGGCACGAATCCCACCATTGTATCTATATCAGAATCGTTGAGAGTCAGAACAGTGCTGGAAATCAGGTTCTCAACGGTCGCCTTTTCTTGTATGTAAGATTCCGAAATGTCCATGAGAAAGACTACGTCGATGGCCTTGGGATAAGAAGCAGGTGATCCTAAACCTCTTACGTCAATGGTTACATCGACAGTCTCGTTAGCGTATGCTGCCGACCTGTCAACTTGCTTACTAGCGTAAAGCTCAGGAAACTGCAGCAAGCAAACGCCTCTGGGCAAAAATGCAAATGTGATAGAACACAAAACCAGCAGCGTCGCAACGACCGCAATTCTTTTTGAGCGCAACATAATCTTCATTACTTTTCCCAAATATTATCTCTTCAGTCTTATGTTTAAGCATATATAGAACTTTCTTCTAGAACACTAAAACTACTTTCAAACATCCCAAATGGAAAAGGAACATTCGCCAATCACTAATCATTGAAGTCTGCATGTCTGAGAAGCACGTTCAACGTGAATATGCCACAAATTCAGCTCAGGCAGTTTTTGAAAAGAAACGGTCACGTCTTTGCTTTGATCTTTGGAATGGTCTCTTTCTGTGTTTGGACGATGCCGAAAGTCGTGATTTTGTATTTGTCATCAGCAGTTTTTGCGGCAATTTCGCTCTTGACAAGCTCACCCAGCCGTGTACTTGTGATCTTGGCATTCTTTCCAAGCTTCATCTGCAACTCTTCCTTC
>Ga0172363_10002506_pt1 | contig 14843 bp, 12 predicted proteins | sample LakKivs2_kivu2a2_FD_114541 | JGI IMG/M metagenome (GOLD analysis project Ga0172363, IMG submission 114541) | Sediment microbial communities from Lake Kivu, Rwanda - Sediment s2_kivu2a2 | ecosystem: Environmental > Aquatic > Freshwater > Lake > Sediment | place: Rwanda: Western Province, Lake... | reverse complement strand
TAGGAACGTCACCCTCATCCTTCGATAAACGAAGGACAGGCTCTTTTTCCTCTCCCGTCGAGGGAGAGGAAAGGTCTGATTCGTCGGAGTAGCACACGGGTTCTAAACAGAGATTAGCAGGAATTCCTCATTTGAACAAGGAGAAAATGTCACGTCATCAGTTCGTTGAGTTGATAGGTGCTGAGACGCCTAGAGATGCAATAGAGACTGCTAGAGATTCATGGAAACTGGAGACAGCCAGAGATTGGTGGAGATTAGTAGAGATGCGGTGGAGATTGTTAGAAATACGATAGGGACTAGTGGAGATTCATGGAGACAAGTAGAGTTCATTGAGTTTGTAGGGTTTATTGAGTTCGTTGGGTTTAAAGAGTTTATAGGAACGGGGGACAGCTAGAGGTACGATGGAGGTTGGGAGAGACACAGTGGAGATACATACAGAAATCCGAATGCCCGCCTGCCAGAGGACTTGTCCGGCGGGCAGGCCAAAGGCCAAATGACAAACGAAATCCAAATGACGGAGAATGAGTGGACAGGAGGGGGCGGGCAATCGGTGCCAGAGGCCGAAGTTCAAATACCAGAGTTCCGGAGGCCAGCTTTCCCAGCTGTATGATGTAGCTAAGGAGATGTCGCCCACTATGTCTCCGGGGGCGCCTGCTTGTCGGCGAAATCAAACGCCATCCTCAAGTCGAATCGGTATTGACAACCCGAGGCCCCCGCTGCCCTGGAATTCAGTATCTCTGTTACGGGCTAATAATGTGCTCTATGCGCTTCAGGAACCGCGTGCGCTTTTCAGCATATCCGAGCACTTCTGTGAGATTGAAGTCTTCGTTGACTAGCCTGTCGCGCCGGATCCGTCTCCGCACCTCGGGCGTAAGGCAGCTGGCCAGGTATATATTGTGAACCCGGGAATTCTCTTTCATCGCGTGGCCGAAGGACTTCCCGGCAGCTCCATAGCGCTCGAGTGCGCCGGCCGGGTCAAGGCCGTACTTGACCTCGATTGTACTGACCAGGGCCCCGCGGGCGCTGCGAATAGACACGTCGGGCTCGCTTGCAAAGGCAAACGTGTAACCACCGCGCGTTTTGAATGATCGGATTACGTCGATCGGCGGCGCTTCCGGTGCACCGGCAAGTTCTGCAATTCGTATCTTTGATCCGTCTGTCCTGGAAGCGTCAGTGACGAGCCCCGACTGGACAAAGTGGCTGATCAGCAGTTCTTTCACCCTGCGGCTCCCCTCAGCGCCTATCTCGTTGCGCCAGGAGCCATTGACCTGCGTCCCCAGATTGAGTAAGGCCGCCATACGGCTGCGCTCCAATGACCACTTTGGATCGGACTCGATGAGAAGGCTCACAAGGCCATTGAAGACCTGTGCCATTTTGACTGCTTGTTTTTCGGACAGGCTGGTACTCTTCCCGTCCTCGAATTGCTTGGTTGCGTAGGCAAGACGCTGAGCGCCCTTCTGAGGGAGCAGCGCGAGGCAGCGATAGTAGGTGATCAGGGTAGGCGTCGCTCTTATCACTGCGGGATGACAAAACACGTTGGCCGGATCAATCCCCTGGCTTCGAATACGTTGCCAGGCCGCCTCAGAAATACCAAGGTTCTTGCGGCCTCGCCAGTTCACCTTCAAGTTTCCGGCCAACGACAACGTTTGCAGCAGACTCGGCCACAACGAGTGAACCCTGTAGAAGAATGACGAACGCAGGGCGTAGCTGGCCTGTTCCGCTTCACATTGCAGGTCTCTTCGGTTCACGGCTTCCTCCAGAGCACAATGCTCTCTCGCACAGGAATGCGACCATAGCGCCCCATCTGCTGCGAACTGTTCCCTTTGTACCGGGCTATGACAACCTCATCGACACAGAAACCATATCGTTCAGCTATGTCACAAAGCACGAGGTCGACGGGCACGACCTGTCCCTCGAAACGCACGTTATCTACCACCATAGCGACCCTTGCACCGGAGGCCAGCACGCGGCTCCACTCGCGAATGCACTTCTCCATATCAACAAAATAAGCGGTCAGCATGATGGGGATGCGCGGATTGTTGAGTTCCCGGCCCCTCAGGTTCCGTACAACTTCGGCTATTGCGGGGTGGCAAGGCCTATCACCCTCTTCTGCCCGGGATTCGATGTGGGACCGGAGAATCCCAAACCGTACCGCCTTCAGTTCTTCGAAGCTTTTCACGAAGCGGAAGCATAGCTCCAGGCAGTAGCTTCTGGAATAATCATATCTGTTTGGGTAAGGGGGTGACGTGATCATAATGGTGGGCTCCCTCGGGAACTCCACATTGCTTAGATCCCGCGCATCGCTCTCGCGGACGATTGGGAGGTTCTCAGTGTATCGCCTCCTGTCGAACCACATATGTTGGATCGCAATCAAGTCCGCCTCAGCTAGCAAAACCTTTCTCAGTAATGCCTCATCGGGTGCCATAAGCTTCTTGTGAGGTTTCAATCTCAGAAACTGACCGTCATTGGACGCGTAGCTTGTACTTTCCAGTACGGAAAGGAGCAAAACGGTGAAAAGCTCGTTGTACGGTGTCGGCAAGGTATCGATCGCAGCCTTCCACTTTAGCAGCCGCGTGAGGTACGGACGCTCAAATGCGATTCTTATGATGGAGACATCGTCTGCAACAGACGCCGGTTCCACCCTGTCCACCACAGTCTCGAGCCGGCCAAAGGTTGAGGCCATTGAGCCCGGCTCCAACAGCAAGAATCTCGGAAGCGTCCTGGCGACGAACGCTGCCACTGGTAGCCTATCGACGCCCAGCGAAGGCAATCCGCGCAGCATCCCTCCGAACAACGCGGTGCCCATTCCCGCAAAAGGATCGAACACGAAATCATTCGACGTCGCTTTGAATTCGTCCAAGAAATGATTAACCAAGCCAAGGGAGAACGCTTCTTTGAAACGGTACAGCCTTAGAATTGGAAGGGATTTGTTGCCGACGTATGAAACGAGGCGGCCGAGTTTCCGGTTCTCGGACATGAGCGAGCGATACTTGTCCTCAGTGCAGACGCGCTCGTCAAAGCCATCCCCATCCGGTTGGATCTTGGGAAGCTGTGTCCGGGTTATGCTCTCCAAGCCAGTTGTCTGCAAACCGCGCGGCCCTCCGGCTTTTGGAGTAATTTTAGGGGTAACAGGAAAGCGATGTCAATAAACACGGATAATCTGAGTGCAGACTGCCTGCCGTGTATTCTCATCGACAACAGGCGGACACGACGCCTGCGCTGGAATGCCGGCGAAATCAAACGCCACCCTGAAGTCGAAACGCTCCCGGTAGCCAGAGACAACCACAGCGTGGAGCCATAGTATTTGATCTGTAGCAGCCCCGGTCCTTCACCCGGTGAGGGATTCTCCCCCCGAAATTCCCCAAGAAGGGTTATGTCTTGGTAGCAGGAATGTGTGCGGTGTATAATTGGTCCTAGCGGAAGGACTTATTTTGGGAAACTGAGGCGGTGAGCGATGCCCAAGAATGACTATTCAACTTGGTCAAAGGAAGATCTAGTCAAGAAAATCAAAGCCCTTGAGAAGCGCAAGAAATACGGGCTTGTTTGGGATTCAGCACGTGAACCAGAGAAGGTAGTCCTTGATTGCCAGAAAGAGCTTCCTGTTCTTAAGGAAATCAAGAGAAATGAAATTCATTCCGACAAAAACGCTATTACCCATATTCTTATCGAGGGTGATAACTACCACGCCCTATCGGTGTTAAATTACACCCACGAAAAGGCGGTAGATGTCATCTATATCGACCCACCATATAATACCGGAGCCCGAGACTGGAAATACAATAACAGTTTTGTCGAGACAGAAGACCCTTATAGGCACACAAAATGGTTATCATTCATGAATAGTAGACTCGTTATCGCCAAGGGCCTTCTGAAGGATGATGGGGTTATGTGTGTGACGATTGACGATAATGAGTTGCCACGGCTACTCCTGCTGATGGAAGACGTATTCGGTGAAATTAATCATCTTGGTACGGTTGCGATAAGGAGTAACCCCGGAGGTAGAAAATCAAAAAGAACAATAGCTGCTCAGCATGAATACGCCTTATTCTTTTCTAGGAAAAGCTCAACCGAAGTGGCAAAAATTATGAAGCCGCTTGGTGACAAATCTCACTCCTATACGATGGATGACAACGGTGATTATTACGAAGCAAGAAACCTTAGAAAAGAGGGTGCCGACAGCCTGGCAAGGCCTGATTCCAAAAGGTATTATCCGATTTACTATAATCCGGCTAGTGAGAAACTAAGCACCAAGAATAAATACGAGATCGAGATTCTCCCAATTGATACAAACGGGCATAAAAGGATTTGGCGAAGAGATATAGAAGCAATCGATGCTATGTCGGATAAAGGTGACTTATTTACTAGAAATACAAAATATGGTCTGCAAATCTATTTCAAATTCCGTGGCGGAATAAAAGGTGAAACGCCAAAGAGTTTTTGGGATGATGTTAGGTTTCCAGCCAGCGAACATGGCACTCAGACTTTGGACAGGATACTGGGAGTCCGAGAAATGTTTCCTTTCCCTAAGTCACCCTATGCCGTAATGGAGTGCATTGGAGTGGCATCTTCCAACAGAGACGCTGTGGTTCTTGATTTCTTTGCTGGTTCAGGTACAACTGCTCAAGCGGTGTTGGAACTTAACAGAGACGACGGTGGGAACAGGCAATTCATCCTGTGCACGAACAACGAGAATAATATCATGTATGACGTGTGCTATCCACGTATAGAAAAGGTCATGAAAGGCTACAGGGACCCTAAGGGAGAGGATATCGAAGGCCTATGTGGTAATCTCAAGTATTACACTACTGCTTTTGTTCCTGCATGTCCCACAGACAAGAATAAGGAACTGCTCACCAAACAATCAATAGAGATGCTAACCTTAAAAGAAGGCACTTTTGAAAAAGTAACCGAGCATCCTTCTTACGTGGTTTATAGAAACTCCGATAAATACACTGGAGTTATATTCGACCAGCTTTCCTTTGCCACATTCAAGAAGGAGATAAGCAAAGTAAATAAACCTGTAAGTCTTTATGTTTTTTCACTCGCGGATGAAGACTTCAGTGACGATTTTGCCGACATGAGAGGTTTAGTAAAAATATGCGCCATTCCGGAATCGATCCTCAGGGTCTACAGGAGGATTTTCGGATGATTGTTTTGAGACCCTATCAGGACAAAGCCGTGTCAAGCCTTTATTCGGCCGCCACCGACCTGTTACAGAAGGCAGGCAACAAGGTCATTGTCTTCAAAGCACCTACGGGTTCAGGCAAGACAATCATGATGGCCGAATTTCTCAGAAAACTGGTATCGGAAAATCCTATTGGTTCCCTCCTGTCTTTTATCTGGGCAGCCCCCCGCCAGCTACATATACAGAGCCAAGTCAAGCTGGATCGATATTATTCTGAAAACAGGGCTCTCAAGTGCTCTTTTTTTGATGACCTCGTAGATAAGAGCATCGACGAAAACGAGATATTATTCCTGAATTGGGAAAGCATCAACAAAAAGGACAATATTTATGTTCGGGAAAACGAAAACGACTTCAATCTATCCAGTGTCCTGCAGAATACCCGAGACCAAGGACGGCAGGTTATTTTGATTATAGACGAAAGCCATTTTTCGACCAACACAGAGATCGCCAGTGGTTTAAGGGACATGATCAACCCGAAATTAACTATAGAGGCATCTGCTACACCAGTCTTCCGGGGGGACGAATTAGACCGGCTGGTGTCAGTTGACCGGGAAGATGTCATTCGCGACGAGATGATAAAGAAATATGTTGTCGTCAATCAGGAATTCAAGAATGACATCTTGGCCAAGTCTACAAATGAGATTTCGGTCAGGCCGCAAGAAACAACCAATGAATTCATAATAAGCGAAGCGTTAAAGAAGCGTGACCAGCTATCGAGGGAGCTCGCCAGTCTCTCTTCCAACGTTAATCCTCTCGTGCTCGTCCAGCTCCCTGATAAATCACCCCGCACTGAAAATCTTAAAGACGAAATCATAGCCGTCCTCAAAAACAACCACGGTATTAGTGTTGAAAACGGGAAACTCGCTGTCTACCTATCTGAAGATAAACAGAACCTGGACACCATTAGCGTCAATGGCGACAAGGTCGATGTCATGATTTTCAAGCAGGCAATCGCCATAGGGTGGGATTGCCCCCGCGCCCATATTCTGCTCATGCTCAGAGAGATGCGTAGCTTTGTATTCACCGTGCAGACCGTTGGTCGGATACTTAGGATGCCGGAATTGAAGCATTACGGTTCAGACGCACTAAACATTGGCTATATCTACACAAACATGCCGACCTTCTCCGTTCAGGGTCAAGAGTCATTCGGCTACATAGTAATCAACAGCGCCAAACGCAAGAGTACTTACAGGAATATCAATCTGGCTTCCGTACACTCCAAAAGATTTCGAGAGGAAACCCGACTCTCGCCATATTTCATTTCGTGTTTTTTGACAGCTTGTGAGGAACTCAAACTTAAAGACAATATCGACCTTGACGTAAAAGAGATTTCCAGAACGTTGATGTCGGACGTCAGGGTTGAGGACATCGATAAAGGCGCACTCGCCAAAGCCAAGGGGAGTGGAGCTGGCTACATTACCGACAGGGGCGATCAGATCTACCTAGTTCAACAGGAGGCCGAGGTACAGCATGAGTTTGAACTATTCATTGCTGAGTCTCTTAAGCCGTTTTCCCCGGAGTCGCGGTCCGTAGACCGTATGAAACAGGCTATCTACTCTTTCTTCAAGAAAGCCTATCCAAGGGAATATAAATCAATAGAAACGAAAATGCAGTTGGTTGTTCTGAAGGACATCAACACTCAGCGCTTCGTTGATGTCATAAACAGGGCTAAGGAGCTTTATTTTACCACTGTCCACAAGGGCAAATCGGAATTAGTCTCAGACGCCGACTGGAATGTGCCACCGTATTTGAATTATCCGGATAACTACAACAGTCTCCCAGCTAAACTATCCATTGTGGAGCCAACTTATCAAAGAAATGATGCCTCACAGGTTGAGAAGGACTTCACCAGCCATCTTGAATCAAAAAATGGCGAAATCGAATGGTGGTACAAGAATGGCGAGAATGATGCTAAGCATTTCGCCATCCCCTACGATGACAAGGGTACCAGCCGGCCATTCTATGTTGATTGGATAGTCAAGTATAAGGACGGTAGACTTGCCTTGTTCGACACAAAAGCTGGAATCACAGCCGAGACTGCAAAATCGAGAGCGGAAGGCCTCCACATATACACCAAGGAACAGAACTCTAAAGGCAAGACTTTGTTTGGGGGCATTGTTATTAACAAAGACGGCAGCTGGCGCTATAACGATAACGAAATCTACGAATACGATAAATCCAACGTCACATCTTGGAAGTATCTGCCCTAGTGAGATCGAGGGGGCCGCGTGACATAGCCCCCGACCCGTGGCAGGCCTCGGAAGTACGGCGTCCCTGGACCCCGGCGAAATCAAACGCCATCCCGAAGTTGAAATGCCCCTGATGACAGAGATGACCGCGGCGACGCAGCGAAGGAAGTCTTGAACTGGCCGACGTAAGAGACGAACTGAGGGCCAAGTCTGCGCCGGTGAACCCTATCACATTTTTACATCGCAGTGTTCGCGAGACGTAGCACCTGATTTGTATTAGCCTGACTTGTCCACGATTAAATCGGGGATTGGCACGGTGTCCCTGGGGTTCACCAACCTGTACGATTGCACAAAATTGAGTCCTATTTCAGCGATAATCAGATACACCATGCAGTTCGTCAGATTGTTCGACGAGGTATCCGGGGAATGCAAATATTAGGGTCACTTCTCTACGGATTGCGTCCGGAAATGATTTGAAGACAGCAGCTTGATATTTACCTATCGTATCTCTTTTTTCTCTATTGTCCCACCACTATCATTTATCCCAAAATCCCCAAAAACTGTCGGTGCATGCTTCCTTAACAAGCGCAATACTTCTATTGCCATTTTCCGTATCTCCCATTGTGCTTTTGTGTTACCTCTCAGTTCAATAATATGCCTCCACTCTCTAAAATTGGCAGTAATAACAATTTGGCTCTCGACAGCGTTCGGCAGAACAAATCTTGCATCCTCGTTCCGCACACCCAGTTTCTGTAATTTGGAATAAACGTCTTTGGAGTACTCTATGAATCTCATAAAGAGCCTATGTGCCTCTGCATTTGATCTTATGGAGTCTGGCTCAATCTGGCGAAAATTGTGCTCATCTAAATATCTTTGCGACTGCTGAGTATAGGAACAAAGCCTGTGTCTCACAAGCTGGTGTGTGAATGCTCTCGAACCTCCGGTTACTCTAAATGTTGCATAGGCATGCTCTAGTACAGAAAGGTGCCCACCCTTAATTAGCATCTTTATGAACTCTACTTCACTCCCTTCTTTCTGTTTCCCAAACGATAAATAAGCAGTTCTGCCTGCATCTTCTATTAGTCTTTCCGCGTTCTGTGTAATGGAAAGAAGTTCTACATTCATGACAGATTTACCTCATAGAGATAACTTTCACCTATCTCCTGTGAGTAAGCTGCGCTGTAATCTTGTGGAAAAGTGTAGACAACCCGCAGTCTATTTTCAATAGCTAGCAAGGCTGATGCTAAAGCCATTGGTTTGGGACCAAGCGGCGCTAGCGCTATGTTGTAGCCGCCAGCGTAAGCATCCATAATGGCTTTCATTACGCTGTAGGACTCAAAAGGATCTAACGCCGGTGCATACTTCATATCGGCAAGCACATCAAGATTCCTGAGCGCTGGTATGTTTGCTGACAAAGTTCTGTCCTGCAATCCCGGATAGAAAGCCGGGAAACCAATTATCGGACTTATTTCAGTGAAAGACCATTTGCTCAATATGCTTGCTAGTTTATTCCCTTCAAATCCGAGTACAGCTATGAGTGCATTTCTGTTTTGAGGGTTCCATATACCATTGTATGCAGGCATTATTTCTGCTCCCCAAACATTAAATGATAGGGGAGCAGGAGTATATTGGGATGGAATAGTATTAATGACAAAAAACCGTTTCTTCTTGAAAATCTCTACAACCATTTTCATAATTAGGAAGAAAAAAGGCTTTGTGAAAGTTGACATATCGATGCATATTCTTTCCGCCCTATTCATGTGAATCTGCTCTGTCGCGAAAAACGATTCCACATAGTTCAATATATCCCTCAGGGGAGCGCTTATCCTTACAGATGGGAACTGGGCATTTGGATACATCTGTTTCAGTACTGCTTTGTTAGCAGCTTGTTGTTCGATTCGTCGCTTCCTATCTCTTTTGATCATCTCTGCTTGGCGCCCAGATAGGATTTTAATGAGATACAGGTAATCAATAAAATACAACCGCTTTAGATTCCGCGAAGAGTTTTTCATTAATTCGGCTGCGCCTAAGCATCTCTTTTCGAAGCTAATGCTTCCTATAAATACATCAAACGCACTCGAACTATTCCTCAAATATTCCTGTAGTCTGTGCGTCTTTCCACCAATCATAAGTCAAAAAGCGTCCTCTGGCGCGGATGTTTTCGGTCTCTGGATAGAGGCTTGTCTCTATATTTAGCCACTAGTTGTCTAACATCTTTTTCTGAGCCGCTTATCAGCAGCTCCATGTCTTGGGGTGGCAGCGTCGTCCTCCCCCTGGTCCTGTATGAAATTTGAAATGCAGGTGCCAAAATTGGATGAAGTATGTGAACGTCAGGTAATGGTTCCCCGGCCTCTTTAGGCTTCATGGGAATTTTAGACTGTAGCACGGACCAGTAGTGAGCTGTCTCGAGAATATATCGGGATGATTTAGCAAGCCGTGCGGTCTTGGTATCGATATAAGTCGGTTCTGGTTCTCTTAGGAGCTCGTCTAAATATAATGCTCTAAGGAATGCACCGGTATTAAGAACGAAATAGTAAATGTCACCACCTATACGTTCTAGGTTTTTCACTGTTCCATCGAGAAAATCCCAAGCCACTTTTTCTGCGGCTTTTCTCTGGAGATCAACCTCTATTTCATATGAATCGTCCCGAAAGCCTTTGTCGCGGATATTCTCAACCGTTTCATAGCAGAGATCCAAGAAGCAAGCTACAAAACCCCCGGACAAAGCCGCAAAAACATCAAAGCCAGCATATATCTTTCTTTTGTTATACTTCCCATATTCACTGATCAATTGAAAAAGTAGGGCTAGTTTGTTCTTTTCATACAGGCGGGAATATTCCGACTCCCTTGTTTTCAGTTCCACGAACCTGGCAGCCATTCTCGAAATATCTGAGTTGCTATACAGTTTTCTTCCTTTGGCCCCTCGCTTCTGATATACGACTCTGCGTTTCACCAGAAGCATATTGAGTTTCTCTACCAACACATTTTCGCCACACTCGACCGCACTCATGGTCGCTTCAATATCCTCTGAGCCAAAAGACGACAGGAATTCTCTGAATTTCTTACGGTGCTCCAGTTCTGTCCTTTTCCCCTTGACTAGGTTGCTACCCTCAGTTTCGAGCGTTATTGTCTTGAGCAGTTTCCGGATATTTGTCAATCTCCTTTCGGCAAAGAACTCCTCGGACTCCAGCCTTCTTCGTGCCACGTCGCCAAGCAGGTTTTTATATTTGCTTCTGCTATACCTGCAAAGATACTCCAAATCTATTAGCAGAGCATCCCTACCAATAATGATGGAGTCATTGGGATTTAGTGTTTGCGTTGTTGAAAGTCCGTACCTTCGTAGACTTATCTTGAGTTTAAGGAATTCATTTCTCCTTCGAATTATTGTGTTAATAACGACCTTCAGGTGATCCTCAACTCTTTCGTATTCGTCCAGTAAGATGAATATATTTACACCCCTGAACTCTTCTACCTGAGTTTGTAGGATTTCTGCAAGCTTCATAAACAGTTCAAAAAGGCCTGATATAGACGGATGTGATTCCTGATAATCTTCTGAAACAGAATCGTCGAGTCTGAGGCTGCCCAGATATAGGTCTATGTCCTTCTTCTTATTAACTAGGTAACCTAGAATATCAGAAAACTCGGCTGATTCTGAAATATCAGAGTACTTCTTTACGCATTCCAATATTGCTGATTCTATCCTTTTCTTCTTTTGGACATCTACATAATCCTTGATAAGCCCCGCAAGGCAGGAAATAAACTTTATGGATATCTCTAGATCTAAGTAGAATTTGAAAAGAATTTGCTCTTGCTGCTTAGTACGGCATTTGTTTTTGAATAGTGATGCCGGAATATCGGTCAACCTGCTATATATTCCCAGATACCTTATCTTTCTACCTAAGACTCTCTTGACTCTATCTGCTGAATACTCGAAGAATTCGTTGAGACTAGTGAGCTCACCTTCATCCTTCTCAAAGTAACTCCTTTGGATATCAAAGGATAAGTATCTGAGAAGCATAGTTTTTCCAGTTCCACTCCCTCCACATAGAAAGATATTTGGGAAATCAAAAAAACTGGGAATCAAAGGGATTATAAATTCAGAAAAAAGTGCAGTAAGTTCCTCTGCCCTGTAATCTTCCCCCCATTTTTTTACGAACGGATTCCTAAATTGGAGCGGTTGCACCGTGATACCTCCTGTCTCTTCTGAAAAGGGCAAACCAATTCTTATCAGGATACCATATGACCGGCAGTGTATTATCTGGCGTGTTATCGGGTAAGACTACCGATAACTGGTCATCATTAAAACCCAAGGGATAACCCGGGATTTCAGGGTCGTCTTGACAAAGTTGCTCCCCATAGTCACTGAATACCTGCTGTGCCTCTGCCCTGTTTCGCGTCTGTGGGTATATCATGGAGTTATCGGAAAAGCACTTGTACTTGGAATCCAAAACCTCCCCAGCAACGACCTCAAAGGCAGTTTGTCGCTTTATTCTCTCTAGCCCCCACTCGGTCGCAACCAGGGCACAGTAGTAGAAGTGTAAATCACCAAACGCCGTTCTCTTTTCGGGCACCCCCAATTCCCGATACTTATTTATTGCAGTAGTTCCCGAACCTACGAAATCTTCTAAAAGGATTATGTGCTTTCTTTGTGAATAGTGATAAGTCTTCAAGTCGTGAATACTCTGCTTAACTGTGTTGGTATTCAGCCCAAGACTATGACGCAAAAATGTACAATATTGTGCATCGCTATCAGTTGCCGGAAGCAAGAAAGCCTCCTTATCAATGAATGACATATTAACTGCGCTACCCAAGCTACGTGTCATAAATGCTAAAAGCTTATTACACGCAGTCCTGCATAAACACTCCAGTTCTCTTCTGCTGTAGAAAAGAACCTTAGACACTAACTCAAAGGCCACCCTTTGTTCTCGCTTTGTACTGAAATTGTTGAGCCAGTTTTCCAGCGTAGGCGTTAACCCGGCAGGGAAAGAACGGTTTACTGACCATTTGTACTGGTAAAGATTCCTTATGTTCTCATACATGCTCCTGAACTTGCCAGCACGCTCGAAGTAGGAGTAAAAGGCATCTTCTGAGAATTTTACCATTGAATCCCATTCATCAATTAGTTTGAGAAGATTTATTTCTGTTCTCACAACATTGAATCCTTTATTGATACTGCCATCCTATGTGCTAAGGTTGGGGGGACAGTATCTGCAACCTGCTGCTGTTGTGACACCAAGCCTCCTTGAAATACATACCAATCAGGAAAGGATTGGAGTCTCGCCGCTTCTCTAACAGATAAACCCCTATCTTGCTCTGGGTGAACTAGCATATTCTTTCTAAAATTACCGATGACAATTGAAGGTTCATCCCATTTCAGTCTCCTATAAATCCCACTGTGGCAGTTATTTGTATCCCTGTAGTTTTCCATCAAATAGGCTGGAATGTCGCCCCAATTCCCACCTTGAGGAATGAAACTATATCGCTTTACGACTAAATCATTGTTTTTGCTTACTTGATTATTAGCGCAGTTGCGTCTGGAGTAGCCCACGCGCATTTCCCGCTGATATTCCGAGATATTTGGCCTATTGTGTCTATATGGCATAACGTCATCTCTATTGCCATTCTGTAGTACAGGCAAATCATAGATTGCATCACGAACTGTGATATATGGTCTTTTACCATTACCATGAGTACGAGAGGGAAACGCGAAATCCACACCCATTCTATTTCCGACCAAGAAGAACCTTCGTCTTACCTGCGGGATTCCGTAATCTGCTGCATTCAGTATATCCCACTTACATGAATATCCGATATCTTCAAGATTGTCATTTATTATTTGTACTATTCTGCCTTTTTCAAAACTTATAATGCCAGAAACATTCTCAAATAAGATCCATTTTGGGTATATCTCTTTTACTGCTCTAACAAACTTTCTAAAGAGAAGATTCTTGGGATTCTTTAGGGAACGTGTTTTTTTATTTGATGCCGAAAATCCTTGACATGGAGCCCCACTCAGTACGATGTCAATATCCCCCTTAGTCAATCCCATCTCCCCTAATTTACTAACGAAATTTACCTTACCAATATCTTCAGTTAATACCTCACCATTGTCCTTTTTATTATTCTTGCGATATGTCCTACAGGCATCTGCATCATTATCTAAAGCTAGAACAATATTGAATCCTGCCTTACTAAATCCTAGTGATAGACCCCCTGCGCCGGCGAATAGGTCTATAGCTGTGAGTTTAGTGCTTTGCCTTTCTATCAACCTTAAATCCTGACAGCGTTAATTTTATGATATTTACACATGCTTTGAAGATTACACACATTGCACAGTGGTTTCCTGCTTTTGCACACTATTGAGCCGAAATCCAGAAGTGCCCAGTTATACTCTTTAACATTTTCATGAGGCAAGAGTTCTTGCGCTAAATCCCATAGATGAGGATCGTCTCTTGGCCGTTGCTTTTGTGAAATTATGCCTAGAACTCTATTGAGAATGCGCACAACATTGGTATCCAAAATTGCAGTCCTCTTATTGTATGCAAAGCACTCTATGGTCGATGCAATATATCGTCCGATACCAGGAAGCTCCAAAAGCATCTTAGTTGTTTCTGGAATTCTACCATCAAACTTTGTGACTACGATATGGGCTAGTGACTTTAATCTCGCAGTTTTATACTTCAGGCCCAGGGGCTCAATGACACTTACTACAGCGTAAAAGTCCGCTACACTAAGCAGTTGTATGGTGGGCCATTGACCTACAAAGTCCTCATAGACCATCTTTACCTTTTGTACATCAGTCTTCTGTAGCAGTAATTCTGCAATCAGAATTTTGTACGGATCATCAGTATTTCTCCATAGCAGGTGCTTTCCATTGTGCTTATACCAATGAAGCATAGCTATTTGGAACTCCTCAATCGTAGCTAGTCTCATCATATGTCCCTCTACTTTGGGCTGTAATGCTTATTATAGTGAAGAGCATAATCTTGCTAAGTGTGGATTTAACTAACTATATATTATATTACGCACTATGCAATCTGTAATGTGTACAACATCTGAAGTTGAGAGGTGGGTTTAGCTATGTCCTACCATCTTCCCCGTTTGAATACTTTCATCACCCTCACCCCCAAACATCGTGGCATAATTATGAGCAAGAGGCGGACGGGATAACACAAAAAGCCAAAATGTTACCCGATGTTCTAGCTCACTTAGAAAGCAGATACTACCTACCTCTGCGGCTCGATAAGGACGCCTGCGATAGTAGACAGCAGGCAGGAGTCAGTAGACAGAAGGCAGCAGTCTTAGTCAGGAGTCAGTCGCTAACCGTCAACCGACGGCGGATAGCTGGCAAAGAAGATAATGAGCCGAGAGGGAGCTGAAACTGGCTCCCCCTCACTGGTATCCAGGGATAGACCAGTGTACGTGTGGTATTGACACCATATAACTTATAGGTTATAATACAATAGCTG
>Ga0172363_10002503_pt1 | contig 14855 bp, 7 predicted proteins | sample LakKivs2_kivu2a2_FD_114541 | JGI IMG/M metagenome (GOLD analysis project Ga0172363, IMG submission 114541) | Sediment microbial communities from Lake Kivu, Rwanda - Sediment s2_kivu2a2 | ecosystem: Environmental > Aquatic > Freshwater > Lake > Sediment | place: Rwanda: Western Province, Lake... | reverse complement strand
GTGGGCCTGCTCCTGTTGCGCGAGTAGCGGTTTAAGCTGCTGACCATCGTTCGCGTTAGCCGGTGTAGTCTCGACGGCGGTGACGATTTCCGATTCTTCCTCGATGACCATGTGCCCCTTGTACCCCGCCCAGCGCTTCGACTCCTTCCGCCCCATGCGCGCGTCGGGATCCACTGGGCTCACCAGCCTGTCCTCCGCGCCTTCTTCTCTATCGGCCACAGCTTTCTCCAGCAGCTTCAGCCCTCTCGACAGTTCCGCATCGGCTCTGAGACGGCCCCGCCTGAACTCCTGCTTTACACCGTCCAGCAGCGCCTTGGCTTGCTCTATCTCCTCCTCCAGGTTGTCCTCCTTGCGCGCGTATTTGTCCTGCTTATCGAATCGCGCCTCTTTGCCTCCCAGCCTATCGGCGATTTTGGGATTCTGCTTGCCGACGGTATCGAGCACGTTCTTGCGGCACATGCGTATCAGGCCGGTGAGGCTGACGACGGCCATATCGGCGACGATGTGGGTGGAATCGATGATCTGGCGCTTGCCCTTGACCAGCCCCTTATCGATGCACTGCTGCACGATCCTCTCGAACACCTGTCGGAACTTCTCCTCTCCCAATCTTATCGCGCGGAAGTAGGATACGGTGGTGGCGTCCGGGACGTCTTCATCTATCGCCAGTCCCAGGAAGTATTTATAGGCCAGGTTCATGGCGGCGTTCTCGATGACCTGCCTGTCCGAGTCTCCGTAGAGGTATTGCAGCAGGCACAGCCTGAGCATGAACTCCGGGTCTTCCGCGGGCCTGCCGAAGTTGGGGGTGTACCTGTCCCTGACGAGGCCGCTTATGAAGGAGAAGTCTACGGCCTGGTTGATCTTGCGCAGGAGGTGGTCTTGCGGGACGATCTTATCATAAAGGTAGCTTCCGTAGAACGATTCCTGGGGCGAGCGCGGCTTGAGCATGTGTTCCCTCCTGTGTGGTGATGAATTCATTGTACGAGAGAACGAGGCGGAGTGGTAGGGGTTAGATTAAATATCTGAATCTTCCCTTATCCGAGTGAACCTATGTCTGGCATACATCTTTCTGAAATATACCTCAGACAAGTAAATGCACAATATCCATGTTATTGGAAACGTTATAGCCCCATAACGGTATCTTACGTCTCCAAAGCAGAGAAATACTAATAGCACTGTCACAAAAAATCCACTCAATACATCATATATCTTTAGCAACTTGCCAGCGATGAGTTTTAGTTGTTTCGAACGCTTATAAACATTCCGCTCGAAAGTCTTTGGATTCCCAAAAAGAAAGTGCATCCAACGAGGACCTGTACCATGCCAGTATTCAATGGTCTGCATTATATTACCCCAAAACCATATAGTAGCCCCGGAAGCTCCTATAATAGTACCCACAACCACATACGCTAGCCAGTGGTGAAGAGAGATAAGCCCCCAACACATTAAGCCAATAAATGATCCAATCAGATAGATATACGCAATCATCAGTTTCCTGTTAGTCTTATATAATGAATGCTCCAGTAGATAAAAGCAAGTAGAATAGAATTATACTCTTGATTTATTGATTCCATTGTACCTATCTTAGCATTTCCAAGTTATGAGAAAACCTCAATGTCATCTCCATTCTAACCTCCCTGTAGACCAATTCCATTGCAATCCCCAATCTCCCCAAGAGGGAAAGAATTGAGCGCCAGGAATTGTCGCCCGGATGGCTTCTACACCCGCTCCCCATAAAATATCTAAACCACTATATGGTGAGTATGATTTACCATGTTCTCCTCCAGAATAGAAATATATGGGTTCCTGGATATTCTGAACGCCGTTGGTACTTAAAGCTCCTCCGGTCATTGCTAGAGGTATACCTATTTCTGGCGCACCTAAAGCTGATAAGACTATACCCGTAAACGTAATTATCCCTCCACCTGCTGTCTCAATAGTGCCGAATACTGATTGAAGAGCACGCGACACTGAAGATTGAGACGTAATTGCATCGTATTCAATTGCATTTTCATTTAGCCCCGCCCCTATTAGGCTTGTATCTGGCATATAGTCAGGTGTAGGGTAATAAAGATTTATGTACATCGTTGTCGATATTCTATTTTGGAGTTCTTGATACCAAAGTCCTGGGCTTGCGTCATCGGGATACCAATTTCCTCTACCTTGGTTACCACAAATTTGGTTTGCCACCCAGTATCCTGCATCGCTACCACCATGCAGTTTCCCATATGTCACATCGAGTACATTTACCTTTCCGTCGCCGTTAAGATCACCCTTAAGTCCATTTGTTTTTGCCTTATAACCGCTCGGATCAACGTACTTGAGCGGATTGTTGGTGCAGTAACTGTACCTATTTAGCGTCTGTGGATTGTAAAGGTCTGCTCCAATGGCATCCGCGCTGATAAACCTGCCAATCGTTGCATCGTAGTAGCGGGCGTTGTAGTAGTACAGACCGGTATCGTCCAGGCGCTGGCCGGTGAAGAGCTTGTCCGTATCTAGAGTACCTGTACTATTTCGTCGGACTCCAAACGGGAAGTAGCTGACTAAGGCTACAACAGCGCCCGTGCTGGAAGTAGTGAGGGAGGTGCTGCCCAGGCTGTCCTGGTGGACATATCTCAAATCGGTGTCAACTTTGTAAGCCACCTCCTTGCCGCCAAGGTAATAGTGGCTGGTGGCCTCTCCCGTGGTATCGTTCCACTCATAATACTTGTTGACATATATTACAAGCTCTCCGCCGTCGTACTTCACTATCCTGTTGCCGTTGCCATCATAGACAAATTGGCTGGTGTTGCCTCCATCAGTGACTGAGATGGGCATGTTGGCATAATCCCATGTTATGGTCTGGTTGCCGCGTGTTATCATATTGCCGTTGGCATCGTACTCATAGGAAGTATTGCCGACCGAAGTAGCCGCGTGCGGCTGCGAGCCGTAGGTATAGGATACGCCGTTCATCGACATTATATTGCCGATCTCATCATATGTATAAGTTGCGCTGTAGACTCCGGAGACAGATATCAGCCGATCCAGGAAGTCATAGCTGAAAGATTCGTTTTCGTTGGCGAGGTAATCCTGGCGCTGCAGCATATTGCCATTGGCATCCCACGTGTAGCGGATATCGTTCAGCGTGGTTGATGAATTACAGGTCTGAATGCGCCACAGGCTCCCCCAGTAACCGGACGGCGCTTCACCGTCCAGGCCATAATACGCATATGTATCGTGATCGCCGTTGCCGTAATCGATCCTGGTGATCTGTCCCAACTCGTTGTATGTTGTACCAGTCACCAGGTTCCCGGACACGTTGCTACTCAGCGTATTCGGAAGGCCGCGACCGTTGTAGGTCTGGGTCACAACCTCGCCGGTGGGATAGGTGACTGCTGTCAGGCGGTTGGCGGTATCGTAATCGTAGTAAGTATAGAACGTGGAGAACCTGTACTCGGTGGTCAATCTGCCACGGGCGTCATACTGATATGTTGTGTCTCCCATGACATCGGTCATGCCGGTGAGGCGGCCCTTGCCGTAATTGCCTCCGGAGGTGTCGTCGTATGTGTAGGAAACGTTGGTCATGCCGGAGTCGACAGGATAGAGCTTGGCTGTTGGGCGGCTCAGGTTATCATAGGTCATAGTTATAGTATGTGTATTGGCATCGGTCTGGGATATGAGGTTATTGCAGTTATCGTAGTGATAGCTCCAATTGCCCATGTCGGGATCGGACATCGCCGTCTTGCGCCCGAGCAGGTCATAGGTCATGGAAGTGACGCTGCCGTTGGCGTCCTGCACCCGTACCAGATTGCCCAAGTCGTCATAGTTGTATTCTGTCGTGGCATACAACGCATGCGAGTCGTCAAGCTCATCCACACTGACAAGCTGGCCGAAGGCATCATAGTGATAGACGTGCTTGTGGCCCAACGGATTTGTGACCGTCTGCTGCCACGGGACGGAGTAGTTGGTGGTGGTTGAAGTCCCGTCGGCGGCGGTAACGTTAATGGCGCGGCCGAGCCCGTCATAGGCGGTAGAAGAGCATCTCCAGTCCTGCCCCGGTGTTTCATACCCGTTTCCGGATGAACTCACGTCTTGTGATACATACACCTTATCCGTCAGACCGCGGCTGTCGTAAGTAGTTGTCGAGCCGATGATAGTATGGCCTGACTCCCCCTGGGACTGGGTTTGTATCACCCGGCCCAGACCGTCAAAGTACTGGCTGCTCCACAGCGAATCGCTGTCATTTATCTTGGTGGTCGTCTTCAGATGCTGACTTGCATTCCCCCAATCGTAATAATCGTATTGTATGCTGGGGTCGGATGAGTTATCTCCCGGTTTTATCACCGCTGTGAGCCGGCCCAGGGTATCATAGTCATAATATGTAGTCTCACCGTTCACATCGGTCCTTCTAAGCATGTTCCCGGTTCCGGCATTGAAGTTATAGCTCTCCGACTGATTGAGAGGCGATGTAATGGTTTTAGGGGTGAGGTAGTTATTATAGGTTATAGTCCAGGTATTACCGTTGCCGTCTGTCTCGGTAATTCTGTTCCCCTTTTCATCGTAGCCGTATAATGCGCCAGTTATCCATTCTCCAGGGCTCTCATTACAAGATTTCAAATGATAGACTGCTGTCAGGTCCCCTTTACTAGCATATGGGGATGCGCAATCATCATAAAGGTACCAATCCATCTTCTCTATGATAGATGTGTTCTGTTCTATCTCGGACCAGCTCGAGACGTTCGCATGCACCACAGCTTCTTTGACCAGCTTGTCGAAAATATAACTTTCTTCCTCATCGCAGCAGGTGCCACAGCTGTTGCTATACACCCTCCAAATCTGTCTATCATCCTCGTTTGTTGTTATGTCTCCGTCCAGAGACACGGTTTGGAGGTTGCCATGAGCATCGTAGTCATAGCGGGTGCGGGATACGTTGGAACCGATGGTGTCTGTTTCTTCCTTCATGTATATAAAGGGGCTATTACCCAGTGGCGGTCGGACATAACTTCTAAAAACTGTCCAATCATTATAAATACGGACATCGTCGATAGAGCCATGGAAATAATCCCCGCCGCCGGCACGAGAGCCTATACGCCAGTCCGTAATAGAGACATTCAGCGGATCCCCGTTATAGTATCCGGTGGCACCACCAACAGGCAAATTGTCCACAAGGAACCCAATTTCGTAGCCATTGGGAGGATCAGGGGCAAGTCCAACAACCACCTCATGCCACCTAGAATCACTGAGGGATCCATTTAATATTGCAGTAGCCCCGACCGATGAGTTAACATACTCCCCTTCCCCGTTTCCCATTACAAAGACCATACTGCTGTTTTTACCCGAACCGTCTATATACCAGAGAAATTGGTGATGTGCGTTGTCATTGAATCCGGCTCTTCCCGCAGCCAGGATACAGTCCATGGTATTAGCGGAATCCCTCTTGACCCAGGCTGCCATAGCAAAACCAATGGTCGGGTCCAGCGAGGTGCTGCTGTTGAGCTTTGCATAGTCATCTTTGCCGTCGAAACTGAGAGCGCTATCGAACCTGCCTCGCGCCCACCGCGGGTCGGAAGATTCGTTCTCCGTAGTTGGGCCCAGTGTGCCGTTATAGCCGTTACCGCTGGAGTCATTGAACGTCTGCCCCTCACTCTCATTTAAAGTCCAGTACCCTACAGGACTGGCATCATAATAAAATGGGTCCGGCTCATTCACATCAAAACGATAGGCCCAGGTATAATCCTTCCTCTCCATTAATTGACCTGAAGAATTATACCATTCTGTGCGGTATTCCCTTCCTGTAAGTATCTCGGCATCACCGTTTCCGGTGGTCCAGAAGTAATGGTCCGCGTAGTTCCCCTCGGAATCGATGACCCTGACCTGGGGAAATCCGCGGTACTGGTCGTCCCAGGGATGCGTGCCGGGCCCCACTTTGAAGTACTGCGGCTCACCGGTATAGCTGTAATCATATTTCTGCTGGGGCCCGATGCCGGCATCGACGGTCATGCTCGTTATTATCTCTCTAGTCCATATGTCCTCCGAGTAAGGAAATTTGAGCAGAAAGCCGTTAAAAGATACACCTGCAATATACACGTTGCCTTCGTAATCCCCGCAAATATCCCCAAGCCACGGCCATTCATCCGCTATTCCGGTGCTCATTGGAGACCAGCTTATACCATCGTAGTGAAGTACGTAATTATATGAACCTGATACGAATACATCCGACGCGGATGTGCCCCATACCGCCCTGAACGTTGCCCAGCTGGCGCCGCTTTCCATGTTGATCCAGCTTTGACCGTTGTAGTGCAGAATGGTCCCGTAGTCACCAACAACGAAGATATTAGACGACGAATCCCCCCAGATTCCCTCTAGAACAACTAAAGTGTTACTGGTCATGGCGTTCCAGCCAGATCCGTTTGAACGAAGTATGGTGCCGTCCGTACCGACAGCGAAGACGTCCGTGCCGTTACCCCATACAGCAAACAAGTCAAAAGAAGAGTTCGTATATACTGTATTCCATTCCGAGCCGTTACAGTGAAGAATAGTGCCGCCAGAACCAACGGCATAGACGTCTGTGGAAGAATTCCCCCAGATCCCCCACAGGTCATTCTGAGTACCGCTATACATTGGGGTGCAGACTGAGCCATTATAATGGAGCACGGTGCCGCCGAAGCCAACGGCGTAGATATCCAAGGGAGAAGACCCCCAGATATCCCATAACATATTCACGTTACCCGTGTCTATTTCTGTCCAGTAATAGCCGTTGTAGCGCAGTATCGCACCGTCCATCGATGAGGCATAGATATCGCCCCAATACCATGCACCCGTCAGGCCGGGCAGTCCGCTTCCACTCAGTGCATCCCACGAGGAGCCGCTATAGTTGTATTTGAGGGCGAACCCCACCCCTGATTGAATCCCAACGGCGTATACGTCGCCCGACAGATCGCCGCAGATGTGAAAAACTCCCGAATCGATTAGGCCGGTCTCTATCAGAGACCACGCGGACCCGTTGAAATGGAACGTGTATTCGCACAAGCTTCCGATAAAAATATCATCGGAAGAGGAACCCCAGACCCTGTAGAGGTTTATGTCGGAGGCGCCGATATCGATGGTTGTCCATTCCGAACCGTTGTAGTGGAGAACGGCGCCGTTGCTGCCTGCAGCATAGATATCTGTCGCGGAGGAACCCCAGATTCCTGTGAGGTCAAAAGAAGAATTCGTATATACTGGGGTCCATTCCGAGCCGTTACAGTGAAGAATAGTGCCTCCGTTGCCCACAGCATAGACGTTCTGTGAAGATGAACCCCACACATCCCACAGGCACATCGAAGTGTTGCTGGTCATAGGAGACCAGGATAAACCGTTGTAGTGCAGGATAATGCCTTCATTCCAATCTGTATTGGTACCCACTGCATAGACATCTGTTGCAGAAGTGCCGCCTATGCCATTTAAGGACATGGAAGCATTACTGTGCACGAGTTTCCATGCCGAACCATTGTAATGCAGGATGGTACCGCCCTCGCCCGCGGTGAAAACATCATCGGATTGCGTGCCCCAGATGTCCCATAGCGTTTGTGTATTATCGATTCCCATCTCGGAAAAATAGTACCCATCGTAACGCAATATTTGTCCGTTCTCTTCCGGCACGCTGAAATTCCACGTTGACGTGAAGAAATCGCCGGACGGCGAACACCATGCAGCCAATAATATCGGCAGCGAATCCCCGCCCATTCTGCTATCGCTGTTGACTTCATGCCAATACTGAGGCTTCTCGGAGTAGGTGTAGCTGACGGTGCCTCCATACCCGTTTGTCACCTCGGTGAGATACGGATGTGATAGCGTGGCAACGTTCCCGGGATTACCTTCATACGGTATCTCAGAAGAATCCTTGCAGGCGATGGGAAGATCGGTGTAACTGAAATTCATGGTGGGAAGCGGCGTGCCGTCGGAGCCTTTCTCTGTAATCGATATGAGAGTGAGCTCGCCGGCATACTGAGTCGTATATTGGTATCTCTGACTGTAATCGTCAGAGTTATAGCACGGACTTGTATTATAGGTGAAATCATATTCCTTGACTTGAGAACCATTCACCTTCGTTATTATGGAATTGAGCCTTCCCGTTTCGATAACCTTCGGCTCCAGACTCATAGGGACGTCAATTCTATTAAAAGACACATTGAACTCTATGACCGCACTATTATCATTGTTGTACATAACATAATGAGGGTATGCCGCTCGTATACCATAAGAGCTGCTATTCTGAACATACTCTACACTGATGGTGTTGCCGTGCGTATCCGTAATTGAACTGAGGTCCCAGCGGTAGCAGTCCCAGAAGTCCGGAGGTTCTTTTGTCCCTAAATGCTGGGTGGAATCATTCGTTCCTCCGAACTGGTATTTCGTGCCGTCGGTGCCGATTACCTCCCACCCGTCGGAAGAATCGTCACCTAGCACCTGGATCTTATAATAAGTCTCGGGAACAGTGACAAACTCGGAGCCATTCTGACTCAATTCGTAATATGTAGCTCCATCCAGGGTCAGAACAAACTTAAAAAGTCCAACCTGCTGTATCGACCCTAAACCCAGAGACCATCCGATGCCGACCCATGAGCCCACGTCCTTCTTGTTCTTCATCTCGTCCACGCCGGCACTGTTGTATGTCAGGTTGATTTCCGGCTGAAAACCCGCCACCCCGGGCGGCACCTCAATAGGATAGCTGTAGGTCGCGGCACCCGTATGCAGATCGGTCTGATAGTTCATCACCTTGCCCGGACCCATGAAGGTTGGGTCGGCGTTCTCTCCGTAATAGCTGAAGTGACTGATGGTGGCGGTGAGGGTATTCGTCTCGGGATCAAACCGGCTGTCCGGCACCGGCACCCATTTCCTGGTCTCTTCATCAAGGCAGTAAAGCTTTAACGTATCAAGGTTCAGCCCCCATAGCTCAGCCGGGTCATGATGGATAGATATGGTCAGGTCCCGCTTGAAGTTTTTTACTTCATTCATCGTGTCCATTGACCGCAACGCTTCCAGGGTGAGTTGGGGACGGGCGTGCAGCTCAAATATACCCAGCATCCCATCGGCCTGGGGCCCGTGATCGATGATCTCCACATTGACCTCTTCATCAACGGCATCCTTCGGTACATGAAGTGTTATGTTCCTGGTAGAAGAATTGAGTTCAACGTCAAGATCCCGGCCCGGAGTGAATCGCGAAGAGACTTGGACATGTGACTGGCTGTTATCGCTTAATCCGTTTCCTGATGACGGATTGGTACTTTCTGCGTGGCTTCCATTGTTAAGCGGGTAGGCGTGTCCGCTTAATCCAGGAAGTAGATCACTTATATCGCCTTTATGTGCGCCCGTATTCTTGGGAGTAGGGGTGGGGGCAGCGGTGGGTTGTGGATTCTCTTTATTGACTGTATTGACTGCGTTTGTTGGTTGGCTGGTATTTATGGATTCGGAACCACTGCCGGCCGCGCTGTCAGCCAGAGCCGGCTGAATGGTTTGAAGAATCATAGTCGACGCCATCAAAACAGCGAGAATAATATTCAATACACAATACTTTAAAAATGACTTACTCCTACTCCGTGGGGTTCTCATCACCGCTGCCCTCCAGAAGAAATCTTCTATCAATAATAAAAAGCCTTCCTCCAAAAGGAGAAAGGCTTATAATACTTAGTCCAGGTTCTTCGGAAATTCAGTCATTTTATTACCAATTGGGCCTGTAACCGTTATTACGCGATTACTCTTGTTTTATCTATAGTATCAATAGATGTACGTTGCAGTTGAATGGGGTGAGTGCATTGGATAGAACTGATGGTGGATTGAAATCTACCACCTGTAGGGGGAAATGTCAATACTCATTTCGATATAAATATTTAGTAATTTTATCTTTATGACACAATGATATTTGTAAGAAGCAACGATATTGACTCAATTTGGATTGGGGTGTCATGCCGCTGAACAAAACAAGCTAATGTGCACTTTGGTGCACCCTACCATCCGACGAAGCGTCGGTCCAGATGATACTGATAGACTATATGCGCCACGTTTATCGCCAAATCGACAGGGCCATTCGAGCCCAGCAGCCTCCTGTTGCTGCCAGCATCCATGCCCACATAGTAGAGGCCAGGTATGGGAGACTTGGCTGACGGTTTATACTTCCCCGTCTGGCCTATACTTATAGCCAGATTGAACTCCCCACCCATCCCCGGCAATGCGGCATCGCGTGACAATGCAGCCACCTCATGCGGCCCAGCGCAAGACCTGGACTCGATTTTCGGCCCCACCTCGGGAAATATCTCCGCGAACTGTTCCTCCATCCTCTTGTTCAAGGCTTTCAGCATAGCTTCATCCCTAGTGTCCGGGCTACAGTTGGTTCCGAAAACGAGAACCTGCTTTCCCGGAGGAGCCATATCTGGATCGTAGTTGGAGGGGACGATTAGAGCTATGGTGACATCCTTGGGCATGCCGCCGCTCTTGATCCTCGTGTACTCCTTCAAATCCCACCAACTGTCGTCGGACCATATCTGGTAGAGAGCATGGGGCAGAACCTTCTCTTTCAAAATGTAGCGCACACCATTGTATCCCAAGGAGGGAAGCAGCCCCTTGATATAGGCTACATAGCTCTTTTCGAAATATTCTTCCCCCACCAGCTTGAGCACAGTGGGCTGAATGCCGGCATCGCTGACGATTACCGGAGCGTGATATGCAGCATCCCTGGTCATGACGCCTGTGGCGCGTCCCTCCTCAACAACTATACGCTCCACCCGCGCTCTAGTAACCAGCTTCCCTCCGAGGTCTTTGAACTTCTCAGCTACCACTTCCGTCACATGGCCGTAGCCACCCATCGGGTAGCCCATCGGCTGCGATGCGTAATGGAATATACCAGAGACCATGGACATGGGCGTGATATCGGGCAGACACTCCTGCATAACCTGGGTTACATAGCAAATGTAGCGTCTGAGCGGGTAAGGTATCTCGGGACGCTGATCAAACCAGTCAGTCATGGTGATATCGTCAAGCTTCTCAAGCTGCTCCGGTGTCCAGGAGGCCATCTCCACCAACACCTGCATGGCTGCATCACGGTCCTTGCCTTCAAGCCCCCACTGATCGAAGAGAAGGTTAGGATCCATGCCCTTGTAGTTCTCCATATCGATGGTAACCTTTTGTGGCGGCTTAAGAGCCTGCTTCCATGTCATGCCAGTACGCCGGTAGATGGCCACTATGGGCTTAGCCGATACTTTGAGCTTGGACTCTATATCGAGCGCCTTGTAGACATCGTGAAACGGGCCGCTCCTCACCGCGAACCCGCCGCTGGCCCAGCGCTCGCCATGAGTGCCCTTGACGTCCAGGTCCATCTGCTTCCCGCCCACCTTGGCATTCTTGTCCAGCAGGAGCACATTCAGTCCTTTCTTCGCTAGAAGAGCAGCACAACTGGTACCGCCAGGTCCCGCACCGACCACTATTACATCGTATTCCACTGCCATGAGTCTCCCTTCCCGCAATAAGGTTCGATCTCGACTTGATATTTCACTATATTACAATTAATCACTCGAAACAAGCGTATCGCTTTTTAAGCAAGTTTCACTGTGAAATGAATCTATCTGGAGAAAATAACAAAACAGCAGAACACAAGTTGTGATGCCCCAACAGGAATTGAATCGCCTACATAAAATTCAACAAAACGCTAAATAGTTAAGTGCTAATGGAGTTTATGAAGAGTTCGTCTTGTTTGATACCTCTTCGACACGTATAATTGGCCATATTAAATATAGTAAAAGGACATAGTATGCTATTGAATAATCAAATAGACCGCTTATGTGACTTAGTGAAGAAGGTCAAGGACAAGGGACTCCCAGAAGCTGCTTTGAGAGACTCAGTATCAGAGTTAATCTATATTTTACAGAGAATAAAAGAATTAGCGCCGCATTTGGATATAGATACTAACTCAGCCGGTCAGAGTGAACTAAATATATACGTTGAATCGTCCAAAATACTACGCTTCTATTCTCAATGTTTGCTTTTGTGGAGCTGCCGTATCCTAGACTTATTGGATGCGATATCAAATATTGAAATTCCCCCTGCTCTGAAACTTGCTCGTAACATTCTTGCAGCTCATTATGGTACTGCAGATGGCAACTTAAAATCGAGGTTGAGTAAAGAACAAGGTTTTGTTGCATCTCCTATATTATCTCGTGACGGAAATTTCCAATACTGTATTGGTTCGCTAGGCAGCCCGGCCTCGACAGCAAGTTCTTCAGAATTACAGCTTGTTAAGAAGCTTTTCAAAAAATATTGTCCTCAGGAACAGGACTTCAACTGGTGGGAAGCCTGTTATAAGATGCTCCATCAGAATGACTACAAGATTAGCAAAGAAAATCTGAAGCAAATTGAAGAATTTATTCGCAATAATGGAGGCATAATTACCGACTCACAAAGCGTGATTAAAGGTGTCTTAGATTCACTTGAAAAGCATTTAACGACCAATGCAGATTAAATATTTTGGCTCGCTGGAGAAGGTAGAACACAGCTGTTCTTCGAGTGCTATAATAATCACATGTGTAAGCCGCAGGATGAAGCCACTAATCTATTAAAAGCAGATTTAGATGCCTTCTGCGGTGGTAATATTGACCTAAAACAAACCTTGCGACGCTGTGCCCATGTATGTCAGATACTTGGTTGGCATGAACAACTCACTTGGTTCCAAAACGAGTTGCGTGGTTATCCTAATAGTGTTGAATTGCCTTTCTATCGTAGAGGCATCAAAGGAACTACAAGATGGATTACGACTGGTGGACTCAGTACTACTATAGCTAGTGTCGTGGAAGATTCATATGCAACAGAAGAAAAGCCTGTTATGTATATCGAAATGGATATTAGGGGGGGCATCGATTGGATATTATCTGCAGCCCAGTCAGGCTATATCCAAGGGACTGGGAAAAAATCATCAAGATATCTAAGTTTTCAAAAAACATCAATCGAGACTGCAGAAGTAAACGATTACAGCGCGGATGTTTTCCAAACAATCCTAACTGAATTGGATAACCTTGTATTCAACTTCGTGTCAAATTCGTATGTTATTCTGCGATATGGCGATACCTTACAAGACGTGTGGCAAGCATACCGCACTAAGGTTGAAGAGCAAATGGCAACCATAGGTTTCGCTACGAAACTGGATACTATCCGAAATGGTCTGAATTCCTCAAATCCCCAAGATTGGAGAGCCGCTATGTGGAGTTGTCGGGATATTTTCCACGACTTGGCTGCATATTTGTGGCGTGACCAACGTGATACCTATGAGTACTTGCCAGGCAAGGGGGCAGACGGCAAATTAAGGGTGACGGAAAGTGATTACTTAAATCGACTAGGTGCATATTTACATCAAAAGAGTATTGTTGGGGAAATGGGAGCTTATCTACGTGCCGAGATGGAACGTATATATCACTCTATTGATACATTGATTGATCTCACTAGTAAAGCTCATAGTGAGGTTCCGCTATTCGCTGTCCGCACGGCAGCAATTGGTACGTATACACTATTGGGAGAAATCGTAACAAGAACGGATATGCAGCCAGTGATGGAATACTGTAACCCATCAGCTTCTGGAAACGTTGAACAATAAGCCATTAAATTCCAGCTAAATATTGCATCATATTGCAATATACGATGAACAATTCATCGAATTGTATAAACAAATAGGGCCACTAAATGTGGCCCTATTTATAAGTTAATAATTGATTGCTCTATTTACCGATACGAAATACCTTGGTCCCACATCTGGGACATACTCCCTGTGTAGCCGGCCGGCCGTTCTTCATCTTGATCGTCTTGGGGTTGCTGATCTCAGTCTTCTTCCGGCATTTCATACAATAAGCTTGCATTTCTTCCTCCTTATTAATTTGGATTGAGCATTAACGTTATTTACTGTTATTACTTTTTGGGAGTCTCAGCAGGTTTGTCAGCGGGTTTATTCTTTTTCTTGCAACATGCACCGAAGATTTTCTTAAGACACATCTAAATCCTCCTTTTTGCCTTTTCCCCCAGGAAAGTCACTCCCTCTTCAGAGGGCACTGTTATTTGCATCTATTTTGACAGATATGCCTAGCTTATTTGACGGAGTCTTAAGACAGCCTCGTATTTAAAAACGAGACTCTGTCGTTTACCCTTTTTGCTGCCTCTTGCCGAGTTATCGGTTTCTCCAGATCCTTTGCTAGCTTCTCATCTTCTATTACATCATTAAGCCAGTTGCTGAAATCATTCTTCTCATCATTTAGATGATAAACGAAGGTCTCACCTGACATGCTAGCCAAGCCGACACTTAAATCTCTCATGTTCCTGAATATGCGCCCGTCGCAACACCAGAATGAACAATCCTCAGGAACGTCAGCCAACAGTTTCTCTGCATCCTGTTTTGTAACTTTTATTTTGTACATTGCTGAAACCTCCTCAAAGTTAGTAGCTTGTGACTATATATTTTATTGCGAGGTAATATAGTTGATAGGCGACTATTATACCACTTTATGCAATATCTCAAGACCTTATCATCACTAGCGTCATCTAACTATGTCTGCCTCTTTTGCTCTTTCTTGGTGTGCTTTCTAGATGAAAACACCTCGGCTATCTTTGCTGAGAGCACATCACGGCCAAAGGGTTTGGATACCACTCCATCAACGCCAACCAACTGTTCCTTTTTAATCTGCATCCCCCAACCTGTGATCAGAAGCACCGGCACATCCGGCTTTAGTTTCTTCACTGCCCGTGCGATATCCCATCCTGAGACATCCGGCATCCCCAAATCCGTGATCACCAGATCGTAGTTACCTTTCTTGAAGGCTTCGATCGCCTTCCTACCATTCGTAATCCCCGTCACCCGATGACCCAGATGC
>Ga0172363_10002501_pt1 | contig 14856 bp, 15 predicted proteins | sample LakKivs2_kivu2a2_FD_114541 | JGI IMG/M metagenome (GOLD analysis project Ga0172363, IMG submission 114541) | Sediment microbial communities from Lake Kivu, Rwanda - Sediment s2_kivu2a2 | ecosystem: Environmental > Aquatic > Freshwater > Lake > Sediment | place: Rwanda: Western Province, Lake... | reverse complement strand
TTCTCTCGAGCATCCAATCCTCCCATAGCTGCACAGATTGAATTTGTGGCTGCAACATTCTTTCATTTCCCCTCACCCTGTCCCTCTCCCCAAGGGGAGAGGATTTAAGGGCTATGTGAGAATCTCAAATTCTCCATTAGTTTAGTTATTTTATGGCATATCTGCCTTGAATTTCTCATCGCTTTTCTTTGCTATATTCATTCTATCCTTGAAAAATTTCAGCTAACAGCTAGTTGTAAATTTTAATAGACGTTCGCAAATTTAATAGTATTTACCTCGTACTGGTTTATGTTTCCAGAGAAGAGTCATCAACACTGCTGCTACTAAAGCTCCAAAAATCCAGAAGTAAAAAGATGCATTCCAGCCATAATTATCTATGAGCCAACCCGAACCAACACCAGTTAATGCAGCACCTATGTACCCAAAGCAATCAATAAATCCTGCGGCTGATGATGCTGCTTTTCGGGTGCCAAAATCCATAGCTACGGTGCCTACCATTAGAACGTGCGGTCCATAGGTCATAAAACCTACGACTAGTAGACAGAAGAGACTTAATATCCAATTACCAGGCGGTATTATTGGATAAAGCCAGGCAGAAATGCCTAACGCAAACAACATAATGGCAGATATAGGTGCTCTTCTCGATTGGAAGAATCTGTCAGATGTCCACCCAGCAAAAATGGCTCCTAGCGAGCCGGCAACAGGAATAGCTATAGCTTTATAAGCTGCGATTGATATTGTTGCTTTTTGAACTTCAAACATATAGGTCGGCGCCCAGCCCATAAATCCATACCTGACGATATTTAAGCAGAAAAGACCTAAAGCAACAATCCATATTTTTGGGTTTTTCAGGACTGCATTTAAAGTATGAGCGAATCCTAAATGATGGTCTTTTCTAATTTGAACGTTGGTGAAGTTATTATTGGCTTCTTCCTCTATGGTAGGTAATCCCACTTCTTCCGGTGCATTTCTGCCTCTAATATACCAGTGAATTGCGGATAGAATAACAATACCGGCAGGAATCCAAAAGGCCCACCTCCATCCTAAAAGGCCAACAACAAAACCAGCCAAAGCCCATGAATAGGCATTTCCGATCTGATAAGTCGTGCCCAACAGTCCCGACATTTTTCCTCTTTTCTCCGGAGGAAACCAGTTGGCCACTGTTTTTACGCTGGGAGCCCAACCCATAGATTGGAAATAACCGTTCAGTCCCCAAATAAGCATCATCGCTGTAATCGCACTGGTAAAGCCAAAAATAATGTTTAATACACCCGAGATTAAAAGTCCAAAACTAATAAATTTTCTGGCACCAAACTTGTCTCCAAGTTGACCGTTAATAAACTGTCCAACGGCATAGGCAATAAAAAGACAGGTCAAAATAGCTCCCAGCGCTGTTTTGGAATAACCGAACTCCTTCATTATCCCAGGAATGGCGATTGACATATTGACACGGCATAGATAAAAAGTACCATAAGTAATCCATACTGAAATGAAAACCCTTTTTCGCCAATACTTAAATAATTCTGCTGAATTCAATTCTTAGCCTCCTTGCCGAGAACATTTTTTAAAAATAGAATCCCAGAGTAGTGCCAATGATATCTGCACTACTCCAACTCCCCTCACTCTTTTTGGCCTGAGACATATAATATATAGCCAATTTTGAACCCCAGATAAAATATGTAGAAAATCCCACACTAGCTCTATTTTCATGATAGCCAGAGTTAGGACTTATATCCAGAAAAAATTCATTGGATAGATAAGGTACGAAGCTCTTATTAAATAATTTGACCTCTTTTTCAAGCCCTATTCTATCTCTATATAACCATGAAGATGCAGTTGTATTGCGTTCCAACCTTGATCTATTAGATAGCTTAAATCCATTTATGTTTAATTTTAAGGTGCCATCTACGTCAAATCGATGGCTCTCAGACCAATGCTGATTTTTCTCAGCTGATACCAACTTGTACCAGATTGCTGTATCAAAATAATCATTTATCTTATACCCCATACCAACATACTGCACATAAGTATAGAAACCCTCATCACCTTTCATGCGAAATTCTTCGAGTAGATCTAATTTTACATTTTCATTTACCTTTACACTAAATGTACATGTCCCCCAATATTCGCTATTATCACTAGCTAATGTTAAGGAAACATAACAAAAAGATACCAGGGAAAAAAATAAATAAATCTTAAATAATCTCATTTTTCACTTCCCCTTTCTCCTTTCACTTTTTACCAGTAAGTATTGCCATTTTCATATCTATCAAACAATCATTGCCTGTCTCAATCATATTGTAGTCCTTTTTAAAATAATCAGCCGCATTCTTATGGAGTCCATATATTTTTTCCTGGATTACTCTGGGGATGCCGCTACTGGTGAGCCAATTTCTTACACTCATCTTCCTGAGATAAATAATCTTGAGTTCAATATCTCTAAAGCCGCCTTTCTTCATTAAATCTACCAGATCTTCTTCATAAAATGTAAGCCTCTTTTCTTTTAGACGGAAGATCTCAATATAATCTTCTTTCACCCTCTTTGTTGGCGGAACGCCTTCAGATAATATCATTAGCCCGCCTTTCTTTAGCAACTTGTAGCATATATCCATAGCTTTCTGTCTATCCCTCAGTATATGATGGAACACTTGTCTACAAGTTACTTTATCAAAAACCTCATCTGCGAAAATAGGATTAAGAATATCCCTCTTAATAAAATACATATTCCCGCACCAGTTACTGTGTTCTAACATATCTTGAGATTTGTCAAGTCCAACAACCTGTTTCACAAACGGGGAAACCGCATGAGCAACAATTCCTGTACCTGTACCTACATCTAACACAATCTCATTTTTTTTGAAATTTCCACCCTCAATAAATGTATCTAAATAGAGACGGTGATTTGCCCATTCAAGATCGTTGTAATGTTGAGAGCGCATTTTCCAGAAAGCACCATTATAATTAATCTTTTTATTCACTTTTAAACTCCTTTTTAAACACTAATGTCTTTTAATCTTTCATAATCCTGAACAGTATCTATTTCAGCCCATCCTTTTTCAATAATTACACAGTTAATCCTTACGCCGTAATCAGTCATATCCTGAAATATGTCTGTTAAATACGCCTTTTCAAATACAGAGGCCCTCTGGAATGGCTTCCCGCTATAAATTTGTTTCAATCTATGAAAATATTTTCTGAAACCAAGCGCACCTTTTTTTGAACACTTCATCATACCGATAAACTCGCCATGAACAGCTTCTTTATCTGGCAAAATTTTGCCAATATTGACTAAATTATTATTGGCATCAAAAATAACATTTTCTGCTTCCTCAATTGGATGATCTGTTCTGCCTTCATAATATCCTCTCCAGTCTATATCAACTACTATTGAAATATCTTCTTTGCTATCAAGCAGTCTCTTCACTATATCTTTGGTGTAGAAGATATCTGAGTAGGCAGCTATAAATTCATCGTTCATTTCTTCTTCTGCATAGAATAAAGAGTGCAGAATATTGTTATTTTGATAATTGTCATTAACGTAATAAACTAAATCAGGGCAATTTATCATTTCTTTTTTATACCCTTTAATCAGCACTATTCTATCAATCCCGGCCCCTCTTAAGGCATCAATCTGGTGCTGTAGTAAAGTCTTACCTTTTAATTCCAACATACACTTGGGTTTGTCGTCTGTTAAGGGATTCAGACGCGAGCCCGGCCCTGCCGCAATAATAATTGCCTTCATAATTATGCCTCCTTTCTAGGCATCAAAAATCTAAAACTGCAGAGTTAATAAACTGAGCCTCTACAATTTTTACATAGTAAAGTTGGTATCAGACACCAATTTTCTCGGAAATAACTTCCAAAATATTAAGATAGTGACTATTTCTCTTCTGAATATTCCTGTCGGCTAATAGTATAATTGAGCCTTTGCTGTTAACTTCTTGTGGGGTTTTTGCTCTCAAATATCGGAGGTACTTTTTTCCCATATCCCGTAGGGATATCTCCACTATATCAGCAAGTTCCCCTTTACCAAGAATGGTAAAGTTTCTCTCCCCTTTCTCGTAGTATTCTAAAACCGTATCTTGAATCTTCTCTTTTACTTTTTTCAAGGTATCTATGGTTCCCAACAAGTATCGGTGTGTTTTTTTCACCTTCTCTGTAAATCCTCGGGGGGTAAGAATATATTGGACTCTTCTTCGATCTAACCCTTTTACTTTTACATAGCCTTTTGCAATGAGCTTTTTTATGACCAGGTTCGTCATTCCCAGAGAGAGTCCAATCCGGTGGGAGATTTTTCTTTGAGTGGTATTCAGGTCTTTGCCAATTTCATCGATGATTTTGAATTCGTAATCTTCTGTTCTCTCAGGCATTAAACGCTTCCGTGTTCATTTTTTGAACATTATAAGCGATTTTTGCTGCTTTGTCAAGTGGAAAAGGGGACAGGCTACTTTTTCTCTAACCTGCCGAATCAAATCAAAAAGTAGCCTGTCCCCTTTTTCGGAGTTTCCAGACTAAAAAGAGGGCTTGAAAAATGATTCTTTTTGAAATTTTTGATGTGCCGCGGGTGCGGTCAATAAATGTGACGGGAACTTCTTTGAAGGAAAATCCCTTTTTCCACAATCTGTATTTAATTTCTATTTGAAATGCGTATCCATCAGAAGTAATGGTATCCAGGTCTATCTTTTCCAGAGATTCCTTCCTATAACAGCTAAATCCGCCTGTAGAATCGAAAATCGGAAGCCCGGTTACCATTCTTACATAAATATTCGCTCCTCGACTGAGGATGAGCCTATGGAGAGGCCAATTATTAATTCTGCCATCTTTGATATATCGGGAGCCAATTACCAGGTCATATTCTTTTGCTTTTTCCTGAAGGTCGATTAGATATTTTGGCTGATGAGAGAAGTCAGCATCCATCGTAAATATGAAGTCATAATTATTTTTGAGGGCGTATTTGAATCCAGTAATGTAAGCTGTTCCCAATCCCATCTTGCCCCAGCGATGGATTACAGATACTTCTGGATACTCTACTGCCAGACCATCAGCTACTCTACCTGTACCGTCGGGAGAATTATCGTCAATGATTAACACATGAAAGTCTTTGTTTAATTTGCGTATTTCTTCTATCAGTCTTTCAATATTTTCCTTTTCATTATAGGTGGGGATTATAATTATTGATTTCATCTATAATGCAGAGCTTCGCTCTGCTGCTACATTGTGCACAAATTGAATTTGTGCCTACGCCAATGTTTGGAGTAGCAGGTTTTAACCTGCGTCTTAAAACGCGGACTGAAGTCCGCTACTCCAAGGAAATTTTGCACAAATTGAATTTGTGCCTACAGTTTATTTTTGAAATATTCTATTGTTTTCTGCAGGCCTTCTTCCAGGGAAACTCCGGGAGACCAGTTTAATAGTTTTCTTGCCCTGGTTATATCTGGTTGCCTGATTCTGGGATCATCTACAGGAAGGAGTTTATGAATTATTTTGCTTTTACTCTTTGTTAACTTTAAGATAAGTTTAGCAAAATCATTAATGGACATTTCTTGAGGATTACCTAAGTTAACGGGCTCATTGATATTGGAAAGGAGAAGCTTATAGATGCCTCCAATCATATCGGAAACGTAACAGAAGCTCCTGGTTTGTGTGCCGTCCCCGAAAACAGTAATAGGTTTCCCTTCCAAAGCCTGATTAATAAATGCGGGAACGACACGACCGTCCTTTTTTCTCATCCTGGCGCCATAAGTATTGAAGATTCTGGCAATCTTTGTGTCAATTTTGTGATAGTAGTGGTAAGCCATAACCATGGCTTCTGCAAAACGTTTGGCCTCGTCGTAAACGCCGCGAGGACCAACGCAATTAACATTGCCCCAGTAATCTTCCTTTTGGGGTTGAACCAATGGGTCCCCATAGATTTCGGAAGAAGAGGCTAACAAAAATTTTGCTTTCTTCTCCTTTGCTAGTCCAAGCGCTTTGTGTGTACCCAGGGAGCCTACTTTCAAGGTCTGGATGGGCAGTTCTTGATAATCTATGGGGCTGGCAGGAGAGGCAAAATGTAGTATTGCATCAAGCTTGCCTTCGATGAAGATATAATTTGTTACGTCGTGGTGGATAAACTTGAACTTCTCATTTCCCATAAGATGGGTGATGTTGTCAGTATTTCCAGTTATTAAGTTATCTATGCAAATTACGTTATGTCCCTCATTTATTAAGAAATCACATAAGTGTGAGCCCAAGAAACCAGCGCCGCCTGTTACTACAACTCTCATCTTGCCTCCTATGCCCCTCACCCTAACCCTCTCCCCATAGGAGAGAGGAGTAAAATCGGGAGGACTCCGAGTTATTAACGCGAAACAAGTTTCGCTACTCCATTGGTGTTAACGGCCGATGCTTTTATAGATAAAGCCCAGTGATTTCATCTTTTCAGGCTCGAAGATATTCCTTCCATCAACTATGATGGGAGCTTTCATCAACTTCTTAATCTTTTTAAGATCGATTTTTTTAAATTCTTCCCATTCGGTGAGAATTACCAAGGCATCACATCCATTTGCAGTTTCATATGAGTCTTTACAATAGGCAATTTCTTTCAGGATTCCTCTGGCAACCGGTATTGCCACAGGGTCGTAAGCTTTAATTCTTGCCTCTTCTTTCTGCAGTATTTGAATTATATCAATTGAAGGAGCATTACGCATGTCGTCGGTATCGGGCTTGAAGGCGAGGCCCAAAATGCCGATTGTCTTATCTTTTATATTCCATACTGCATCCCTGACTTTACTTACCAGAAGTTCCCTCTGCTGGCGGTTTATCTTTTCCACGACCTTAAGGAGCTCAAAATCATAACCTAACTTCTGTGTAATTCCTACAAATGCCTGCAAATCTTTGGGTAAACAGGCTCCACCAAAACCGACCCCGGCATTGAGAAAATCGCGCCCAATCCTTTTGTCGCAACCTATCCCCTCAGCAACTCTTTTTATATCAGCACCTGCTTTCTCACAAACATTGGCAATAGAGTTTATATAGGAAATCTTCATTGCTAAGAATGAATTAGAGGCATGCTTGATTATCTCTGCACTCTCAATATCTGTAACGATGATAGGGGCATCGATAGGCTGGTATAGTTCTCTGATAATTCTTTCCGCTTTTTTAGATCCTACTCCCAGGACGATGCGGTCAGGATGCATAGTGTCATAAACTGCCGAACCTTCACGCAGGAATTCAGGATTGGAAACAATATCAAAATTGATATTTTTCCTATTGTTTAACTTTACCGTGCGGGAAATCCACTTTCCTGTTTCTACTGGCACTGTGCTTTTTTCCACTATTATCTTATAGCCCTTCATTGTTTGAGCTACTTCCCGGGAGACCGCTTCAACATAACAGAGATCTGCATCTCCATCTGGTTTGGGAGGAGTGTTAACGGCAATAAAGATAATTTCTGAATTGCCAACTCCCTCCTTTATGCTCGTGGTAAAAGAAAGCCTGCCACCACGAACATTTTTCTTTACAAGTTCTTCCAGACCCGGTTCGTATATAGGCATCTCTCCCCTGTTTAAAGCGGCTATTTTATCAACATTATTGTCCACGCAGATTACTATATTTCCCAATTCTGCCAGGCAAGCACCGGTGACCAATCCCACATGGCCAGTGCCAATTATGCTCACTTTTTTTCCTTTTCGCTTTTTGGACAATTTAACCATCCTATTTCTCCTGTCTTAAAGATATGGAGGATGCGTATGATTGGACGACCATCCCGTATATTCGCACGGTTAAAACCGTGCCTACAAATCCTCCACTCCGTTGTAAGCACAGATTCAATCTGTGCTTCTTTGGGCTACGCGTTGTTACCGATTTCTTTTAGATAATCTTTTAAAGCTTCCTTCCAGTGCCTCAGCGATTTCCAGCCCTGGAGTTTCCGTACACTATTTTCCAGAACGGAAAACTTTGGTCTCTTTGCCGGTCTATTTAACTCTTCGGAAGTAATTGGTTTCAAAAGCACGTCCGAGTCCTGAAGAATCTCTCCTGCAAATTCATACCAGGAACATTGTCCACTATTTGTAATATGCCAGATTCCATATAGGCTTGCCCTGGTGATTGAATCCTTGCCCTCTCGTCCTATAAGTTGGGCAATGGCTCGGGCGAGGTCTTTTGTATAAGTCGGTGAACCTATCTGGTCATTTACCACTTCTATCTCTTTTTTCTGTTTCGCCAGATTCAACATTGTAGTTACGAAATTTTTTCCATTTTTTCCAAAAAGCCATGAACTGCGAACTATATAAAATCTGTTTAAAAGAGAGTCAATATACAGCTCACCCCAATACTTAGACTTACCATAGATCGACTGAGGGTTTGGTCTATCAAACTCTAAATATGACTCGCCCTTCTCCCCATCAAAGACAAAATCTGTGCTAATGTATAGTAGCTCGGTATCGAATCTCTGGCAGGCGAGAGCAATATTGCGTGTCCCTAAAGCGTTGACTCTAAACGCCAAATCCGTATTTGTTTCAGCACCATCTACATCAGTATAAGCAGCAGTATGAATAACTATATCCGGGTTTATCCTGGTTACTTCTCTGTAGGTTCTTGTACTGTCGGTGATGTCAAGGGTAAGAGTCGAAAACTGGGAACTCAGTGAGGAAGGAAATTTTTGCATGTCTAAAAGGTATAATTCCTGATCTTCAGAAAGCACGTCCACTAAATCCCTTCCCAGCATTCCGCAAGCGCCGGTAATAAGAATACGCATATCAACTCCAAAGATAATTATGTTACTTGCTACTTTTCCTTATCTTTTAATTTCTTCCACCACCACTGGTTGTCCCGGTACCATTTCACTGTCTCTTTCAGCGCCCTCTCAAAATCGAAACGGGGAGTCCAACCCAGTTCCCTTCTAATTTTTGAGCAATCGAGAGAATATCTTCTATCGTGACCTGGTCTATCTTTTACAGGCTGAATTAGACTTTCCGGTTTTCCCAGTATGTTCAACACCATCTTGGTCAGGTCAATATTTTTTAATTCATTGCCACCGCCGATATTATAGATCTCTCCTTTTTTACCTTTATGTAGAACCAAATCGATTGCCTCACAGTTGTCAAGAACATAGAGCCAATCTCTCACATTCATTCCATCGCCATAAAGGGGAAGGTGCTTATTTTCCAGGGCATTTGTTATAAATAGGGAAATTATCTTTTCGGGATACTGGTAGGAACCAAAATTGTTGGAGCTACGAACCACAATGACTGGTAAATTAAAGGTGACCCAATATGAATATACCAGCATATCAGCTGCAGCTTTGGATGCAGCGTATGGGCTGCTGGGGCTCAAAGAATCCGTCTCTTTAAATGAGCCCTTCCCAATTGAACCGTAGACTTCATCAGTACTTATCTGCACAAACCGGGAGATACTATATCTTTTAGCTGCTTCCAGCAGGTTATATGTTCCGTCTATGTTAGTGCGGATGAAGTCTAAAGCGTCAATTATTGACCTGTCCACATGTGATTGAGCGGCAAAGTTTACTATTGCCTCAACATCTTTTGACAACTCATTAACGATTTTTCTGTCGCAAATATCTCCTTTAACGAAGGTATAATTGGAGTTATTCTCTATGTCTTTTAGATTATCTAAATTGCCTGCATAGGTGAGTTTATCTAAATTGATAATTTCATTCTGGGGATACTTTTTTATGATGTGTCTGATGAAGTTAGACCCGATAAAACCTGCTCCGCCGGTAACCAGTAAACGCATATCCTCTACCAACCTTTTCTAACTTTCCACCGCTCATAAGGGATGGAAGGGTCGCTTAAAGGAATTCTGTATTCGTCCGGGTTCTCCCGATTATATGGTTGGTCAGGAACATTAAGAAGCCAACAATCTTCTTCGCCAAGGCATTCAAAACCGTGAACTACCAGGGGAGGAACTTTAAGAACCATCAGGTTATTCCCTCCCACCTCGTATTCTCCGATTTCTCCAAATGTTTTCGAGTCTTGCCGATTATCGAAGAGCACGATTCTCGCCCTACCCTTGACCACACAAAAATGGTCCCATTGTCTCTTATGGTAGTGCCATCCTTTGATCCAACCAGGTTTGGACTTGCTTATGTAGACCTGCCCAAACTTCATAAACATTGGTTCATCTGAACGCAGAATCTCAAATAAAGACCCTCTCTCGTCTTCGTGAACCTCCAATTTCTTTATTTCCACTCCTGCAATCACAATTTCTCCTCAGGTCACTTCCACGCGGCTGGAATCGCCCACCATAATTCTATAAGCAGATGGTTTTGCTTTCGACTTCAATATTTCAACATTCTGTCCCACTAAGCTGTCCTCAATTCTTTTGATATCTCTGATTTTACTGTTTTCAAGAATAATGCTGTGTTCCACCTCGCTGTTTTCAATGGTTACTTTGAAATATACTGAAGTGAACGGCCCAATGTAGGAGTTAACTATTCTACTATTCTCGCCGATAATTACCGGTCCCCTGATGACGCTTTTTCTTACTTCCGCTCCCTTATCAATCCTTACTTTTCCGAATAATTCCGATTCATTATCTATTTTTCCTTTTACTTGTTTCTTTAAATCGTCCAGAATAATCCTGTTAGCCTCCAGTATATCTTCTAACTTTCCCGTATCTTTCCACCAGCCAGTAATGATATGTGGACGGACAGAAAAATTACGGTCAATAAGATACTGGATGGCATCTGTAATTTCTAATTCGTTACGCCAGGAAGGTTTAATATTATTCACGGCTTCAAATATATTCTTATCAAACATATAAACACCGACCAGAGCCAGATCGCTCTTTGGCCTCTCTGGTTTCTCTACCAGCCGCAAGACTTTTCTACCTCTCAATTCAACGACACCGAACTGTTCAGGATGGGGAACACGAGAGAGGAGAATCTGGGCATTGGGTTTACTTTTCTCAAACTCCTTTACCAATGAGGTAATGCCGTCCTTGATAAGATTATCTCCCAGATACATAACAAAGTAGTCATCTCCGATAAAATCTTGAGAAATCTTAACAGCATGCGCCAACCCCTGGGGCTTTTCCTGCTCAATATAGGTAACATTAATTCCCCATTTTTCCCCTGTCCCTACGGCATTTTTTATCTCATTCTTCGTTTCACCTACGACAATGCCAACTTCTTTGATTCCTGCCTCTTTTACCGCTTCAATTCCATAGAAAAGGATTGGCTTATTGGCTACTGGCAAGAGTTGTTTAGCGCTGGTATGGGTGATGGGACGAAGGCGAGTGCCTCTTCCGCCGCTCAAAATAAGCGCTTTCATCTAATCTCCTAAATAAGACTCGGATTCAATGAACCGTCCGGGGTTTCTCAAAATATTCAACTATAGCTGCACAGACAAATCCAACGAACAAGCCTAAAATTCCGGCAATCAGGACATTCTGTTTCTTTTTAGGTCCAATTGGCTTTTCGGGAGTTACAGGAGGAATTACCAACTCTGTACTGACAGTGCCGTAGGATTCCTCCATCTTTTTCTCTCTAAGTTCTACCAGAAGTAGATCATACCTGTCACGGCTTCTCTCTAAACTCTCCATATATCCCCGGGCAATAGTGGCTTTTGCCTCTGAATCGGTAACTTTAAGTTCTTCTATCTTTTTCTCGAGCATGTTAATCTCCTTTTCCATCTCCACCAGGCGCTGTTTACCAGAAGCAAGATATTCCTCAAGAATTACTCTCGCCCGTTCAAAAATCTGCTCGTGCCTCTTAAGAAGAACCTCGGTCACTCCGTTTGCCAGTCTCGTAGCTTCTTCTGGAGTTTTTCCCCTTCCTTTTATCTCCAAAAGCCCGGACTTTTCCTTCAATTTTATCTTTGAAGCCAATTCCCCTAATTTCTCCTGTGTAACAGGGCCACCAAGTCCTTCTGCTACTTTTTCCAATACCGGTTTTGTCTTAAAAATCTCTATAACTGTGGAAGGGTCTTCCAATAGTTTGTCTCTCGTTCTACCGATCTGGACCATTGCTATTGATTCGTAAGTCTTAGACAAAAGGAAGCTCACCACTCCGCTAGTTATTGCAAAAACTAAAAAAATAATCAAAATAATTTTCCACCTTTTCTTTACCATCTCAATATAATCCATTAAATCTACTTCTTTCTCTTCCATCTTCATTCCTCCTTTAACCTTGCAATACGCGGCATAGCTAAATCCTACTACCAGTAATTAATTTTCTCGAAAATGGTCCCTGTCCCTATCTAATTTAAGCGGGGACGACGGGATTTCCCTTCCTCCAAGCCCTTTCCTCCCTTGGACTCAGGGCCGGGGCACTCACTTCCGCTGTCCTTCGGACCCAGGGCGCTCACCATCTTGCGCCCGTCGCTAACCCGTCCCGATTTATGCATCGGGACAGCGACCCTTCGCTCTTCCTCCCATAAGGTCGGCGTTCGTGCCCTTCAAATCCCTTCTTGTGAATCAAAAGCGGGGACGACGGGATTTGAACCCGCGATCTCCGGCTTGACAGGCCGGCATTCTAAACCAGGCTGAACTACGTCCCCGTATCAAATCTTCCTCACGCCCCGGGCAGGGATTCTTTAATGAAAGTGAGATCCTGAAAGATGATACCTGCACCGATTACTTCGTTCTGCCTATCTGTTAGGAGAAGGGTGGAATACCCTATGTAAACTTTCTCTCCGTTCATTCTCACTGTATTAAGCTCAAGGCGATTTACTGCTTTCCGCTCATTTAAAGTCTTCAGTAACACTGTGTAGATTTCAGCCTGTTTAGCCAGTACCTCTTTACCAGGTTTATCTAGTGCCTGGTGTTTATTAACCCCTAAGATTCTGTTTGCTCTTAAATTGAAAGTCTTAATGCGACCTTCCTTGTCAATTGCAATAAATCCTCCGGGCATATTTTCTATAATATTATCGAGGTACGATCTCGTCTCACTGATTTCCTTATACAGGTCATAATTTCCCATTACCATAGCAATCTGACCAGCAATAGTGTGAAGAATTTGTGTATCTATGTCTTCAAAATTGCCTTCTTTCTTATTGATTACTTCAATGATTCCTTTTATCTTATTCTGCAATATCAATGGCACGCAGAGAAGATTGCGCGTGGTGAATCCTGTAATCTTATCGATGTCTTTATAAAAGCGCATATCATGTTCGGGATCCGTACTTATTACGGGTCTTCCCATTTGAGCCACCCAACCAGAAATCCCTCGCCCTAAAGGAACTCTTAATTGGCTCTGGGACTGTTCAATAATTTGACTCTTTTCCCCTTTGACAATTTCAAATTTCAACTCCTTTTTTTCCAGGTCTATAAGAAAAAGAGTTGCTGCTTCAGCATTAAGAACTTCACATACTTTGGTCATTATCTTGTCCAAAAGTTCCTTTAGATTAGCAGTGAAATTGATACTGGCAGTTATTTCGTTGAGACCTTGCAAACGTTCACTTTCTGAACTATATCTTTTGTTTTCCATTCTTTGCTCCTCTACTTAAGATTATTTATTTGGTGGGCGGTGCAGGATTTGAACCTGCGACCCCCTCCTTGTAAGGGAGATGCTCTCCCGCTGAGCTAACCGCCCCTGTGTGAATCAGCTCCCAAGGAGTCCGACGCCTCCATCGGGATTCGGAGTCCTGTCGGACTTGTGCTATGGCGTCCCCGAGGGGATTTGAACCCCTGCTGCCACCTTGAAAGGGTGGTGACCTAACCACTAGTCGACGGGGACAAATTCCAAACGCAGACTAAAGTCTGCTACTCCTAAGACGCTCCGATGAATCGGAGTGACTACCTGATTTTGAAAAGAATTATTGCACCACAAAAAATCGCCCAGATTATAACAGTAAATAATAACGGAATGTCCGTAAGGAAATTTTCTGTAGGACTACTACTTTCTCCTTTATGATAAATAAGATATTGGTACCTGAAAATACCATATAAAACTATTGGCAACGATAAAAATAACTTGTTTCCAAATTTGGCAGTTGTTTCCTGGTCTATCGTATAGAACAAGTAAGTAATAACAGTTAAGGAATTTACTATATTTATCATGGTATCCAAAAAATATGGGTTATAATGAGACAATACTGCCCTATGCGAAACAAAACCTTCTCCCAATTCTATTATTTCTGCTCTTCTTTTGGTAAACCCTAAGAAAAGAGAAAGGGTGAAACCGCATAATAGTATCCATTTCGACATATATACATTTGTAGCAACTGAGCCAGCCACTATTCTCAATACGAATCCTAATGCGATTATGAATACATCTATGATAACAATATTCTTGAGATAAACAGAATAGAGTATATTAATTCCTATGTATGTTAATATTACAAAGACAAATCCTATGTTGGAAAAAAAGCCCAAGAATAGGCTCACTAATGCTAAAACAATAGAAATCAGGTACGCAGTAGGGACATTTATCTCTCCCGAGGCTAAGGGACGATATTTTTTTACTGGGTGGAGTCTGTCACCTTGTAAATCCATAATGTCATTAAATACGTACATACTGCTTGCTGCAAAACAAAAACTGACAAATGCAATACTGGCAATTATTAACCTTTCCTGAGTGAACATCTGCAAGCCGAACAATAACGGTAAAAACAAAAATAAATTCTTTACCCAATGCTTTGGTCTTATTAACTTTACATAATTTTTTATCATTAATTATCCTTTATTTCAATGTCTTGCAAATTATGTACTAACCGGGATAACTTTCAAAAAGTCTGCCCCATTTTGTATTTAAAACCTTGTGTCTCTGAATCTTTTTCCCTTTTACCGGCCACCATATATAATCATGATAGAGAAATGAACCAAAAACAAATAGATAAACAAGAGGCGTCCTGAAGAGTAGCTTCTGAAATACCTTTAATGGACTGAACCAGAACAAATCACCCACCTTGCTTG
>Ga0172363_10002500_pt1 | contig 14858 bp, 12 predicted proteins | sample LakKivs2_kivu2a2_FD_114541 | JGI IMG/M metagenome (GOLD analysis project Ga0172363, IMG submission 114541) | Sediment microbial communities from Lake Kivu, Rwanda - Sediment s2_kivu2a2 | ecosystem: Environmental > Aquatic > Freshwater > Lake > Sediment | place: Rwanda: Western Province, Lake... | reverse complement strand
TTTCTGGCATTTTAAGAATTTGTTAAAATTATTTTTGACATTTGAGGCAAAATCTGGCCTCGGGACAAACTTCTAACCTTTTTTTATCAATTTTCTTTCCGCAATTTTCGCAAATCCCGTATTTACCTTCTTTTATTTTCTCTAAAGCCAAATTAATGTTTTTTAGCCGAATTTCTAAAGAATGTTCAATTGGCAAAAGGGTGCTGTATTCCTCTACTTCATCGGCTGCTTTCTCTAAACCAGCACTGCCCGCCTCTCCATCCCAATGAGGATAACGAGTGTCCCAATCACCATTTAATTTTTCGTCTTCTTTAGCGAATTTTTTAAGCTCTTTCTCAATTGCCGCCTTTTCGTTTTCCAATTTTTCTTTGATTTTTCGGTGAAAAAAACTTTTTAACATTTTACTTATTTAATTCTAAAATACCAAGACCAAAAAGTAAAAACCAAAGCCAGAATTCCTAAAAGGAAAAATATAATTAAAATCCTGACCCATAATTTTTCTTTTAAAGAAGGTTTTTGAGGAAGGGGTCGGAAAATAATTTCTTTCTCCTTTATTTTCAGGGGAGCGGAAACTTCTTTTGATTCTAGTCCTTTTTTAATCCCTAATTTTTTTAAAAATTCTTCTCTTCTCCTTTCTTCTTCTGGGGGAACTTTGGTTAATTTTTCCATTAGTTCTTCCTGTTTTGATTTTATTTTTTTTATTTCTTCTGCTTCTTCTTTTGCCCTTTCTCTGATTAGTTTTATTCTCTTTTCTTCTTTTTCTTTTTCAGCCACCTCCTCTTTTTTAAATTCTTCAGTCCTGGCTTTTTCTTTTATTTCTCCTATAGTTTCTTTTTCTTCTTCTCTTTTTCTTTTAATTTCTTCTGCCTTCCTTCTTTCTTCTTCTATCCCTTCTCTTTCCTTTTCCGCTCTTCTTCTTTCTTCTTCCAACCCTTTTCTTTCATCGGCCTCTTTTTTTTCTTTCTCTTCTCTTGTTAAAACTTCAGGGGGGTTCTCTTTTTGTATTAAGCTCGGTCTGGTTATTTTTTTAGTTATATCTTCTGTCTTTTGTTTGGCCTCATTTTCCTTATCAAGAATTGTCTGATAATCTAAATTCGCCGAATTGATTTCCTTTTCTACTTTCTCAATTAAATTTCCAGTACTCCATTTTTTCGTTTCTATTTCTCTCCTTTCTTCTTCTATTTCCCTCCTTTTTTTCTCTATCCTTCTTTTTTGAGAAAGAGATTCGGTTGTCTTTTCTTCTTCCTCTATTAGCTTTATTTTTGCTTCAATTTGACCTTCTTGTTCTAAAACTTCATTTAAAACCCTTTGAATATCTCGTTTTTTTTCGTCCAAGGCCGCTTTTTTTAAATCAACCTCTCTTTTATTTTCTTGAAGTTTTTCAATGTCTTTCTCTAGTTTTTCTTTTTCTCCTTTTAGTTTAATGATTTCCTGGATTGTTAGAATTTCGTTTAACCTCTTTTCTAAATCTTGTTCATGGTCTAAAACTTTTTGATAGCTTTCCTGAACCCTTTTAATTTCCTGCTCAATTACCTTCCTTTCTTTTTCTATTGGCCACCTATTATCTTCAATTTTTTTTCTTATTTCTTCTAATCCCCATCTTTCTTTTTCAGCTTCTTTCTCCTTTCTCAAATCTCTCTTTTCCATTTTTTGCATTACTTCTTCTTTTTCTTGGATTATAGATATTTTGTTTTCTATTTCCTTACTCTTACTTGAAATTTCTTCCAGTTTACTTTCGGTTTGAGTCAGCTTTGAATTGAGAGAATTTATTTCATCTTCTAAAACCTGTTTTTTCTCGGGAAAAATTTTAAGCTCTTTTTCTATTTCATTTTTTTCTTTTTCTAAATTTTCTCTTTCTTTCACCTCTTTTAATTTTTTATCCTCAGCTAATTTTTTCGCTTCTTCTCTTTTCATTCTTTCTTCGGCCATTTGTTTAATCCAATCCTCTTCTGCTTTCCTCTTGGCTTCTTCTCTTTTTTCTTTTTCCCTTTTTTCCACTTCTAATACTCTCCTCGCTTCTTCTTCTGCCTTTTTTCTTATTATTTCGGCCTCTTTTTGAATTTCTTCTTCAATTTTTTTCCTTCTTTTTTCTTCTTCTGCCTTTTTTATTTCTTCCTCTGCTTTCTTTTTTTCTTCTGCTCTTTTTTTCTCCTCTTCTCTTTTTATTCTTTCTTCCTCTATTTTCTTTTCCTCTTCCTCTATTCTTTTCCTTTTTTCTTCTTCCGTTATTCTTTGAAGTTCTTCAACTTTTCTTTTAGCTTCTTCTTTTCTTCTCATTTCTTCTGCTTTTAGTTTCGTTTCTTCCATTTTCCTTTTTTCTTCAGCTATCCTTTTTTCTTCTAATGCTTTTAATCGGGTTTCTTCTGCATCTCTTTTGGTTTTTTCTTCCTCTCCCAGTTTTTTAAGAGGAACTTTCTTTCCAATGGTAAGCCGGGCAATGTCCTTTTGCATGGTTTTAATTCCCCCTTTTTGGAAGATTTTCTTTTTTTCTTCGTTAACCATTATTTTTAACAGCTTTTAATGATAAATTTATTCTTCCCTGTTCATCAATAGAAATTACCTTAACTGAAATAACCTCCCCTACTTTTACTACATCTTCTACTTTTTCCACTCTCCAGGGAGCAAGCTGGGAAATATGAACCAAACCTTCCTGACCAGGCAGGATTTCAACAAAAGCTCCGAAATCTAAAATTCTTTTAACCTTACCCTGGAAAATTTCGCCAACTTTAACTTCCCGGGCGATATTTTTTATCCAGGCAAGGGCTTTTTTAGCCGCCTCTTCTTTTTCCGAAGTAATATAGATTAAACCCGAGGGTTCAATGTCTATAGAGACGCCGGTTTCCTCAATGATTTCATTAATTACCTTTCCTCCCGGACCGACCACCTCTCTAATTTTATCTGGGTTGATTTGGAGGGTTAAGATTCTTGGGGCATAAGGAGAAAGATTTGGTCGGGGCTTAGATATGACTTTCTCCATTTTTTCCAAAATTTGAAACCTTGATTTTTTACCGAGCTCTAAAGCCTCTTTAAAAATCTTATTAGTGATCCCTTTAATTTTAACATCCATTTGGATAGCCGTTACTCCTTTTTTGGTTCCAGCTATCTTAAAATCCATATCGCCGTGATGGTCTTCCGGTCCCTGAATATCAGTTAAAAGTTTGTAATTTTTACCTTCAGTCATTAATCCAATGGCGATTCCAGCTGCCGGTGTTCTAATGGGCACGCCAGCATCCATCAGGGCCAGAGACGAACTGGAAACCGAAGCCATAGAAGTTGAACCGTTTGAAGAAAGAATTTCCGAAACTACTCTGATAGTATAAGGGAATTCATCAAAGGTAGGAATTAAAGGTAAAAGAGCTCTTTCAGCCAGCAGGCCGTGACCAATTTCTCTCCTGCCCGGTCCTCGCATTGGCCTGACTTCTCCAACCGAATAAGGAGGAAAATTGTAATGATGCATAAACCTTTTTTTACCAACAATCTCCATTCCTTCCAGCAATTGTTGGTCTCCGGGCGCTCCCAAAGTTAGAATAGAAAGAGCTTTGGTTTGGCCTCGGCAAAACAGACCAGAGCCATGAGTTCGGGGCAGGAGCCCCACCTCGCAATTAATCTCTCTTGTTTCATCAAGTTTTCTTCCGTCTGGTCTTTTCTCTTCTTTGATAATATTTTGGTGAACTAATTTATCAATTTCTTTTTCAAGAAAATTTAAAGTATAACCAGTTTTCCCCATCCCCGGATATTTTCCTTCAATGAAATAAACAAGATCATCTCTTAGTTTATTAACCTCGTCTATTCTTTCTGTTTTCTCCTTCTGAAAAAGAGCTTTTTCTAAGTTTTTTCCTAAAAACTCTTTAATTTCCCTTTCTAATTCAATATCAGGAGGAGAAACTTTAATTGGCAATTTTTCTTTACCAGCCTTTTTAATAATTTCTTTTTGAAAATCAATCAGCTTTTTAAGATTTTTTTGGGCAAATTCCAAACCCTCTAAAATTAACTTTTCCTCTACCTCTTCCCCGCTTCCCTCAACCATATTAATCAAAACCTGCCCCGTACCGGATTTGTTCTGGTGCGGGGTTTCATCGGTTGGTGTTGTTAAAGGAGATGGTCCTTCCACCCCAGCCAAAACCAAATCCATTTCACTCTTCTCCCTTTCTTCATAAATTGGATTTAAAACCCATTGATTATTAACCCGGCCAATTCTAACCACTGCCAGAGGTCCTAACCAGGGAATGTCGGAAATAGAAAGAGCAATAGAAGCAGCCAATAAACTTACAATGTCAGGGTCATTCTGGCCGTCCCAGGAAAGACAAGTTACCACTACCTGGACTTCCTGTTTAAATCCTTCAGGGAATATTGGTCTGATTGCCCTGTCAATTAATCTGGAAGTGATAATGGCTTCATCTGAAGGCCGACTTTCTCTTTTAATATAGCGGGAGCCGCGAATTTTACCGGCGGCATAATATCTCTCTTCGTAATCAACAGTTAAAGGAAAAAAATCAACTCCCTCTTTTTCTTGTTTTGAGATTACACTGGTGGCGAGGACTAAAGTATCCCCATAACGAACCAAAACATCTCCATTAGCCTGTTCAGCCAGGTTTCTTATTTCCACTTCAAATTCCCGACCGCCAATTTCTAAGTTAAATTTCATAAAGCTACTTTTTGAGCAAATATTTTTTTGGCTCTTTTTCTAAATCAATAAATTCATCAGCCACCTCTCTTAATTTAGAAGAGGACGACCTTCCAAAAGCAATAATTTCTACTCTTTTTCCTTGATTTTTTAAATATTCAACCAATTGAATAAAATCACCGTCCCCGGAAGCTAAACAGATAGTATCAACACTGGGAGCAATTCTTACAGCATCAATGGTAATTCCGACGTCCCAGTCCGCTTTTTTAAGACCCCCATAAAATTCCTGAAGGTCTCTAACTCTGGTTTCAATTCCTAATTTAATTAGAGCTTCAAAAAAAAGTTTTTCTTCTCCGGTTTTTGTCCGGACCACATAAGCGAAAGCTCTGATTAAACTCCTTTCACCCACTACTGATTTTAAAATCTCTCCAAAGTTAACCCTGGCTTGATATAAATTCTTAGCCGAATGATATAAATTTTGGACATCAATTAAAACCGCCACTCTTTGTTCGGCATGCTTGATAAACATATTATTTTTTAAGACCAATTTTTTTAATGATATTATTGTATCTCTTAACGTCTTCTCCTTTTAAATAATTTAAAAGAGACCTTCTTTTGGAAACCATTTTTAAAAGGCCTCTCTTTGAATGAAAGTCTTTTGAATGCTTTTTTAAATGAAGAAGCAGCCTTTTAATTTCTTCGGTCAATAAAGCGATCTGGACTTCGGAAGAACCAGTATCTGATTCATGGACTTCGTATTTCTTGATTATTTTCGATTTTTCCTCAGGGCTTAACATATTAATTTAATTATAAACCATTAACTAATAATTATCAACTAAAAACTAAAATCGCTCTTTGAGCGATTTATGGTGCCCCGCGCAGGAATCGAACCTGCAACCTTGTCCTTAAGAGGGACCTGCTGCTACCAATTGAGCTAGCGGGGCAATTTTTTTATTCGCAGGGCACTATAAATGGGCCGCCCTCTGTCCACCCGACCCATTCTACTACTCCAATCACGTCAAAAAATAAACCTAAAATCAGCCAGGAACCATAAATTATAACCAGTCCAATGACTACTGCCATTAGTAAGGATTTGGCTTGATTTATGGTGCTGGGATTTCCTCCAGCTAAAAGAAACATTCCTCCGCCGATAGCTATTAACAAACCAGCCAAAGGAGGAATAAGTTTTAAGAAAACAAACTGAATTATATTGTTAAGCATCACAAAAAGATGACAGGGTTGACATTCTGGCTGTCCTTCTCCACCACAAGGAACTAAGCCAGCTGCCCAAGCTTGGCTAAAAACCAAAAAGAAAGACAAAAATAGAACCGCTGTTAAAAATATTTTTTTCATATATTTCTATGCCCCCGGAAGGACTCGAACCCTCAATCTTCTGTTCCGAAGACAGACATGTTGTCCATTACACTACGGGGGCGTCAATATTATTTTAACAAAAGAGGTTGAAAAAAACAAGGTTCTGAGCTAAAATTAAACCATGCTGATACCAAAAGAAGTAAAGTTTATTATTGAAAAATTAAAAAACAAGGGCTTTGAGGCCTATATTGTTGGTGGGTGTGTTAGAGATTTTTTACGAGGGGTAGAGCCAGAAGATTGGGACGTAACCACTAATGCTAAACCAGAAGAAATAGCTAAAAATTTTTTAAAAAGCTTTAGTGACAACAAATTCGGAACAGTTAGAGTTTTGACTGGTTCAAAAAAACCAAACTTAAAAGAAATTGAGATTACTCCTTTTAGAATTGACGAAAAATATAGTGACAAAAGACACCCTGATAAGATTAAATGGGCAAAGACCATTGAAGAGGATTTAGCCAGGAGAGATTTCACTATTAATGCCATAGCTTTTGAACCTGAAAAACGAAAAATTATTGATTCCTTTGAGGGTCAAAAAGACCTGGAAATAAAAATTATCCGGGCAGTGGGAAAAGCCGAAGAGAGATTCTCTGAAGACGCTTTGAGAATGATGCGAGCGGTGAGATTCGCCACTACTCTGGGGTTTAAGATTGAACCAAAAACTGCTGAAGCTATTAAAAAAAATGCTAGTTGGCTTCAAATAATTTCCAAAGAAAGAATCAGGGATGAATTTATGAAAATTATTATGAACGAAAGAGCTTCCGAAGGAATAGAGATTGCCCGAGAACTTGGTCTCTTAAAATACATTGTGCCCGAAATAGAGGAAGGATATAAGGTTTCTCAAAACAAACATCATATTTATGACTGCTATGAACATTATTTAAAATCTTTAGATTATGCCGCCCGAAAAAATTTTAATAAATATGTCAGATTAGCTGCTTTATTGCACGATATTGGCAAACCCAGAACCAAAAGAGGAAAGGGTTTAGATGCCACTTTTTATGGTCACGAAATGGTTAGTGCTAAAATGACTAGCCAGATTTTAAATCGCTTGAAATTTCCAAAAAAAGACATTGAAAAGATTGTTAAATTAGTAAGATACCACCTCTTTTATTACAATGTTGATGAGGTTGGCGATTCTTCGGTCAGGAGATTGGTTCGTCAGGTCGGCCCGGAAAATATGGAAGAATTATTACAAGTGAGAATGGCCGACAGAATTGGTTCTGGAGTTCCTAAAGCTGAACCTTACAAATTAAGGCATTTAAAATATATTATTGAAAAAGTTTCCCAAGACCCGATTTCAGTAAAAATGTTGAAAGTTTCCGGGAATGAGGTAATGAAAATTTTAGAGATTCAACCCGGACCTAAAATCGGACAGATTTTAGATATTCTTTTAGGTTATGTTTTGGAAGAACCAAAGAAAAATAAAAAAGAATTTCTGGAAAAAGAAATTAAAAAATTAGGAAAATTATCTGAAAAGGAAATGAATTCTTTGGTTCAGAAAGCGAGAAAAGAAAGAGAAAAATTAAAGATGAAAAGAGATGAAATGACCAAGCAGAAATACTGGGTGACTTGAGCCGCTCGTTAATAGAAATTGAAAATTTTAATTTGCGGGGTGGAGTATGCCGGTAGTACGCATCCTTCGGGAGGATGTAGACTGAGTTCAATTCTCAGCACCCCGACCAGGGGCCTGTAGTTCAGTGGTAGAACGCCGCGTTCGCATCGCGGAAGTCGGCGGTTCAAATCCGCCCGGGTCCAAATGAATTCAAAACAATTTGGAAATTTAGGTGAAAAAATTGCTGAAAATTATTTAAGAAAAAAAGGATACCAAATTTTAGATAGAAATTATTCTTTCAGAATTGCTGGTAATCCTCAAAAGGGAGAAATTGATATTATTACTAAAAAAGATGAAATAGTAAGTTTTATTGAGGTGAAAACCCTGAAAAATGCTGATAATTTTTTACCCGAAGAAAAAGTTGATTTTCAAAAACAAAGAAGATTGGTAAAAACTTCAGAAAGCTGGTTGATGAAAAATAAAATTCCTTTAAACATACAGTGGCAAATTGATATTATTGCTATTGAAATCAGTCAAAATAATAAAGCTAAACTCCGGCATTTAAAAAATGCCGTATTTTAAGATATAAAAATGACTGGAATTTTTTGGATAATTTTTAGTTATCTTTTAGGTTCTATTCCCTTTGGTTATTTAATTACCCGTTTTTCTGTTAAAAAGAATATCTTGGAAATCGGCTGGCGCAAAACCAGCGGTTCAAATGTTTTTAAAAATATTGGCAAGTGGCAGGGAGTTTTGACTGGAATTTTAGATTTACTAAAAGGTTTTTTAGCGGTTTTTGGAGCCCAAAAATTAGGTTTTCCTTTAGAAATTCAGGTTTTTTCCGGAGTGGCTAGCGTAACCGGTCATAATTGGTCTCTATTTCTAAGATTTGCCGGCGGTCGTGGAATTGGCACTTTTATCGGTGCCTTTTTGGCTTTAAGTCCTCAAATTTTGGGATTTTCTCTTATTCCTTTTATTCTTTCAGCTTTAGTTTGGGACGCGGCTATTGGTACCATTTTATTCTTGATTACAGCAATTTTTCTTTCTTTTTACCCCCCACCATTTTTGGTGGGGGGTCAATTTGAAACAACTGGATTTTTTACTATCTTGTCTTTAATTCCAATTTTTGTTAAAAGATTAAGCCCGATTAAAGAATTGTCTTTTAAAAATCTTTCCTTGGCTAGAAACCGTTTAATTTTTGATGACAACCAGCTCAATTTTAGTTTAAGGATAAAAAGAATTATTAAAAAAACCAAAAACAACCCCAACTCTCAAAAAATAACCAAAGTAATTAAACCTTTAGCCATATCTATTTTATTGCCGCCAAAAATAGGTTTAAAAGTAGCTAAATATGGATTAAAAGTGGCTAAAAAACCAATTCAAAAATTGATATTTAAATCGCCGGAAAAAATAGTAACCGAAATTAAAGTTCAAGACCTGAAAAATATAATGATAGCCTCGGCTAAAAAAATAGTTATTCATCAGGAAGAAATTAATAAAATTAATGTTTGGCCGATAGCTGACAAAGACACTGGTTATAATTTAGCCGCTACGCTAATAGGGGTAGAGGGGGTGGTTGGTCAAAAAGAATATAACTCCATTAGGGAGCTTTCTCGCGATATTGGAGAAGGGGCAATGGTTAATGCCAGGGGCAACGCTGGAATGATTTATACTGGTTATCTGATAAAAGTTTTGGACGGAATTAAGCATTTAAATTCAATTGACGCTCTTCATTTAGGGTTAGCAATGAAAAGAGGGACCAGAGCCGCTTATCGCTCAATTCATAATCCAGTAGAAGGAACGATTTTAGATGTGATTAAAAGCTCGGGAGACAAAGCTTATGAAATTGCCAAGCTCAAAAAGGAAAAAAACATAATTAAAATTTTAGAAGAGGCAAATAAAGTTAGCCAGATAGCTTTAAAAGAAACTAAAGAAAAATTGGAGGCCTTAAAGAAAGCCGATGTGGTTGATGCCGGAGCCTTGGGATTTGTTAAAATTTTAGAGGCCTGGATTGAATCTTTAAAAGGAATTACCCCAGCTCTCAAAAATGAAATTCCTGTTCTTGAACCAAAATTTGAAGAGGAAATAAAAGAAAAATATGAAGTGATATCTTATTTTAGAAGGGGCGAAGAACTTGATTTAGAAAAATTAAAAAACGAACTTTCTCTTTCAGGTTCAAGTTTAGATGTGGCTGAGTTTGAAGATAAAATTAAGTTTCATATCCACACTAATTTTCCAGAAAAAGTCAGAAAAAAAATTAAGGATTTAGAGATATTAGAATGGCGGTCGGAGGAAATAAAAAAACCAATCCCGAAATCGGTAAAAAAGAAACCTTTAGGATTGGTGGTTGGCCAAACTGCTGACCTTCCTTTAGAATTTTTAGAAAAATATCAGATAGAAGAAGTACCGTTTAAGTCAAAGTTCCCGGACGGAGAAGTTCTGACTAGAGAAAACCTGTTTATTAAAATGAGGGAAGCGGTTAAAAACAAAAAACCCTTACCCACTACTTCTCAACCTACTTTTGAAGATTTTCTTTCTTGTTATCAAAGGGCTTTAGAGAAATTTGAAAAAATTTTAGTCATCACCCTTTCAGCTAAACTCTCCGGTACTTATAGTACGGCTCGGATTGCCCGTTCAATGTTAAAAGAAAAAAAACGGCTAACTGTTTTTGACTGTTTTACAGCCGAAGTTGGAGAAGGATTGGTGGCAATAAAAACTCAAGAATTAATTTCCCAGGGCAAAAAGTTAGAAGAAATATTGGAGACATTAAAAGAATTTTGCCCGAAAGTTAAACTTTTTATAACCATTGATGATTTTAAATATATAGCTCGGAGCGGCAGGGTGCATCTACCTAAATTTTTAGCAGCCCCTCTTTCTTTAATTCAAAAACTAAGAATAAAAATTTTAATAGAGGTTAAGAACGGAAAAGCCAGATTTTTAGAAGTAAGATTTAGTAAAGATATGGTTAAAGTTTTAGCAAAAGAAATAAAAAAATTAAGAAGGAATAAAGAAATAAAAGTAGTCATCGGCCAAGCTGATAATTTTAAAGCAGCCGAAGAATTAAAAAGAGAATTAGAAAAAGAAACAAAAGTAAAAGTTTTGTTTATCTCTCAGGTTTCTCCAGTAGTTGGCACTTATGTCGGTCCCGGCAGTCTATTAGTTGCCTTTTACTCTCTTTAAACTTGTTTTACTGAAAAACAGATATGGGGTTGACAACAATTTAAACCCTGCTAAACTAAATATCAGTTAGGAATTAATGGGAGAATTTGTCCGTTTGAGAACGGGCATTTTTAGTAAAAATATATGGACATTAAATCTTTTACATCAGCCATTGCCCAAATTGCTGAAGAGAAAGGGATTCCTTATGAAAGGGTTGTTGAGACCATTGAGGCAGCAATTGCTACTGCTTATAAAAAGGATTACGGGAAGAAAGGTCAAATAATTAAAGCTAAACTTAATCCTGAAACTGGTCAGGTTAAATTTTGGCAGGTAAAATTAGCAGTGGATAAAAAGATGATTTATTCTGAAAAAGAGTTAGAAGAATTAAAGGCCTTACTACCTGAAACACAAGAAGGAGAAAAACCCGGTTTTGAGAAAGTTTCGGTGGGCGAAGTGAAAGTCCGATTTAACCCGGAAAAACATCTAATGATAGAAGAAGCAAAAAAAATAAATCCCAAGATTAAACCCGGACAAGAGCTTGAGATAACTCTGAAATCCCAAAAAGATTACGGAAGAATTGCTGCTCAAACAGCCAAACAGGTCATCATCCAAAAAATCAGAGAAGCTGAACGGGAATTTATTTTTGATGAATATAAATCTAAAGAAGGAGAAATTATTTCTGGCATTGTCCAGAGGATTGAAGGCAGAAGCGTCTTTTTAGATGTTGGTAAAACTTTAGGAATTTTACCTCGAGAGGAACAGGTTCCGGGTGAATTTTATCGGGCTGGTCAAAGATTAAAAGTTTTTATTTTAAAAGTGGAAAAAACTTCCAAGGGTCCGGTAGTTTTTTTATCTCGGGCTTACCCAAAAATAATTTCAAAACTTTTTGAATTAGAGGTTCCTGAAGTTTCTTCCGGCTCAGTAGTGGTTAAATCTATTGCTCGAGAGGCTGGTTCAAGGTCAAAAATTGCCGTAACCTCAACCGGGGAAGGAATAGATCCGATTGGCAGTATGGTTGGCCAGAGAGGAACTCGGGTAATGGCAGTAATTAATGAATTGGGAGGAGAAAAAATTGACATTATTGAATATTCTGAAGACCCGGAGAAGTTTATTACTAATTCCTTATCTCCAGCCAAGGTTTTAGAAGTAAAAATTATGCCTAAAAATAAAGCTTTAGCCGTTGTTCCCGAAGACCAGCTGTCTCTGGCTATTGGAAAAGATGGTCAAAATGTTAGATTGGCCGCCAAGCTGACCGGATGGAAAATTGATGTCAGAGGCTCGGAAACAGTAGAAAAAACCGAGGAACAAGAAGTTAAGAAAAAAAAGTCAACAAAAAAATCAAAATGAATATTTTATTTCTTCCAATTGGTGTTTCTATTTTTAGCTTAGTTTTCGCCTATTTTTTAATTAGAGAAATAAAAAAAGCTCCTTCTGGTTTGGGTAAAATGATTGAAATTTCTTCAGCTATTCAAGAGGGAGCCAAAGCTTTCTTAAAAAGGCAGTACCGGACAGTTGGCATTGTAGCTATTTTTTTATTTTTTATTCTTTGGATAGCTTTAGGTTTTAAAGTTGCCCTAGGATTTTTATTAGGAGCAATAGCTTCAGCTCTGGCTGGTTTTATTGGAATGATAGTTTCTACCCAAGCCAATGTTAAAGTAGCTCAGGCCTCTCAAGAAGGATTAAAATCAGCTTTTAGTTTGTCGTTTAAGGGTGGTTCAGTGACCGGATTTTTAGTGGTCGGTTTGGGGCTTTTATCAGTTTCTGGTTTTTATTTTTTAACTCAAGACCTGAAAGCTCTAATTGCTTTGGGTTTTGGAGGCTCTTTAATTTCAGTTTTTGCCCGATTAGGAGGAGGAATTTATACTAAAGCCGCTGATATTGGGGCAGATTTAGTTGGAAAAATTGAAAAAGGGATTCCTGAAGATGATCCTCGAAACCCAGCTGTCATTGCCGACCAAGTCGGAGACAATGTTGGAGATTGTGCCGGTATGGCTGCTGACCTTTTTGAAACCTATGTGGTTACCTTAGTGGCAACCATGGTTTTAGGAGGTCTAATTTTCTCTAATCTTCCTTCTGCAATTTTCTTACCTTTAATCTTAGGAGCAGTATCTATTTTAGCTTCAATTATTTCCACTTTTTTTGTTAAATTAAAAAACCGAAGTGTTATCTTCGCTCTTTATAAAGGGTTGATTGGGGCTGGACTAATATCGGCAATAGGATTTTTCCCAATTATTTCTCAAGTTAGCCGAGATTTTCAACTTCCAACTATTAATCTCTATTTTCCAGCCATTATCGGTCTTTTAATTGCTGCTTTTATTTTTTTAATTACTGAATTTTTTACTTCAAAGAGATACTGGCCGGTTAAATCAATTGCCACAGCTTCTCAATCAGGCCATGCTACCAATATTATTACCGGACTTTCAATAGGGATGAAATCAACTATCCTGCCGGTGATTTTAATTTCCATTGGAATTTTAGTCAGTTTTTGGCTAGGAGGAATGTATGGTTTAGCTATTGCCGCTGTTTCCATGCTTTCTCTGACTGGTTTGATTATTACTTTAGATTCTTATGGTCCGATCACTGATAATGCTTCTGGTATTTCAGAAATGGCTGGACTACCAGAGGAAAATAGAAAAAATACTGACGAATTAGATGCAGTTGGCAATACTACTAAAGCAGTGACCAAGGGTTTCGCTATTTGTTCTGCTGGTTTGGCTGCTTTGGTTTTATTTTCTGCCTATACCCAAGAGTTGCTGAATTTAGGAGCCAAAATCCAATTTCTCTTAGAAGATCCTAAAGTTTTAGTTGGTCTTTTTATTGGCGGAATAATCGCCTATTATTTTTCAGCTTTAGCTATAGCAGCGGTCGGGAAAGCGGCTTCAAAAATAGTAATTGAAGTTAGAAGGCAATTTAAAGAAATTGAAGGATTAATGGAGGGTAGGGTTAAGCCAGAATATGGTAAATGCGTTGACATTGTTACTAAATCTGCTTTAAAAGAAATGATAATCCCGGCCTTGCTGCCAGTTGTTATTCCAATTTTAGTCGGATTTGTTTTGGGACCAGAAGCTTTGGGAGGAGTTTTAATCGGTAGTGTTATTGTCGGGATATTTATTGCCATTCAGATGACTTCTGGAGGAGCGGCCTGGGATAATGCTAAAAAATACATTGAGGAAGGAAATTTAGGAGGTAAAGGAAGTTTTGCCCATCAATCAGCTGTAACCGGAGATACTGTCGGCGACCCCTGTAAAGATACAGCTGGCCCAGCCATCAATCCAATGATTAAGGTCATTAACGTTGTCACTTTACTTATAGTTAGTTTTTTAGTATAGTAATAGTATGAACCCCGTTAGAAATCTTGGGCAGAAAAAAAATATAATAAATTTTTTCTGCTTGGTGATAACGGGGTATAACCAAAAACAAAAATCTGTTCGAAATTAGCTCTGTGCTATATAAGACAGATTTCTAACGGGGTGAACCTAATACCCACAGTAATTGAAAAAAGCCAATTCGGAGAAAGGGCTTATGATATTTATTCTCGGCTTTTAAAAGAAAGAATTATTTTTTTAGCTGGTCCAATTTCCGATATCGTGGCCAATTCAGTCATTGCCCAGATGTTATTTTTGTCTTCCAAAGACCCAGATAAAGATATTCGGCTTTACATTAATACTCCCGGCGGTTCAGTTACAGCCGGTTTAGCTATTTATGACACTATGCAATATGTCAAATGCCCTATTTCAACAGTTTGCATCGGATTAGCTGGTTCAATGGGAGCAACTTTATTAGCAGCCGGGGCTAAGGGTAAAAGATTTGCCCTACCCAATTCAGAAGTTCTGCTGCATCAGGTGGCTGGCGGCGTGACTGGAGAAGCAATAGAAATTGAAATTACGGCAAAACAAATTATAAAAATCAAAGATAAATTAAATAGAATTTTAGCCAAACATACCGGTCAGCCATTAGAAAAAGTAGAAAAAGATACTGACCGAGATTTTTATTTATCAGCCGAAGAGGCTAAAGAATACGGAATAATTGATAAAGTAATAAAAACCAAAGAATAAAAATTAACCTTGAACTTTGGAATTATGTTAAATTTCCAATTTATCAATCAAAATTATGAATCAATTTATCCCCTTAATAGTGGGCATCGCTGCC
>Ga0172363_10002498_pt1 | contig 14863 bp, 11 predicted proteins | sample LakKivs2_kivu2a2_FD_114541 | JGI IMG/M metagenome (GOLD analysis project Ga0172363, IMG submission 114541) | Sediment microbial communities from Lake Kivu, Rwanda - Sediment s2_kivu2a2 | ecosystem: Environmental > Aquatic > Freshwater > Lake > Sediment | place: Rwanda: Western Province, Lake... | reverse complement strand
CCCATATCCAAACCAGGATAGGTATCTCTAACCAAAATCGTGCATGTAGGCGTATCCGTATTGATCCAGTGTCCTGGCATAAAATTGCTGAAGTAGGGTGCGTTTCCTTCATTTGACCATGTGACACTCCAATTGTGTAACACTGGGTCTTGTGAACTGTTTTTTCTTGTAATTTCAGCACGGAGACGTATAATATTCTCCGTGATATAGTCTGTACTGTAGATACTGCTAAGGTTATTGACAGATCTCAGGACATTGTAATCATTATCAAGGATGCTAAATGTGATGGAACTGCCTGTTGGTGCTGTATAGTATGTTTGGAAACTGCTCCACCATTTATGGACAGGTAGAATTATTGGATTTGAGATAACAACAGCTTTCCGATAAGTTGTGTAGTTACCTATGCTGCATATTCTCCCGCTAAGGCCGTCTATTTCGTCTGTGACGCTAGCATACAGAACACCATTGGCGACTATCGGAGATGCCAGTATATACGTTGGAGTTAGATTTTCTATCTTGCAGTTATAACTCCATAACGTCTTCCCGTTTGTCTTGTTGAGTGAATAAACAATACCATTTATCGTTGTAACATAAGTATTATCCGATGTCACAACTGGTGATGTACATGAGTAAGTTGGTATCACACCAAATAATCTGGAGGATAAATCAGTAATCCATATTTTGCTACCATCCCCAATATTTAATGCAGAAACATTTCCGTCGGGTGACGTGACATACAAAACGTTACCTTCAACTGCTGGCGTTGATGTAGACATTAGATTATAAACTTTTAATCCCTTTGGTAAAGCTTCAAAAGTTGGTACATTTTCTGTCAATGTTCTACTCCATAGCAACTTGCCAGTTTGTTCGTCTAATGCTACGACTTTTACTGTGCCAATAATGTATGGAATTTTTAGTTCTTTTACAACAGCAAAAACTTTGTTATTATAAACCACTGGTGAAGCTCCGCCAATTAACCCAACACTTTCATTCCAGACTGTGGCCCCTGTTTCCTCATCAAAAGCAAATAGACTGTTGCCATAAATATTGTCACATCCTACAAAGACCATGCCATCAGCTACAGCGGGTGTAGAAAAACTACCTGCAGGTAATGTAGCCTCCCAGATTTTTGTGCCATCCGTAATATTTAATGCTATGATCTTGTTGTTTCCCCCGATTAAAGAAGTTAAGAAGGACAATAAAGGTGTGTTCCAAGCCATTCCATCCCATGACGTTACAAAAACCTTCCCATTGGAGATAGTTGGTGAAGACGAGTAACATATGTCTCCAGTTCCATATGAATAGCTCCATTCTTCCGTAAGGCTGTTTTCATTTAACGCGATGATCTCATTTGATGCGTTGATCTGACTTGTAGCAGCAATAACAAGGTTATCACCAACCGCGACAGACCCATCAACCGGATATACTAATGGGTCACTGCTGGCAGTGGGCCCCTGCTCGTTTCCAATTTCACTGATGGGTACCGTTGCATCAAAAGAGTATATCCTGTTATCGAGTGAAGAGGCAATGAATATCTTACCGTTGCTCAAGACAGGGCTGCGGAATCCTCCTCCAACTGCTTCTTCCGTGTTCCAATAAAGCTCTGATTTTTGTGGGCCGTAACCTTCAAATAAACGCATATTAGACGGATTTTTACCAAAGATCGGCCAATCGCTATAAGAATCATTAATCTTTATGTTCCCACCGCTGATTTTAGCACCTAAAAGTTCATCAATTCTAAGATCTGTAGAAAAATTATCTCTAAACGTGTTGGTTTTTGTTTGCCATGTTAAAGCCCAGCTGTACAACCTTGGTGTCAAAGATAAATCGCTGGATTCAAGAACCGCCTTTAACCTTACACTTTTAATGCTGGTACTGAGCGAAGATAAATCCACTGGAGAAGTTGTAAAACCTTCTGAATTTCCAGCCAAATATGAATCACTTATTAGAGCAGTTCCTGATGAGTCTAAAACATACATCTTAATCGATGCTGCATTGCTTCCTTTTGATCCCCTCCATATTATGCTCTCCCAGCCACCAAGATTAGTAGGTTTAATTTCTTTTGAGACAATCCATCCTTCTTCTGCAAATCCATGTTTTGTGGTAACTGTCAGATTAACATAGTCTGTAGATAATATAGTGGTTTCACCATTCGCCTTAGGGACTGCAACAACTAAAAAATCCATGTAACCATCATTACTTATGTAACTGGTATCATTACTCGTAAAAGATAGATTCATAGTGCTGCTATATGGAACCGGGCTGCCTTCCTGTACCCATAAACCCACAATATTTTTAATAATATAATCCCAGACATAAAGTTGAACGTAGTCAACATTTGCATCGCTTATTCCATTTCCATACGACCAGTTAAATGTGAATTTATCAACGTTATTCTTATTCTGTCCGATTTTGAATCTGAAATGATGAACAGGAGAAAAGGTGTATGTTAAATTAAATGGTTCCATATTCAGATAGTTCGCCTCAGTTTTTACTACTGTTCCATCTTTTTTCTTGAGTGCAGTATAGTTATTACCAGTTACCTTAGTTTCACTTGGTAGATTCCTAGGTCGGATAAGCTGGCTTTCTTCGCCGGATATGAATGTTAAATCGGATGTCCATGCTTCTTCTTTATTGTCACTGAAATCATAGTAATATTTGTTTATACCTGATTTTAATGTAATTAATCCGGCAGAAAAATTACAGTTACTAGATGTGTCTATTCCAGTTGTATTTTGAAATGTATCAAGCCATATACCATCATCTTGATGTATTATTGGTGTGGAATAACCATTTGTTGAAATTGTTAAACTCAGGAACATCAGTAATATTATCCATGTTATAATCGATTTTTTCTTTATTTTATCTGCTTTCATGGCAATTTCTCCAATATATGTAATTAATTATCCCTTTAATTATATCTTTTATATAACAAACGGAGTTTTTATAGATGTATATAGATATAAATACTTTACGGTATATTTTTTTAAATTTTTAAATCTATAAAAATTATTTGTGTTTATTTTTATTATATTTAATCAAAAGTTGTATGTCCATAACATTTGTGCCTGTTGAACCAGTTAAAAGTAGATCATTTAAATCTTTAAAAAACTCATACGAGTTATTGTTCTCTAAAAATTTTTTTGGATCAAGATTTTTTTTATTTGCTCTATCCATTGTATAATTATCTGCTATGGCTCCAGCTGCATCACTTTTCCCGTCTATACCATCCGTCGCCATACAAGCAAAAACCATATCTGAGTTTGCTAAAACTTCGATGCCGCCTAAAACCATTTCTTGGTTTCTGCCGCCTTTGCCGTTTCCTTTAACAGTCACTGTGGTCTCTCCACCTGAAACAAAAACAATTCTTTCGTAATCTTTGTCATGGTAATTTAGTGCTTTGTCAACTAAAAACCTACCTGTATTCCTTGCTTCGCCAGTCAAAGAATTAGTCAAAAGCATAGTTTCATAGCCTGTCTTTTCTGCTTTTTCTATTGCAGCTTTACATGCAACTTGGTTGTTTGCAACAATAAAATTAAAAACTCTTCCAAAAACAGTATCATCTTTTTTAGGCGTCTCAGGGATAATACCATGGGCTCCATCATCTAAAAGTTTTACAACGTCAGATGGCATCTTTTCCAGTAGGTTATATTTCTTTAGAATATTCTGTGCATCAATGTATGTTGTAGAATCTGAGCATGTTGGTCCAGATGCGATAAACTCCACTGGATCACCAACGATATCAGATATTATTAGAGAAACCACTTTGCATTTACAGTGTTTAACAAGCTGCCCGCCTTTTACAAAAGAAAGATGTTTGCGTACTGTGTTAATTTCTTTTATGTTAGCACCTGATTTTAATAGCAAATCGTTTGTTTCTTGTAATTCTTTAAGATCGATTCTTGGCTTACACAAAAGCGAAGAGCCACCACCAGATATCAAAACTATAAGTAAATCATTTTTGTTACATCCTTCGGTAATCTCTAAGATTTTCTCTGTACCAATCAAACTATTTTGATTGGGTATTGGGTGACCACCGATAAAAGTAGTAACATGTTTATTGATTGTCTTAGGGTTTTTTTCATTGGTTATAATAACTCCTTTTTTTACATTTATTGAGTCACATACAGCATCTGCCATGCCAACAGATGCTTTACCGAAACCAACCAAAAAAATATGTTTAAAAACAGATAAATCAAATTTTTTTTCATTCAAAATAATCTGTTTTACATCAAATTTTGATTTAATCGCTTTGTACGGATCAACAGCATCTACAGCTGCAGTAAAAATATCCAGAACATCTTTTCTTACTATTTTGAGTTCAGGAGTTTGACCATTCTCAATAATCTGACTGAAGTTTTTAAACAACATGAAAACTAATTTATCATTTTCCAAACTGCAGCTGCTTCATAAGGTTCTTTCTGAGTTTGCGGTCACCGGAAAAACCTTTCATCATACGTTTTGTCATATTGTAGTATTTTAGAAGCTCTTTTACATCCTTGTTTTCTACACCTGCGCCGTGAGCGATACGTTTAATTCTTGAAGAATGAACAATATTCGGATCGTTCATCTCCTCATCAGTCATAGAATCCATTATAACCCTGAATTTTTTCAGTTTATTCTGAGTTGTATCCATATCGACATCTTTCATTTTTCCTGAAAGACCACCGGGTAGCATCTCCGCTATCTTGTTTAATGGCCCCATGCCAGACAGCATATCCATCTGATCATACATATCATGTAGAGTGAATTTACCTGACATTAAACGTCTAGCAGTCTCCTCGGCATCTTTGCCTTTGAGGCTTTCCTCTGCCTTTTCCAGCAAAGATTTTATGTCGCCCATACCAAGCAAACGAGATATGAAACGCGATGGATCAAAAGTCTCAAAATCACCAGCATGCTCACCAGTACCAATAAAAACAATTGGTGCACCAACCTCAGCTGCGGCACTAAGAGCACCACCACCTTTAGCAGTACCATCCAGTTTAGTTAGGACAATACCAGTTATGTTTATGGCTTCATTGAAAGCTTTTGCCTGTGGGCCAGCCTGCTGGCCAACAGCAGCATCCATAACAAGCAGTTTTTCATCTGGCTTAGTGGTCTTAAAGATATCTTTCATTTCTTTTATTAGGTCATCCTCTAGTTTATGTCTACCAGATGTATCAACAATAATTATGTCACAAGCTCTTTGTAGCTTGTTTATACCATCTTTGACAACCTTAACAGCATCTTTTTCCTTTTTATCACCATAAAAAGGTACTTCCACACTATCAGCAATCTGTTTCAGTTGTTCGTATGCTGCAGGTCTATGTACATCACCAGCAATCAGTGCTGGTCTGAGGCCTTTCTTTTTGAAATATTTGGCAAGTTTACCACAGGTGGTTGTTTTACCTTGTCCATACAGGCCAACCATCATAATGACTTGTTTTTTTACTGGTAGTTCTCTGCGTTCTCCCAGAAGTTTAACGAGTTCATCATATACAATGTGAATGACATGCTCCCTGCTGCTCATACCTGCAGGAGGTTTCTCTTCAAGTGCCCGTTTCTCTATTTTTTTTGATAATTCTAAAACAAGTTTAACGTTAACATCTGCTTGTAAGAGAGCTCGCTGTATGTCCCTAACTATCTCTTTTATAAGCTTGGAATCAACATAGACCGCATTGGCAATTTTTTTCAGAGTCCCTCTTAGAGAGTCACCTAGATTATCTAGCACCATTTTTTTGTTCCTTTTACCAAGGAAATATAAAAAGAGGCATTAAAAGATATCGATATCTAATTTTACCTCATATGCCTTAAAGTGTTATTGTGTGGCAAGTTCTGTTTTTTTGGTTTTTATCAACTGTTGGTAATTTCTCAAACCCGTGATTATCTCTCCCCATTCATTCATGATATTGTCAACATCTTCCTTGCTTTTGATGTAGAAATCTACTAGTTCATCTATCTTCTCAGAAAAAGTAGGTAATGCACGCGACATGTCGGTAACTGTCACAATTCCAACTATCTCATTGTTTAAAATAACAGGCAATTTCTTTATGTTGTTTTCTCTCATTATTTCTGATGCTCTCTCTATTGGTGCTAATGCATGGACTGTCTTTATATTCGATGACATGATTTCTCTTATTTTAGTTGTTTTTGGGTCCTTTTCCATCAGTATGGCTCTTTCAATAATGTCTCTTTCTGTTACAATTCCAACTAGTATTGTTCCATCCATTACTACGAGGCAACCTACTTTTAGATCCTTGTATTTTCTGCATGCGTCTAAAACAGTTTCATTGCAATCTATCGTCACTACTTCTTTAGTCATGATTTTTTCAACTAGCAACTTTAACCACCTTAGCAATTATTAATGTGATATAGTCTATTTAATCTTTCATTAAAATATTTATTTTCGCTTTTAACATCAAATTTATATATGATGCCAAAGAGCCAATATTATTAAAAGTTGCAAAAGTTTTAAAACATCTTTTATGCTACACAACTGCTAATTATGATTAGTAGAAACGAAGCTTTTGCATTACTTAAAAAATATGTTAAAGACGAAAAATTACTAAAACATTCTGTAGCAGTTGAAGTCATATTAAGAGCTGTTGCTAAAAAACTTGATAAAGATGAAGAACTGTGGGATTTAACAGGTTTACTCCATGATTTGGACTACGAGTATACCCAAAAAGAACCTGAGAAACATGCCAACATTTCTGCGCAGATATTGGAGAACCTACTTCCTGAAGAAGCTATAAATGCCATAAGAGGCCATAATTATAAGCACACTGATTATCTTCCCACTACCTCTCTTGATAAATCGTTAATTGCTGCGGACGCTGTATCTGGACTAATTATCGCTACAGCTCTTGTTATGCCATCTAAAACCTTCGCTGAAGTTAAACTGGAAACACTGATAAATAAATTCAATGACACCTCTTTTGCGCGTGGATGTAGCCGAGCTAAAATTGAACTCATTTTAGATGCTGGCATTGATGTAGAGGCCTTTCTGGGACTGAGTTTGAATGCACTAAAAGAAATTGCTAATCAGTTAGGTTTCTAGTTTTTTTGTTGTTTTTACAGGAAAACATTAATACCAACATGATTTATGTGGGTCAGATGTCGTGATCCCTGTGTATGAAGAAAACAGAACAAACGGAAGAGGCGAACAAGAAGAGGAATATATACGACTACCTTTGCCGGATAGAAACAAAAAGGAAATGTTTGCTATAGCGGATAGGTTGATGGGTGGGTCTAGAATCAACGTCATCTGTGCAGATGGTAAAGCAAGGATGGCTCGTATACCTGGTAGACTCAAACGTAAACAGCGAGTTAGAGCCGGGGATCTTGTTATTATAAAACCCTGGGAGATACAGGATGAGAAAGCAGATATAGTTTTTAGATACAGAAGAACCCAGGCTGTTTCTCTTAGCAGACGTGGGTTGTTACCCGAGGAAATAAATGTCTTCTGAGCGTTTTTTAGATGATAAATGGTTAAAAAAACTTGATAGAGAAATGCAGGCTCTTTTTTCTGGAGAAGGTACAGATAGGAAAACACTGGATGAGGTTTTTGATAAACGTACATTGGACACGTTGGGTAAATTGATTTCTGATGGGGTTATTGATATACTTGATTTTCCTATTTCTACTGGTAAAGAGGGTAATGTTTTTCGTGGTGTTACACCTGAAAAAAAATTTGTTGCATTAAAGATATATCGTACCTCAAATGCTACTTTTAAACATATGTCTAATTATATTATGGGTGATCCTCGTTTCAAAGCGGTTAGCAGTAACCGCAGAGAAATCGTTAAGGAGTGGACTAAGAAGGAATACAAAAACCTTGAGATATTAGATGAAATCGGTGTAAAAGCACCTAAACCCATCAAAAGGATAAGCAATATTTTGGTAATGGAATACATTGGTGATGCCAATATGCCAGCTCCTATGATGAAGGACGTTGTCCTTAAAAACCCAAAAAAGGTATTTGATACCCTGATTGACTATATGGTTAAGATGTACAAAAAGGCTGATCTTATACATGGTGATATGAGCATGTTTAATGTGCTTATACACAAAAACAGACCTTATGTTATAGATGTTGGGCAGGGTGTTCTTAAGGAACATCCGCTTTCGTACGAATTTTTAAAAAGGGATATACATAACGTTGTGCATTATTTCAAAAAATATGGTATAGCTGCAAATGAAGAAGAGATATACAACAAGATTACAAAGAATTAGTTGTGATGATATATGAGATATCTGAAAATACCGGTTGAAAGAGTAGGTGTTTTGATAGGGCGTAATGGGGAGACCAAGAAACATCTTGAAGAACTTTCAAATGTCGAGATAGATGTTGATTCTGAGGAGGGCGAAGTAACAATAAATGAAAAAAACGCCAAGGATCCTTTATCTGTTTTAAAAATCGAGAATATAATACGAGCGGTAGGTAGGGGTTTTTCTCCAGAGCATGCTATGAAATTATTTAATGATGATTATGATTTTTTTATCTTTGACATCTATGATTATGTTGGTAAGAAAGAATCACATGTGCAGAGGTTAAAAAGCAGGGTTATCGGCAGAGAAGGTAAAACAAAGCATGTACTTGAAGAGATAACTGAGTCCAATATTTCGATTTATGGTCATACTATCTCGATTATTGCTGGTATTGAGAACATGGATATAATAAAAAAAGCGCTTGATATGTTGTTGAGTGGTAGTAGACATTCAACTGTTTATAGGTTTATTGAGAGTAGTATGAAAAATCTACGACTGGAGAAGCGACTTGGTTTTTGACGGGTAATCTTTTAATATGGTACTATATTCTGTTGTGCTGTCTTAATTGATTGTTTTGCCGTCCTAGCTCAGTTGGTAGAGCACTCGGCTGTTAACCGAGCGGTCGCCGGTCCGAGTCCGGCGGACGGCGTTTTTGAGCACTTTTTCTCCTGTTGGAACAGGTTTTGAGTAAAGACGGCCTCGAACTTGAGGTTCATATTGGGAGGCAGTGTTAAAATTGTAGGTTTTTTACACGGATTTTCATTTCTGTAAATGGGAAAACTAATTAACGACTGGATTTGCATTCCCAATTGCCCATACGCCATCGAAGAATGAAGCAAATACTATCCGAGGCTCATTGTTTTTCATCAAAATAACATATTCACCAAGTGCTGCATCTATTGAACGTAGTTTTCCCTTGAAAATTTTCACTTTCCACAACAAGGAATTATTGTGTGCTAGGTCAATAGCAAGTACATAACTATTTGCTTTACTTGGCCTTAACGAAGTTGCAGAAACAACCATAATAGGATTTGTGTCATTTCCAAATATAGTCATAACTGAAGATGGTAATTGTCTACCTTCCTCTTTAACAAGATCATCCATAACAATTTTCTCTATAATACTTCCGTCTTTAGTAGAAAAATGAACTATATTCCCGCCCCAAGGATCCACATACCAAAAACCTCCCCTCGGGTCGTACGTAAAAGATGCATAAGTCGGGAAAGGATAGGCTACTTTCCATTCTTCTTTTCCATATGTTCCCATGTCTGTTACCGCAAATAAGTGAGGATTTTTCAATAGACTCGGTTTTGGTCTATATCCATCAAAATATATTGTATCATTAATCATAGTGGGACTTGCCTGACTTGGTCCACCAAATCCATAATACCAAACTACTTTTAATCGATCATTAAAGTTTGAATTATGTGGGTCAACATCCACTGCATAAAGTCTAGCATAATGAAGTGGTGTAGACTTACTGTGTATATCTTTATATTCGGTTGAAACGTATATGCGGTTTCCTTTTTCACAAGGAGTATTGATTGTCGAAAAAAATCCAGAATCTGCTTTATTTAATATAGCAGATATTGGATTAACTTTCTCACCTTTGCCTAAATATTTCCAAGCAATTAGTGAACCGTCTTTAACGTCATATGCATAAACCGGGCCATTGTTAGTAGCAATAATTATCGTTTCATTATCTCCACATATAATTGGGCTAAAAGGAAGCCCGCCGTAGGGAATTTTTGATACCCATTCAACGATTTTACCATCTGAATTATAGTCTAATGAGTCAATCATGATAACGTTTTGATTATCACATGCTATAACCCGACCATGAATATCAACCATTGGTGTAGATGAAACAGTCCAAAAATTTAATAAATCACCTGACGACCATATTCGATTTCCATCGTAATCATAAATAACTATATTGTCACTTTTACCTGCGTACGAGCAAGCTGCAATATTGCCATTTCCAGCTATTACATCTCCCCAACCCCCTGCTTTTTCGCCAGCTAGTTCACTTTTATGCCAGACTACTTGTACATTGTTTTTTGGTACAGGTAAACGAATATAATCTAGCAACTGAGGATTACTATGAACCATTCCTCCTCCAAACTCCGGCAAAATAAATTGTATGTTATTATCTGCACCAACAGTTCCGATAAAAAATACTGAAGTTAAAGAAAAAACAATAAGCAATAATGTTAATTTCTTTTGAATTATGTGATATCTTTTCTTCACAGATAAAATTTTATAACAAATTATATATATAATTTATAGAACAAATGTCCTACGAGAAAAATCAGATATATATACTTTATAGAACAAATATCCTATAATAAAAAAACATATTTTTTACATTGATCTCATTTCAACGTTACTATAAATACTTTTTAAAAAGATAAATTAAATATTTTCGTTAATTCTAATCTTGGTATCTGTTGATAATTTTAATTATAGTTTCTCTTTCAGCCTTTTCTGGTGTATATCCATTATGAATTAGATGCCAATATAATGCATCATTATATAATCTTTTTAGATTCATTTCCTGTCGGGTTTCCACCATTTTAATCAACTTTAATAGTTTTTACGTTCTTATCTTTATAATTCATGATTTATAAGTATTGTTTGACAGTTATTACCAAAAAAGAGACCTTTTTCTCCTTATTACATCATAAAATAATAATGCGACTAATTTGAACTCTAAAATATGATAAAAATAGATATTTGCATCTTCATAAAAAATTATATATAATGCTCTTTTGATAGATACAAAAAATATCACAATAGATGGGGGATATAATGAAAACCGTAATTCAATCAATTGGTATACTATTCATTTTAACCTGCTGTATATTTTCAATAGGTGCAAATGCAAAAATGATCGATTATTTTGCGATTCCTGGGCAATATGTATCATCAACATTTGTACAAAGTAATGCAATTTCAGATTTCGATCCTTTATGTGATGTTCAAGTTACATTTGAACTACAAAAAATACGTTCTCTAGAAAGAAAAGAACCTCAATTACATGTGGAAAAAAAGATAGATGCGCTGAGTAAACCCGATTTCTATGTAATAGTTACCATTGATGGCGTTGAATTTAGAAGTCCAGTGTGGAAAAATACACAGTATCTATATGATTTAAACTGGACTTCAACTGTAAATGTACCAAATGACAAAGAGTTCGTCCCGATACGCATACAACTTTGGGATTGGAATCCAGGATACAAGAAACAGTGTGATATAAGCAGTTTTTATGATGACAAATCATTGCTAAATTATGATGTTGAAATAAACTACAGCATCGCAACAGGGCATTGGTTCGGCGACGATTTTATCAATTCAGAAGCATGGCTTTCTGATCCTAGCGGATACGGCAGATTAAACGGCTGTGATGACAACAGCTATTATCAAAATGAACGAGATTGTGAGCTTTGGTTTGATGTTTACCAAACAGATTCTGATGGAGATGGTATCCCATATTGGACAGAGGAAAATGTATTCCACACAGATCCCACAATAGACAACCGTGGTTGGGATAATGATTCAGATGGTGTTCCAATCGAATGGGAATATAAATGGGGGTATCAGATGTTGTATAACTATCATGGTAATTTGACATATTATCAATGGATATACAATCCATTTGTATGGGAAGATCATAAAAATCTCGATCCAGACAGAGATGGTTTAGATAACGTTGAAGAGTACATGACTGCTCAGTGGGGATCTGATCCATTTAGAAAAGATCTTTTTATTGAACTCGATCAAATGGAAAAAGATCCTGATGGCCTCATGGTGCAATTTCCTGAAGAATCAAAAGAATTAATTGCGACAGCATATGATTCAAGGAACATCGTTTTGCATCTTGATGATGGAAGTATGGGTGGTGGAGAATTCATCCCATTTACAAAAGACACACTAAATAGAAACGACCTAAAAGAATATTATTTCCAGTATTTCTTACATGGTGACATAAATAATTGGCGGGTAGGAGTGTTTCATTATGCTCTTAATGTTTATGATGCTGGTTGGGCAGGGTATGTATTTGATAATGGATACACAGGACATTTAGATTCCCTCCAGATATCATCAAAATATCATGAAAATTATACTATACATAATCCAATCTACAACCTTCGAAGAGGAACATTAAACATCCAAAAACAACGAGAGATAGTATATGCTGCAGCACTCATGCACGAAACCGGTCATACTCTTAATATTTTTAATGGAAATACTCCCGGATGCGATAATGGAAAAACTGTTAATCCTCTGCAGTATGATTACTGGAAATATGGTCCATATAAAAGTGTGATGAACTATCGGTATATCTATTCTGGAATGGTAGATTATTCAGATGGCTCGAGAGGAAAAAATGATTTTGATGACTGGTATAATTTAGATTTAACGTTTTTCCAAAGCTAAATTTTTATTCTTTTTTATTAGTGAGAGTTATGCTATTTTCAACTTTTTTTACAATAATAAAATTTCAGAAATATTTTATATAATTTTAAATGTGTTAAGTTTTACGAGCGGTTCAGCATAAATCATCTGAGTGAAGTGTTCGACAATCTCTAGCTATTTTTTAAAAAATAATCTTTTTAAACAGAAGTAAAAATGCTTTTGCATATCCAGTTGCTTATGCATCCATAAATTATATAAAACAAAAATATATTGTTATCTTCAAAGCAGGTAATAGTTAGTTTTAATTAAAAGATAGGGATTGGTGGAATAAGATGGGATGTGAATTCAAAACTAAAGTGAAACTTGATTATATTCAAGATTTTCAGATGATGTTTGAGAGGATGAAGATAGATCGTCCTCGTGAGGCAGCTGTATATTATGTAACACTTGTTTTAGATAGTCCAAAAGAATTTTCTGATTTTCTTAAAGTGGCTGAAGAGTTAGCAAATATAACCCGGAGACCTCTTGAAACTGGTCGCGCTTCTCTATTGAAAAGTGGGATTATAGCTAAGGTTCTATTTTCTAAAGACTCTGAGGAAGATTTTGGTAGGGAAAGCTATCTTCCTGTTCATCCTAGAGCCATATGGGAAGATATAAAGAGTGATCTTAAACAGGTTATTGCTGAGGACACTTTCAGAGCTATAGAGAATCGTTTGGATGAATACGGAAAATGTTATAATAGTAACTATGAGAAATACGGTATACGACTAAAGAGAAACGGTAATGTCACGCTTCAGTATAGTGGTAAATGGATTTTGTATACTGTTCTTAATAACTGTCTTGATAAAAGTAACAGTTTGAAGATGCAAGTTGGCGGTGAAAGGTTTTTTGAAGAGCCTTTCATAAAATACTTCAAGAAATTTTTAGACCTGGACACAAAAGTCCAACTTATAGTTGACACGAAAGTAAACATTGATGCTGCTCGTGAGCTGAAAAAAACGTATGGTGACAAGATTGAGATACGTTATTTCTCCGAGGATGTATCGGGTACTTTACGTAACTATGTTTTCGGTAAAGAAATTGCTGTAAATGGTATCAAGATCCTTCCTGAAGCAAACAATGAACCGTCGTATGTTGGTACGGCATATGTGAATCTTGAAGACATAGAGGTGTTGGATACTAAATTTAATAGCCTCTGGGATTTAGCTAAACCACTAAAATAATTTTTTTTATTTGAATCTGATTGTTTCAAGGTTCATTGGTGCAGCTGTATTCATATTCATTTTTTTGTGTATCGTTGAAGAAATATCCAGGCATTTGCTTTCTTCGCCATGACAGAAAATAACCCTCTCAGGATGCGGTGACATGTTGTTTAAGTAATTTATTAACTGTCTTCTGTCGCTATGTCCAGAGAAACCATCGCAGGTCTCAACGCCCATCTTCATTTGTATATTAACTATGCTTCCACCAACATTAAGTGGTATCTCACTCCAGCCTTTCTGGATTCTTCTACCGAGAGTGCCCTCTGCTTGATAACCAACAAAGGCCATCATATTCTTTTCATCCTGTGCCCATTCTTTGAAATACTCCATTACAGGTCCACCGTTCATCATACCGCTTGTGGCAAGCACAATACAGGGGTCAGGGTCACCAAGTATGCCCTGTCTCATATCCTGGCTGTCAACACGATTGAAAATATCTGATATAAGCGGGTTTTCACCCTGTTGGAATATCTGCGTTCTAAGCTTGTTGTTAAGATACTCGGGGTAGGCTGTATGAATTGCTGTAGCCTCCCATATCATACCATCAAGATAAACGGGAACTTTTGGTATCTCCTTACTTTTCATTAGATCCTCAAGAACAATCATCACTTCCTGACTTCTTCCCACTGCGAAAACAGGTATCAGCACCTTTCCCTTTTTCTTAAGGCATCTCTGAACTATCTCCTTCAAACGGTCAGTTGCCTCCAGTCTGCTAGGCTGGAAATCATCCCTGCCGCCATATGTTGATTCCATAACAATAGCCTCAAGACGTGGGAATCGGTTAATCGCAGGGTTAAACAACCATGTTTTCTCGTATTTTATGTCACCTGTAAAAGCAATGTTATACAAACCTTCACCTACATGGAAATGAGCTATGGATGAACCAAGGATATGACCAGCGTTATGGAAAGTGAGTCTAACATCAGGTG
>Ga0172363_10002495_pt1 | contig 14869 bp, 12 predicted proteins | sample LakKivs2_kivu2a2_FD_114541 | JGI IMG/M metagenome (GOLD analysis project Ga0172363, IMG submission 114541) | Sediment microbial communities from Lake Kivu, Rwanda - Sediment s2_kivu2a2 | ecosystem: Environmental > Aquatic > Freshwater > Lake > Sediment | place: Rwanda: Western Province, Lake... | reverse complement strand
GTACTCCATGGCAACGACCGCGCGCAAGGTCGCATCGGCCAAATCATTCTTCAAATTCATGGTTGACTCGGGAAGAATTAAGGATAACCCGACGAGAAACTTGCCGTCTCCCCAGGTCGCCAAACATTCACTCAAGTTCTTATCGCCGTCCGAGTACCAGCAGCTGGTGGCCGAGGCGGCAAAACTGTCAACTCCGGAAGCCAAGAGGGATGTGGTAATGCTGGAATTGCTCTATGGCACGGGTCTACGCATAAGCGAACTGGTGGCTCTGAACGTCAGGAACATAGACCTTGAGCAGGGATATGTGCGTATCAGTTCCAAGAGGCAGGTTCCCTTCGAACGTCCCGTTCGCCAGGTTCTGGGCAGTTTCCTGCGCGGCGATAGGCTGGATTTGCTGTACGACGAGGGAGAGGAAGCCCTGTTTCTGAACCGGCGTGGCAAAAGACTAACGAGGCAGGGTTTCTGGCAGATTATAAAGGCATATGCTTCCAGGGCGGGCCTAGGCGACAAGGTCACTCCCCAGACCCTGCGGCATAGCTTTGCCAGACGGAAGTTACAGAATGGCGTCGAACTCCATCAATTGCAGCAACTTCTTGGCCACGCTTATATCTCCAGTACGAGAATATATAAGCAATCTGCATCAAGGAGAGGATAATGGCGAAAAAGTCACGACGGGCCAGGGCCAAACAGCGAGCCAGAGCAGAAAAAGGGGTACAGGAGCGGCGCTCGCAGCAGCCGGGGGTGGTTTCCGCCGGAGTGCAGGTGCCAGCGCCGGTAGCTCCAAAGGCCCAGGTGGCAAGGGCCCAGGGCCCCAGGGCGCGCGTCGCAAAAGCTCAAGATTTGGCTACCCGCTACCAATATGTTATCCCCGAGGTGAAGCGCATCGGCATCATCGCCGGAGCCATACTGGTGGTCCTGATAATCCTCGCCTTCGTTCTCGCCTGACCTTCTTTGGATGGTGGACAGTGGCGGATTTGGAGCGGGCTAAAGAAGACCTGCTGACACATCTGGATCACGAAATCGCCGACAAACGCGTAATCGAAGCCATGCGGCGCGTTCCGCGGGAAGCCTTCGTGTCCGTGGAACAACGTGATTTCGCCTACGGAGATCATCCACTGAGCATTGGCTTCGACCAAACCATCTCTCAGCCCTTCATGGTGGCTATCATGATGCAGGCTCTGGAGCTCAAGGGTAGTGAGAAGGTGCTTGAGCTGGGTACCGGGAGCGGCTATGAGGCGGCCATATTGGCCGAGTTGGCCAACAAGATCGTTACCGTTGAATACGTACCCGAACTGGCCGAATCAGCCCGACAGGTGCTGGATAGCCTTGGCTATGCCAACGTTGAGGTCCACACAGCCGGCAAGACCCTGGGGTGGCCGGAGGGAGCTCCTTACGATGCTATCGTAGTGTCCGCCGGCGCTCCCGGCGTACCCGAAGTACTCTTGGAGCAGCTGGCCTGGGGTGGACGGCTGGTCATCCCCGTCGGCTCCCGATGGCAGCAGGAGCTCCTCAAGGTCACCAAGCTCAGGAAGGGCAACAAGACGGAGAACCTGGGCGGCTGCTATTTCGTGCCCCTCATTGGTGAAGGCGCCTGGCCGGCGTGAACCACCGCTCGGATTCTCAAGAAAACTCGACAACCGTAATCCTTGCCACCCAGACAAAGCGACTTTGCCGTCCGGGACTGCGTGGCGGGTTTCCGTGAAGCACGGTGGGCAGCGAGCTATCAAAGTCGCTGCCCTGTGGGTTAGAATGGAAAGCACCGGTTCATATTTACTGCTTCGAATCCAGGGAACTCGAATTACCGTGGTGAGACCACTGCAGAGATACTATCGGAGGTGAAAGATGGATTTTAGCCTGAGTCGCGAGCACGAAATGCTGAGAGACATGGTAAAGGAATTCGCTGACAAGGAACTGGCGCCCCGCGCCCTGGAACTGGATAACAAAAGGGAGTTTTTCTGGGAACAGGTTAGAAGGTCGGGCGAGCTGGGCCTTATCGGCGTGATAAACTCCAAGGAGTACGGCGGCACGGCCATGGGGCATCTGGCCCGGATGATTCTCATCGAAGAAATCTCACGGGTCTATCCGCCGATGGGCTTCTTCCACCAGACAGGCAATCTGTTCATGTACGCCGTTGAGACCTTTGGCAGCGACAAGCAGAAGAAGAAGTATTTGCCTGCGCTATGTAAAGGTGAGAAGGTGAGTGCTTTTGCACTGACTGAAGCCAGCGGCGGTTCTGATGCGGCCGGTTTGCAGACGGAAGCGACCGGGGACGGCGATTATTATGTGGTTAATGGTAGAAAAATGTGGATTACCGGTGTCGAGCCGGCGGATTTTGTGGGTTTTGTCAGCAAGACCGGTGATAAATTTAGCGTGTTCATCGTGGAGAAGGGCACACCGGGGTTTGAGGTCACCCGGAGAGAGGAGACGATAGGACTGCGGTCGCTGCCGGTCAACGAGTTTGCCCTGACTAATTGCCGACTACCCAAAGAAAACCTCATCGGAGAAGAGGGACGCGGCCTTGTCTGCGCTCTGACCACCATTGCCACCATCGGTAGAACAGGTGCGGCCGGGGTGGCGCTGGGCGTCGCCCGTGGCTGCTATGAGGCGGCCTTGAAGTTCGCCAGAGAGCGTGTTCTGTATGGCAAGCCCATAGCCGGCCTGCAGGCGATACAGTTCATGCTGGCCGATATGAACGTGGAAATTGAGGCTGCTAAGTGGCTTTGCTACAACACGGCCTGGCAGCTTGACCAAGGCAAGACATCACGAGATTTAGCGGTGGATATAGCCAGATGCAAGCTCTATGCCGTTGACGTTGCTAACCGCTGCGCCTATAGGGCGGTGGATATCATGGGCGCTTACGGCTTGTCTCCCGAGTACCGTGTCATCGGTCTGCTTAGAGACGCTCTGGAGCTGGGGGTGGCTGCCGGCAGCCAGGAGATAATGAGAGTTACCATTGGAGCAACCATCACAAGGTAGTCCGGCTCTATGGGACTTGACATCTTAGTTTGTATCAAACAGGTGCCGGACCCTGACCACTTCTCTGAAGTCCGGCTTGACGCGCGCACCGGGCGCATTGTCCGGGAGGGCATCCCGGCGATAATCAATCCGCTGGACCGCAATGCTCTTGAAGAGGCACTCCGAGCTAAGGCGAAGGTATCGGGGAAAGTAACCGCCATAAGCATGGGCCCTCCCCAGGCCCGTAAAGCCCTGGAGGAAGCCCTGGCGGTGGGTGCGGACAGAGGCGTCCTGCTCTGCGATACGGCATTTGCCGGGGCCGACACTCTGGCAACCGCCACCGCTTTGTTCTGTGCCGTCCGAAAACTGGGCAGATTTGACCTCATCTTTTGCGGGAACGAGACGGTGGACAGCGGCACCGCCCAGGTCGGTCCCCAACTGTCGGAACTCCTTGACATCGCTCAAGTAAGCGGCGTTCGAGAGGTCAGCTACACTGGCGACAATACCCTGGAGGTTAAGCGGGTCCTGGAGCACGGCTACATGAGAGTGAGACTGAAGCTCCCGGCTTTGCTCTGCGTGACCAAGGACACGAATCAGCCGAGGCTCCCCACGGTACAGAGCATTATGGAGGTGGCCGGCAAAGAGATGATTACCTGGACGGCGACGGACATCGGGGCTCCCCGGGAGCACGTTGGGCTCAAAGGCTCGCCGACCTGCGCCGTTGGCGTCTACGAAAGCAAGTCAGGACGCAGGCGTGAAATAATGCAGGGCTCTACCGAAGAGAAGGTCCGGAGGGCCGTGACGCGGCTCCGAGAGTTGGGAGCAATATGACGGGGCGGGAAATGGGCAGCTCGGGCGAGATATGGGTCATCGCCGAGCAGCGGGGGGGCAAAGTCGCCGAGGTCTCGCTGGAGCTTCTGGGGAAAGGCAGGAAACTATCGCGAGAACTGGACCTGACCCTTTCGTCGGTGTTATTGGGGGACGGGGTTGAAAGGGCAGCGGATGAGCTTGTCTTTCATGGTGCCGAAAAGGTCTACCTCTTTGAAGAGGAGCGGCTCGGTTACTACCAGGGTGACGCGTATGCCAGGTTGCTCACCGATATTGCTAGAGAGCACGGGCCGGAGATAATTCTGATTGGTGCCACCGAGATTGGTAGAGAGTTGGCGCCCAGGGTAGCTGCAAGACTGGGGACGGGCCTAACGGCTCACTGCATTGACCTTCATATTGACGAGGTTGATGGTACTCCTCGACTTGTTCATATGGTACCCGGGTGGGGAGGCAATCTGGTCATGCACGTTGTTTGCTCGGAGAAGAGGCCGCAGATAGTCACGGTGAAGCCGGGAATATTGCCGAAGCCGGAAAGGAACGAAGATAACAAGGGCGAGATAGTCAGGGTGAAACCCCGATTGAGGGCCGACGATTTCAGCCGGATGGAGACCGTCGAGGTAGTCGAGGAGACGGCCGAAGGGATTCCATTGGAGCCGGCTGAGATCGTGGTATGCGCGGGCTGGGGCATGAATGCCCTGGGGGACTTGTCGAAGGCAAAAGAATTAGCGGGCGTGATAGGAGGAGTCGTGGCTGGCACGAGACCGGCCACGGATAGAGGCTGGGTTGGTGAGGACCAGATGATAGGCCAGAGCGGCCGAAGCGTCAGGCCGCGGCTCTTCATAAGTCTGGGAGCCTCCGGGGCCATGCACTACACTACGGGCTTCACCGGCTCTCAGGTAATCCTGGCCGTGGACAAGAACCCGCAGGCTCCTATCTTCCAGGTGGCCGACATCGGGATTGTCGGCGACTTGGGCGAGGTTCTCCCCTGCCTTATTGAAGAGCTCAAGAAGACAGGTTGACGGAGAACTCTAGACTCGGGACGGAGGTAGTACAAATGGATATCACTGAAGCTATCAATCAAAGAAAGAGCATTAGGGCTTTCGAATCCGACCCTGTGCCCAAAGAAATCCTCGAGGAGATAATAGAGCTGGCTTTACGAGCTCCTTCTTGGGAAGATACGCAGCCCTGGGAATTCGCCGTAGTCACAGGGAAGAAGCTGGAAGAAATAAGGCAAGCCTTTTTTCAAAAGATAGAGGAGAAACAGAATCCAGACATCGCTCATCCTCGAGAATATCCTCAACCCTATGACACCCGCCGTCGAACTTTAGGCAGGAAAGTCCTCGAGCTAAAGGGAATAAACAGAGAGGACAAAGAGAAAAGGAAATGGTGGGGCTTGCAGGGTCTGAGGTCGTTTGAAGCTCCCTGCGTCATCTATATCTATGTTGACCGCTCCTTCTATCAGCAGGGTGAAGGCCTGAATATCTGGCCGCTATTCGATTGCGGCCTGGTGGCCGAGAACATCATGCTGCTGGCTACGGCGCACGGGCTGGGAACTATCGCTCAGATACAGGCTGTTGCCTATCCTGACGTGCTGAGGCGTGTTTTAGGCATACCGGATTCCAAGGTTATCGTGCTGGGAATAGCCGTCGGCTATCCCGACCGGGATGACCCGGTGAATCAGCTTCGCTCGGAAAGAGAGCCGCTGGAGAGTGTTAGCGCCTGGTATGGCTTTGAGTAGGGACTGGAGCAATACTGTGAATGCCCCCAAGGGGATTCGGACCCCTGATCTTCAGCTTGAAAGGCTGATGTCCTAGGCCGCTAGACGATGGGGGCAACGTCAGCCATTTTACGGGTAAACGGTCAAATGTGCAAGCTCTCGTGGCCAAGCGGAAAGGCCCAGCCAATCGGTGGCCGCCGCAGCCTTAACTTGTCAGCAACCATGATATGAGGTATGATGGGACGTTGTTATGCATAGGGCTGGCGACGTCAAATCGGACCGAACTGAGCCGGGGTGCGAGGATGTCGGCCGTGTCGTCAGCTTGCCAACTGGTGACGTCTTGCCGCTTGACTCTAGAGACAATGGCTTCATGAACCGACGTGCGGAATTTGTAAGGAGGTTTCACGTACATGGCTAAAGAGACAGACAAAGTTGCTTCTCTAACTGAGGAAGTAATGGATGAAGCTAATGGCGAGGTGTACTTACCTCCCTGTCAGGTTCGCTGCCCCCTTAAGGTAGATATTCAACGCAATCACGTCATGATTTCGTGCCTTCCAGCGGATGCTGAGGCGGCCTCCAGCCAGATAGTGAAGATAGGCGACGAGATTTACGACAAGAATCCCTTATTCCCGGTACTGTGTGGCTACGTTTGCGGACTTTGCGAGAAAGAGTGTAACTACAAGGATGAAACCGGAGCCGTGAGAAGAAAATTGCTGGCGCGATTCATCGCCGACCATTATCTGCCCTATTTGGAAACAAAGGCTGCATTTGCCGCTCCCGCCAGGGAAAAGGTGGCGGTGGTTGGTGGAGGACCGGGAGGGTTGATGTGCGCTTACGTTTTGAGCAGGAATGGCTATCGGGCCACCGTTCTGGAGAGAGGTTTCGTTTTGGGGGGCGCCCTCAGGTTGATCCCGAAATATCGCCTTCCTGAAGAGGTCATGGATGCTGCCCTGAATAATCTGGTCAGGATCGCACATATTGAAGTCAGGCTCGGAGTCAATATAGAGGACGGCAAGAAGACCTTGGAGGAGCTCCGAAAAGAAGGTTATCAGGCCGTGTTTATTGCCACAGGCACTCCTTCTCCGAGGCCGCTCAGCTTTGAGGGCAAAGTTGTGGCGGGAGGAGACCTGCCCGGAGTCGTGTTCGGTCTGAACCTCCTCTCTGACGTGAGCCAGCGGAAGGTGAAGCCTCGACTGTTCGAGGGTAAGAAAGTGATAGTAATCGGAGGCGGCAATGTCGCATTCGATGCCGCCAGGACCGCGCGGCGACTGGGCGGAAAAGTGACCCTTATTTGTCTGGAGAACGAGGACAAGAGTTCTAAAGACGGAATACCCGCCGATATAGAGGAAATAGAGGAGGCCGGCGATGAAGGCATCGAAGTTATCTATTCCCGTGGCGTGGAAGAAATAATCGGCGAGAAGGGCAAGTTCAGGAAGATAAAGTGCCCGCGGTGCATGTCGGTCTACGACCAGATGGGATACGTCGGGTTCAATCCTAAGTTCGACAAGAGCGACGTGATATATGTCAAGGGAGATGTGCTCCTTGTCACCATCGGGCAGGGGTCGGAGAGAAAACTGTTTCAGGAAGCCGGGCTGCTGGATGAAAGAGGCAGGCTGGATGTTGATCCGGTTACCCTCATGAGCAATCGGGCGAGAGGGGTTTTCATCGGGGGCGACGCGAGGCGAATAGGCTTCGCCTCGGAGGCGATGAGAGAAGGGATGATTGCCGCCGAGTCCATAGACCGGTATCTTAAGGGCGAGGATCTCAAAGCGGGAAGAGTGAGAGAGTACGAGAAAGCGGCCATCCCCAGAGCTACGACTTACAAGCCCCAGCCGGAGGTTGTGTGTTTGCCGGCCAGGAAGAGATTGAACTTTGAACCGTTTGAGAAGGGGTTTACTCTGGAAGAGGCGGTGAAGGAAGCCGGCAGGTGTCTCTGTTGCGGCCCGTGCAAGAGCTGCAAAGCGTGCGTAATGCTGGGTCTTCAGCCTGAGATAGCAAAGATTGAAGTCAATCGGGAGCTGTGCAGCGGCTGCGGAGTCTGTGTACTCCTGTGCAGCTATGATGCCATAAAACTGGAGAAGTCCGGGGACGTATCTGTGGCGGTCATAGATGACCGCAGGTGTAAGCGGTGCGGCGTGTGCGTTGCCGCCTGCCCCAGCGCGGCGATTAATCTTGATCACTGCGTTGACGGAGAGATTATGGCTGAAATCGAGAGCGCGCTGGTGTAGGTTTCACGGCATCATTGCATTCCCCGGGAATCTTCTCATAGAGTAGCCTCCAGCGAATTCTTATGTCGGATCAGGCGGTTGCGGCGGAAATCCTGGGATTTTCAGGGGTAGCGTATGGCGAGAGCGGCGAAACAATTCCCCAAATCGGCTTCTATTAGCGTTCGTGGTATTGTGCAGGGCGTCGGCTTCAGGCCTTTCGTTTACGGGCTCGCTGTCAGGCATGACCTCAAGGGATTTGTCTACAACACCTCGGAGGACGTCAAGATTGAGGTGGAGGGTTCAGCGAATGCTATTAAGCTGTTTGAACAGGAGCTGAAGGCAAAGGCCCCGCCGCTGGCCTACATCGAAAAGGTAACCATCAAGTATCAACCGGTGCGGGGGTACGGAAAATTCGAGATTCGCTCAAGCCAGGCGCAGACAGGCAAGTACCAGCTTATCTCCCCGGACGTGGCCACTTGCCATCCCTGTCTGGGAGAGCTGCTGAATCCCGCAGATCGCCGTTACCGCTATCCCTTCACGAATTGCACCAATTGTGGGCCGCGCTTCACCATAATCGAGGACATGCCCTACGACAGGGCCAAGACGACCATGCGCTATTTCAAAATGTGCCCCGAGTGTCAGGCTGAATATGATAATCCGCTCGACCGCCGCTTTCACGCCCAGCCCAATGCCTGCCCGAAATGCGGTCCACACGTCGAGCTCGTTGATGGCGGCGGCAAGCTGGTAACAAAAAAGGACCCGATAAGAGCCGCCAGCCGGCTCCTCAGGGAAGGGAAAATCATGGCCGTGAAAGGATTGGGCGGGTTCCTGTTGGCCTGCGACGCTACCAACGAGGACGCGGTCAAGTTGCTCCGGCAGAGGAAAGGGCGCCCTTCCAAACCTCTGGCCGTAATGGTCGCCACCTTGGACGAAGCGAAGCGCCATTGCTATGTCTCGCCGGAGGAGGAGAAGCTGCTGACCTCGCCTCAAAGTCCGATCGTGCTGATGAGATGGAGAGAAGATTCATCCGTGTGCCGGGAGGTAGCCCCCAATTTGAGATTCCTGGGGGTCATGCTGCCATATACTCCGCTGCACCACATCCTGCTCAGGGACACGGGTTGTCCCCTGGTGATGACCAGCGGCAATCTCAGCGAGGAACCGATTGCCCGGGATAACGACGAAGCCTTGAGGAGGCTTTCCGGCATCACCGACTACTTTCTGGTGCATAATCGGGACATCTACTCACGTTATGACGACAGCGTGGCCATGGTGGAAAGGGACACCCGCCAGCTTTTGAGGCGTGCGCGTAGCTACGCGCCGTATCCTATCCGGCTGCCGTTTGAGGCTAGACAGGTGCTTGCTTGCGGCGCCGAGGACAAGAATACGTTTTGCCTGACCCGGGACAACTGTGCCTTCGTATCACAGCACATCGGCGACATGGAGAACATGGAGACCCTGGAGCACTTCCAGAAGACCATATCTTTGTATAAAGGACTTTTTCATATTGACCCAGAGACGGTGGCTTACGACCTGCACCCTGATTACCTGTCCACCAAATACGCACAAGAGTTGGGCCGGTCCGGCGCGAAGCTCGTCCCCGTGCAGCACCACCATGCTCACATCGCGAGTTGTCTGGCTGATAACGGGGTCGAGGGTCCGGTCATCGGCGTGGCCCTGGATGGTACTGGCATGGGTACGGACGGGAATATCTGGGGAGGGGAATTCCTGGTGGCTGACTACCGTGGTTTTCGCCGGGCAGGGCACCTTGAGTATCTGCCTCTGCCGGGCGGGGCCGCGGCCATAAAAAGGCCCTACCGCATTGCCATTGGCTATATTCTCACTCTGCTGGGTGAAGATGCCCTCAACACTGTCATTGCGAGTCCCGATAAGATCGGGACGAAGCAATCTCAAGGGACTTCTCTCGTGGAGGTCAGCGGAGCTGAAATAGAGATTATCAAGCGCCAGATAGAAAGAAAGATAAACTCACCGCTCAATTCGAGCATGGGGCGTCTTTTTGATGCTATATCGGCACTCTCAGGCATAAGGGGCGAGATAGACTATGAAGGGCAGGCGGCAATCGAACTGGAGATGGCTGCCTACCCTGTCGTTGCGAGGACTCCTTCAGCGAAGGCATTGGACGAGGGACTCTCTGACGTGGGCGAAACCTACCCCTATCGCATAGTGGAAGACGGAGGTACGAGAATAGTGCTCCTGAAGGACCTGCTCTCAGCCGTATTGGAGGATTTGCATCAGGATATCTCAACGGCGAAGATATCGGTCAGATTTCACAACACCATTGCTCGTATGATGAACGAGATGTGCCGCTTCATAGCCACTGAAACCGACATCACTCGAGTCGCCCTGAGCGGCGGCGTATTTCAAAATCGCCTGCTGTTGAGAAAAACGGTTCGTCTACTGGAAGACAGCGGTTTTCAGGTCCTGACCCACAAACAGGTGCCGTGTAATGACGGCGGCGTTTCCCTAGGTCAGGCCGTTATCGCCAACTTCGCGTAAAAATGGGGTCAACTCTATTTTTCTGGCATCCCGTCCGGTGCATGTAAAGCTGGAAAGATAGAGTTGACCCCAACTAAGGCTGCCAGCTCAAGAAGGGGTAGGTCGAGCCGTTGACGATGTTCCAGGTGTATGAAGAGTTGCGTATGTCGGAATTGGCGACTCCGATTATGTTCCAGCCCGCGCCCGAGAACGTGATCGTCTGCCTCATCTCGGCCGTCGTCTTGCCCGTCCCGCCGCCAGAAGTGGCCTGTCCACTGGTCTCGGTGTCCCAGAAAGAGTTTGTCACAGTCCCTTCGAGGTCCGCTCCCACCAGACCGCCGATGTCGTCGTTGCCGGCAACGCTGCCCGCGGAATAACAATTGCTCAAAGTTGCGCCATTGCCGCCCATCAAGCCACCGACTCGGGAATTGCCGATTGCGCTGGCGATAGAATAACAATTGCTCACGGCGCCCGTACTACCTCCCACCAGCCCGCCCACCAGTGTGCCGCCAGTCGCGCTGCCCTCGGAATAGGAGTTGCCGACAGTGCCGGCGTTTCCTCCCACCAGCAGGCCAACATACTCGTTGCCGGTCAAGTCGCCGCTGGAATAACAGGAACTCACGGTGCCATAGTTCGTTCCCGCCAGAATACCAACGTACAACTGGCCGGTCACGTCGGCGTTCACCACCCCGAGATTCTTGATTGTGGTCCCGTTATAAACGGCGCCGAAAAGACCTATGTCTCTTTCGGTAGGCCGGTTGATGAACAGGTCTCTTACCTCGTGCCCCTGCCCGTCGAAACTGCCGTGGAATGAACTATCAATGGTTCCAATCGGCTGCCAGCCCTTCCCCCCATCGGCTGTCGAGCTTGCCAGTTCATCATAGCCGGCAGTAGTGGAATCGAGGTCGTTTACAAGCACGTAAGTGGCGTCGAGGTTGTTCCTGACGCCATCCAGATCAGACCACGTTCGTATTTGCAGCGTGGGTGAGGGTGGTGTGCACCCTGCCACCCCTGCAATCAGGGCCGCCAGAACCAGGACGGCGACAACCCTTGTATAGCGGTCTAGTTTCCCTACCATTTCCTGATAACGGTAGTATTATATCATACTACTGAGGTGACTGGATTCTGCACTGTGCCGATCGAGACGTCGCCTGAAGGGTAGCCTACTGTCTCCGTCGAATAAGCAGGAACATAAGCAGGGCGGCGATGCTCTTGGCATCGCAGATGTCGCCCGAGGCAATGAGTCCGGGTATCTCGTCCGCGGAAATACGGACAAGTTCGATGTCTTCGGTATCCTCAGCCACGAGACGAGCGGGCACAAGGTCGCCAGCCAGAAAACAATGGAGATACTCGGTGCCGTAGCCCGGGGTGGCGTAAAACCCGCCCAATTTGTCTATCTGGCGAGGGAAATAGCCGGTCTCCTCCTGCAACTCACGCCGTACAGCCTCAAGCGGCTGTTCACCGGGGTCGATTCCGCCGGCCGGAATTTCCAGGAGAGCCTTGCCCACCGCATGCCGGTACTGCCGGACCAAGAGGATGCTGCCCTGTTCGTCGAGAACAACTACGGCCACAGAATCGCTGTGCTCAACGATTTCCCTGGTTGTTCTTGAGCCGCCGGCCTTTTCCACGGTGTCCACGCGCACGTTTATCGCGCGGCCGCTGTAAATCTGTTGGCTGGATAGCTTCCTTTCCGGCTCTGGCATGGCCTGGTTACGTCCGCCCCGAGTTTCTGTCAACCTTCTTTTCGCTTCCTCCCAACTTCTCCCACAGCGAGCCATAGAAATAGGTTGGCTCGTGAATTCTAAGGAACCGCGCTGTGTAGGGGCTAAGTTTCACCCTGACGTTCTGACCATCGGATAACCGCACTTCGACTTGTCCGTCCATGCTGAGCACGACCTTTTCCCTGCGGGCAACCTTCAAATCGAGTACGCTCTGGGGCGGCAAGACCAGCGCATGGCTCAGACCCAGGTGGCAGGATATGGGCTGGAGGACGATTTCTTTGGATTGGGGATGAAGGATTGGCCCACCCGATGCCAGAGAGTAGCTGGTACTGCCGGTGGCCGTGGCTGCAATTATGCCGTCGGCCCGGTAGGTCGTGACCGGCGTGCCGTCCACTTCGGCTTCTATATTGACCAGGCGGACCGCCACGCTTCGGAGAACGACATCGTTCAAGGCCTGGAAAGTCCTTTCTTCAACTTGGGCCTCGAGCATCGCCCTTTCCTCGATCCGGCCGCGGCCCTTGAGCAAGTCCGGCAAACGAGATAGGACCTCGTCGCCATCCATCTCCGTGATGAACCCCAGCCTGCCCAGATTTATGCCTAAGATTGGCACGGCAAAGGAAGCTACGATGCGAGCAATATGAAGTATCGTGCCGTCTCCACCGATGCCGAGAATCAGCTCGGTATCGGGCATGTGGGATTTGGCTTCCTCCTCGTGCCCTGTGGAGCATCGCCACGAAGAGACACCGTGAGACGATAAGAACTGCTCCAGCTTCTCAGCTAAATGTCGGGCTTTCGGTCGCAGAGGATGATATAGAATACCAATACGTTTCACAGGCGAGCGAAGTGTAGCACCGGCAAATTCCGGGTGTCAAACATTAGCAGATACGGGGCAGCAATTCGCCGGACAACATGTCCACGATTCGGGAGGGGCCGAACTTGGTCTTCATCGTCACCCTTCCGGGGTGCGCGTCGGTCACTTCGCCGATGATAGCGGCATCTCTGCCGTAGACGTTCTTCTTCATCGCGGCAAGGATATTATCGGCATCCGTAGCGTCCACAACGGCTACCAGTTTGCCTTCGTTGGCAACGTAGATGGGGTCGAGTCCCAGAAGCTCGCAAGCAGCCTTGACGGGCTCTTTGATGGGTATCTTGTTCTCTTCTATCGCGATGCCCGCGTTCGATTGCCGGGCCAATTCGTTCAGAGTGGTAGCCAACCCGCCCCTGGTGGGGTCGCGAAGGCAGTGAATTCTCAGCGAGGCGTCCAGCATCTGAGAAACTAGCTTATTCAGCGGAGCACAGTCGCTTTTCAACGTCACGGAGAACTTGAGCCCTTCTCGCTGACTCATTATGGCTATTCCGTGATCACCTATCGTCCCGCTGAGCAGGACCTTGTCCCCGACCCTGGCGTTGGCTCCAGAGATATCAACTCCCCGGGGGATTATGCCTACTCCCGAGGTGGTGATGAACAATTTATCAGCTTGTCCTCTGTCCACAACTTTGGTGTCGCCGGTGATTATGCTCACATCTGCTTCCTGGGCGGTTTCCTTTATTGATTGCACTATTCGGTCCAGATCGCTCAAGCGAAAGCCCTCTTCTATGATTGCGGCCAGGCTCAAACATAGCGGTCTGGCCCCGTTCATAGACAGGTCGTTCACCGTTCCGCAAACGGCCAGCTTGCCTATGTCACCACCCGGAAAGAAAATGGGATTTACCACATAGCCGTCGGTGGTGAAAGCCAGGCGTCCACTGGCTTCGAAGACGGCCGAATCGTCCAGCCTGTTCAACGCCGGGTTAGCCAGGAAAGGGACGATTCTTTTCTCCACCAGCTCGTGGCTCAGTTTGCCGCCACTGCCGTGGGCCAGTAGGATGCTATCGTCCATGTGTCTGCTTTGTACGCTGTTCACTCTGGGAGGTCTCAAGAGTCTCATACTGGTAGAAGGCGGCGCAGGCGCCTTCACTGGAGACCATGCAGGGACCGACCGGCCTTTCCGGGGTGCAGACTTTCTTGAAGAGTCTGCACTCGAGCGGCGTAGCTACACCACGGATCACATCGCCGCAGCGGCACCCTTTAGGCTCGCGAGCGGGCCCCGTGACCACCGAGAAAACCTTGCCGGCGTCAAATTGCTGGTATTTGTCTCTGATTTGCAGGCCACTCTGAGGGACGACTCCAATTCCCCGCCAGTTGGCTTCGCCAACCTCAAAGACCTCCTCCATCAGCTGCCGGGCTTTGGCATTTCCGTCCGGCTTCACTCCTCGCGGGTAAGCTATTTCCACTTTGGGTTCGCCGCTTTCGATCTGCTCGACCAGCTTGTCTATGCACAACAGGATATCCAACGGTTCAAATCCCGACACGACGCAGGCCACACTATAGTCGCGGGGGATAAACTCGTAGGGATGTGAGCCAATTATGACACTGACATGGCCGGGACAAACGATGCCGTCTAGCCTTATTTCGCCTGAGTCGAGCAGCGCCTTCATCACCGGTGGGGTCAGCTTATTGAGGGGCAAAACGTGGAAGTTTTCTATTTTCCCCCGCTGCGCGTCGAGTATGGAAGCCGCTATGGTAGGCGCGGTGGTCTCAAAGCCGATGCCGACGAAGACGACCGGCTTGCCGGGATTGAGCTTAGCTATCTCTACAGCGTCCATGGTGGAATATACGATTCGGACATCTGCTCCCTCAGCTTTCGCCTGTTGCAGGCTCGAATAGCTCCCCGGGACTCTTATCATATCCCCAAATGTGGTGATGATGACGTTGGGTAGTTGCGCCAGCGCGATGGCTTTGTCCAGGTCAGCGGTCGCTGTAACGCAGACAGGGCAGCCCGGCCCGGAGCGCATTTCCACCGTTTTGGGGACCAGTTGTCGAATTCCATAGCGCAGTATCGCGTGCGTGTGACCACCGCAAAACTCCATTAGCCTCACGGGTTTAGTCGAGTGCTGAGCGATTCTGC
>Ga0172363_10002492_pt1 | contig 14872 bp, 14 predicted proteins | sample LakKivs2_kivu2a2_FD_114541 | JGI IMG/M metagenome (GOLD analysis project Ga0172363, IMG submission 114541) | Sediment microbial communities from Lake Kivu, Rwanda - Sediment s2_kivu2a2 | ecosystem: Environmental > Aquatic > Freshwater > Lake > Sediment | place: Rwanda: Western Province, Lake... | reverse complement strand
CGAGGTCCTTTCGCGGGACAACAGTACAATATATTTTGCATCACGCCGGCAGTTGTCAAAGTCGAGTACTTTATATGACGATACAAGGTATGATGAGAATATCTTTCTTTCCTCGATGGTTAACGGCAAATGGAGCCCTGCCGTAACTGCAGGCAAGATGCTAACAACACCGCTCTGTGAAGCGCCGCTGTATCTTAATCCCACCGGCGAGGAAATGTATGTTTATACTGGTTACCAGAATGAGGGAGACATACGTATTGCTGTAAATAAGAAGGGAAAGTGGAGAGCGCCTGCTCCGGTGCCCTTTAAAATAAATACAGGAGGTTCGGAAACTTCATTTACATTATCTTCCTCAGGTATGGAACTATGGTATGTCAGCAACAAGGGAAAGGATTCTTATGGCGGCAAGGATATCTACTTTGCCAAAAAGCTGAATGAACGTAAATGGTCAAAACCCGTGAATGCCGGCCCTGTAATAAATACTCCTTATGATGAAGAATCAGTCAGGCTATCTGAGAGAGGCGACACCCTCTGGTTCGCTTCACGAGGGCATAACAGCATCGGCGGCTATGATATTTTCTATAGTGTTAAAAACCAGATGGGTGAGTGGACAGGAGCGGTTAACTGCGGTTACCCCATAAATACGCCGTGGGATGATCTCTTCTATCATCCATCGTGGGGGGACGACAGTACATTTTATTTCGTTTCGAACCGGAGCGGAGGTATGGGCGGACTTGATATTTATTCTGGAAGGCTGCTCCCCCCGGAACCTGTTGTTATCCCGGTTGAACCGCCAAAGCCAGATACCGTAGTTGTAAGAGACACGATAGTTATAGTTAAGGAAGTCATCCCGGAACCTGTAGTCCCTGAACCTCCGAAAGAGTCTTTTCTTTACCTCATCGGAAGAATCAGCGACTCTGAAACAGGAGATCCTGTGCTGGCTAAAATTGATATCATCGATCTTGCCACCGACCTCGTAGTCGCCACAACGGCAAGCTCAGATGCTGACGGAACCTATCGTGTACGGCTTCCATCAAAAAAATCATATATGGTTGATTTGAGGGCAAGCGGTTTCCTTTCTGATATGAAGCAGGTTAACATAAGCGATAATTACCAGGGAGAATCATTTAACCTCGATGCCTCACTGATAAAAGTCAAGGTCGGTAAAAAGGTTGTTCTTAATAATATTCTTTTTCAGACCGGCAAATCAATCCTGACCACAGGTTCCTATACGGAACTCGACAGACTGGTCGGGATCCTTAACGATAATCCACTGATGAAAATTGAGATTTCCGGACATACCGATAATACCGGAAGCCTGCAGCTGAACCTGAAACTTTCCGAAGACAGGGCTAAATCGGTGGTGGAATACCTTGTACAGAAAGGAATTGACCGGGCCAGGCTTGAGTACAAGGGATTCGGGCCGCAGCAGCCTATTGCCGACAATACGACATCTGAAGGTAGAACAATTAACAGAAGGGTGGAATTCAAAATCCTTGAATTCTGACATTCATCATCCTTATTGCCGAAAAACTTTGCATCTTTTGCACTTTACTTAACTGTTGTAATTTAAAATTTTACTGTAATGAAAAATACACCGTTCACACGATATCACATTGAAGCCGGAGCAAAAATGGTGCCTTTCGCCGGTTTCAATATGCCGGTGGAATACACAGGCATAAACGATGAACATATCCACGTCCGTACGAAGGTCGGAGTATTTGATGTTTCACACATGGGCGAATTCTGGGTTACCGGGCCTTCAGCACTGGATTTTCTTCAATATATAACATCGAATGATGTTTCGGTTTTGTATGACGGGAAAGTCCAGTATTCCTGCTTCCCGAACGGGAAAGGAGGCATTGTCGACGACCTTCTTGTTTACAGGTTCACAAATGAGAAATATCTGCTTGTGGTAAATGCAGCTAACATAGAAAAGGACTGGAACTGGTGTGTCAGTCATGCAGCAGAGTTCGGACTCATTCCCGGGAAGGATCTGATAAATGTCTCTGATGATACGGCTCAGCTTGCCATCCAGGGGCCGATGGCTCTGAAAGCAATGCAGAAACTGACCAAAACTACTGTTACAGACATGGAGTATTACACATTCAGACAGATTGAGTTTGCAGGCATTAAAGATGTCATTTTCTCCACAACAGGTTATACAGGAGCCGGCGGGTGTGAGATATATGTCAGTAATGAAAATGGCTCCAGGCTGTGGAATGCCGTTTTTGAAGCAGGAAGGGAATTCGACATTAAACCGATAGGTCTTGGGGCCCGGGATACCCTGCGTCTGGAGATGGGGTACTGTCTATATGGCAATGATATAAATGACCAGACTTCCCCGATTGAAGCCGGATTAGGATGGATTACAAAATTTACCGATACAAAGAATATTATCGATAAGGAACTCCTGCTGAAACAGAAAAATGAAGGAGTCGATAAACGACTTAAGGGTTTTGTGATGATAGACAGGGGCATACCCCGTCAGCACTATGAAGTGGTTGATGAAAAAGGCAACAAGACAGGGGAGGTGACCTCGGGAACTATGTCACCGATGCTGAAACAGGGGATAGGTATGGCATACCTTAATAAAGGATACTGGAAACCGGATACGGAAATATTTGTTCGTATAAGGAACAAAGACCTGAAAGCGAAAGTGGTTAATCTTCCTTTTTATAGCAAGTAAGCAGAACCTTTGTGTCCTTGGCGCGTACTTTGTGCCCTTGGTGGTAAGAAAACAACTTCATGAACACAATCCCGAGTACTCGGAACACAAGAAACACTAAGGCACGAGATTATAAAATGGAAAAAAGAAAGCTGGAAACATGTTTTTCACCGGCCTTGTATGAGGCTGACCTTCATGCAGGTTCAATCGTGGTTATCATCGATATCCTGCGTGCCACATCTGCCATATGCACAGCTTTTGAGAACGGAGTAGCATCCATCATACCTGTTGCAGGAGTTGATGAGGCACAGGATTATAAGAAGAAAGGATATCTTGTTGCAGCAGAACGTGACGGTTATGTGCTTGATTTCGCCGACTTCGGTAACTCGCCATTCAATTTTACAAGGGAACGGATCGAAGGAAAGACAATTGTATACAGTACAACAAATGGTACGGGAATTATCAAAATGGCATCCAATGCGGCAAGAATTGCAGTAGGTTCTTTTTTGAATATAAGCTCCCTGTCTGAATGGCTTATATCAATGGAAAAAGATGTAGTTCTTTTTTGCGCGGGATGGAAGAACAGGTTCAATCTTGAAGACACGATCTGTGCAGGCGCTTTCGCCGAACAGCTGATGAAGAGTTCGTCTTATGCAACAATATGCGATTCAACTCTCGCGGCGCTGGATCTGTGGTCACTGGCAAAACCGGACCCACTTGATTATTTAGAGAAGGCTGCGCAAAGAACCAGGCTCAGGAACAAAAATCTCGATGATTGCATACCTTTTTGCCTTACACCGGATTTCACAAAGATTATTCCTGTTATTGATAACGGCATCCTGACCGGATTCATTCCATAAACTGGACAGTGTACTGTTAATTAATTAACAATAGAGTTTTATGTATTTTTGCCGGATACAGTATAGATATTAACAAATCAATTAATAAAAGACTAATCATGAAAAAACACAACTTCTATGCAGGTCCTTCAATTCTTCCTCAGTATTCACTGGATAAAAGCATCGAAGGAATAAAGGATTTTGCCGGGACAGGATTATCTGTTCTTGAGATATCTCACCGCAGCAAGGAATTCATCGCATGTATGAATGATGCCATCGGCCTTGTCAAGGAACTTCTGGAGATACCTGCAGGCTATCAGGTAATCTTCCTCGGAGGAGGCGCCAGCCTTCAGTTTGCTATGGTTCCGATGAATCTGATGAACCGCAAATCTGCCTATCTTGTCACGGGCGAGTGGGCGACCAAGGCACACAAGGAGGCTAAAATATATGGTGAAGCTGTTGAAGCGGCGTCATCAAAGGATAAGCTGTTCAATTATATACCAAAGAATTACACAATTCCTTCCGATGCGGATTACTTTCATATAACGACAAACAATACAATATACGGCACGGAGATAAAGAGAGATCCTGAAGTACATATTCCTCTTGTTGCGGATATGTCGTCGGATATCTTCAGCAGGCCCGTTGATGTCTCGAAGTACTCAATTATTTATGCAGGCGCCCAGAAGAATCTTGCTCCGGCCGGAGTAACTCTGGTGATAATAAAAGAGGATGTGCTTGGAAAAGTGACTCGTCCCATACCAACCATGCTTGACTACAGGACTCATATCAAAGCCGAATCAATGTTCAACACTCCTCCGGTATTTGCTGTATTTGCGGCTCAGCAGACACTGCACTGGCTTAAAGACCAGGGAGGCGTGAAGGCGATACAGAAAAAGAATATTGAAAAAGCCATGCTGCTTTATGATGAGATTGACAGGAACAAGCTTTTCGTACCGACAATTGCCGACCCGGATGACAGATCATTTATGAATATTTGTTTTGTTATGGCTCCTGAATATAAAGAACTGGAAAAACCTTTCAGCGAATTTGCAAAATCCAGGGGCATTCTGGGAATTGAAGGGCACAGATCCGTTGGAGGATTCAGAGCATCAACCTATAATGCTCTGCCGAAGGAAAGTGTCCGGGCGCTTGTGGATACAATGAAAGAATTTGAGAATAATAATTAAACGAATTAACAAACGCGACATGAAGATACTTGTAGCAACGGAAAAGCCCTTTTCCCCGGTTGCTGTCAGGCAGATCCGGGAGGTGACAGAAGCTGCGGGTTTCCATCTTGAGTTACTTGAAAATTATATTGATATATCACAATTTTATAGGGCAGTATCTGATGCTGACGGACTGATAGTCAGAAGCGACAAGGTAACAGCAGAGGTGCTGGATGCCGCAAAAAACCTTAAGATTGTAGTGAGAGCCGGAGCCGGCTATGATAATCTTGATCTTCAGGCATGCACCGCTCATAATTTAATAGCCATGAATACGCCCGGGCAGAATGCCAATGCAGTGGCCGAACTGGTTTTTGAGCTGATGCTGTTCCATATCCGCGGAGGATTCAGCGGAAAAACCGGCAGTGAATTAAGGGGCAAGACACTTGGGTTACATGCTTTTGGCAATGTGGGGAAATATGTGGCAGATATTGCCAGAGGATTCGGAATGGATATTTATGCATATGATCCTTTTGTGAGCGAGCGAATCATGAAAAACAACAATGCAAAGCAATGCACAAACGTGGATGAAATGTACTCGAAATGCCAGTATGTATCTCTTCATATGCCACTTAATGATATTACAAGGAAATCTGTGGGATATGAACTGCTCAGGAAGATGCCTCCGACAGGTGTGCTTGTGAATACGGCCAGAAAAGAACTGATAAATGAAGAAGATCTGCTCAGAGTTTTTGAAGAACGAAAGGACATTTCTTACCTGTCTGATGTTGAACCTGACTGCAAAAGTATTTTTGAGGAAAAGTACAAAGGCAGGTTCATTTTTACTTCAAAGAAGATGGGTGCACAGACTGAAGAGGCAAACACGAATGCAGGGGTCGCGGCTGCCAGGCAGATAGTGGATTATTTCACGAAGGGAATTGAAAAATACAGGTTAAACAAGTAGAATCTGATTGCTTATGGCAGTTGTAAAACCATTCAGGGGACTCAGGCCTCCAAAGGATATTGCAAAGGATCTCGCCTGCCTACCGTATGATGTCATGGATACAAATGAAGCAAAAGCGATGGCATCAGGAAAGGAGTGCTCCCTTCTCCATATTACCCGTGCAGAAATTGACCTGCCGGATGGCACCGATACCCATTCAGAAGCGGTTTATAATAAATCCGTTGCCAATTTTTCCCTCTGGCAAAAAAGAGGATGGCTGGTGCAGGACGAAACCCCCATGTTCTATATCTATGCCCAGACGATGAGAGGAAGAACCCAGTACGGGATTGCCGGATGTGCCTCGGTGGATGATTACATGAACGGAGTCGTCAAAAAACATGAACTTACAAGACCAGACAAGGAACAGGACAGGATGATCCATGTCAGAGTGAATAATGCCAATATTGAACCGGTGTTTTTTACTTATCCGGCTGTGAAGGAGATCGATGCTATCGTGAAAAAAACAGTAAGGAAGGAAAAACCGGAATACGATTTCACCGCTGAAGATGGGTTCGGCCACCATTTCTGGGTTATACGCAGCCAGGAAATAAACAGGCAGATAGAAAAACTGTTCGCTGAAAAAGTGCCATGTACATATGTTGCCGACGGTCATCACAGGACGGCGGCCGCGGCACTTGTAGGAAAAGAGAAGCGCGAAAAGAACCCGGAACATAAAGGAAATGAAGAATACAATTATTTCCTTGCCGTGCATTTCCCTGATGACCAGCTGAGAATTATGGACTACAACCGGACGATCAGGGATCTCAACGGTCTGACTGATGAGGAATTCCTTGCAAGACTTGAAAAAGGCTTTGAGATAAGGGAGAAAGGAAATAAAATCTATAAGCCTAAGAAGCTGCATAATTTTTCAATGTACCTGAGCGGGAAATGGTACAGCCTGACAGCCAGGAAAGATACTTACGACGACAATGATCCCATCGGAATGCTTGATGTGACTATCCTTACGAACCAGGTGCTTGTGCCGATCCTTGATATACTCGATCTGAGAAGATCCAAACGCATTGATTTCGTGGGAGGTATACGCGGTCTTGGTGAGCTGACCAACCGGGTCGATAGCGGTGAGATGAAAGTTGCATTCGCCCTTTATCCTGTCTCAATGAAACAGCTCATTACCATAGCAGATTCCGGTAATATCATGCCGCCCAAGACAACATGGTTCGAACCGAAGCTCAGAAGCGGACTGGTGATACATCTGCTGGATTAATACTCTCTGTGGACCTCTGTATAGTATCAAAGGAAAAACTTACACAGAGTTCCACAGAGAAACACAGTGACACAAAGACAATATGATATTGTTATCTGATGTCAGATATTGCTTCAAATATTATTTCCCTTAAGAAAGAGATCCCTCCACATGTAACCCTTGTTGCAGTATCGAAAACCAGAACGATCAGCGATATTCTTGAAGCATACAATACTGGTCACAGGGATTTTGGCGAAAACAGGGTTCAGGAACTGCTTGCCAAAAAAGACCTTCTTCCGCCTGATATTAATTGGCATCTTGTAGGACACCTGCAAAGCAACAAAGTAAAATTTATTGTCCCTTTCATAAGTATGATTCATTCTGTGGATTCTGTCAGGCTGCTGGAAACAATAAATAGTGAGGCTCAGAAAATCAACAGGATAGTGAAATGCCTGCTCCAGTTCCATATTGCCAGGGAAGAAACAAAATTCGGTTTTAACATGAATGAGCTAATGGACTTCAACAGATTCAGTCAGCTTAACAATGTGCGGATCTGTGGTGTAATGGGAATGGCGACGTTTACTGATGATCAGAACCTTATAAGGAGAGAGTTCATGGAACTTTCAGGATATTATGAACTGTTGAAAGCTGAATATTTCAGGGGAGATGAGTGCTTCAGGGAGAAATCCATGGGCATGTCGGGAGATTTCAGGCTTGCCATAGAGAAAGGCAGTACTATTATCAGGATAGGAAGCATTATATTTGGGGTGAGAGAATAGCACAGGGCACCAGCCTACGCAGCCATCTACGGCAAGCCTTCGGTGGCCAGGAAAGCTTCGGCTGGCAAAGCAGGGCATGGATATGTTTAAAGCAGAATGTTAAAACGATAAAATTTATACGATGGGAAAGTTGTCGGTAAAATACCTCGGGCTGGAATTGCGAAGCCCTCTTATTGTAAGCAGCAGCAGACTTACCTCAACACCGGGATATCTAAAAGAAGCAGAAGACAACGGGGCAGGAGCCGTGGTTCTGAAATCACTTTTTGAGGAGCAGATCAATAAGCATATACACACAGTAAGCTCTTCGCACAGTTATCCTGAAGCTGATGATTATCTGTCAAATTATATCAAGGCTCATTCTGTGAACGAATATCTCGAACTGATCAGGAAAGCCAAAGAGATACTCAGCATACCCGTCATCCCGAGTATAAACTGTTATTCATCAGAAGGATGGACAGGATTTGCCAGAAATATTGCTGAAGCTGGAGCTGATGCGCTGGAGATAAATGTTTTCTTTCTTCCGCTTGACAGGAAAAAAACGTCTGCTGAATCAGAAAAGATCTATCTGGACCTGATTGAAAAACTCAAAAAAACAGTAAATATCCCAATTGCTATAAAGATCGGGTACCGGTTTTCAAATATCCTCAATCTGCTTGATCAGTTCTATATGAGGAAAGTGGAGGGCGTCGTCATGTTTAACAGGTTTTATGAACCCGATATTGATATTGAGCGGATGGAGATTGTGCCTGCAGCCATATTCAGCACTGAAAGTGAAAGGCGGCTGGTAGTCAGGTGGATAGCCATGGCGAGTGCGCAGGATATCAAAATTGACATATCAGCCTCTACAGGAGTTCACAGCGGCGCGGATGCAGTCAGGTATCTTCTGGCCGGAGCTCATTCAGTACAGGTTTGTTCTGTACTGTATGATAAGGGAATACCATTTCTCAGGAACATGACAAGTCAGATCGAGGCATGGATGGACAAGAAAGGCTACAGTTCGATACCGGAATTCAGGGGTAAACTTAATTACCGTAATTATCCGAAGCCTGTGATCTATGAGAGAACGCAGTTTATGAAGTATTTCTCATCGGAGAGCTGACATTTCCCTGCAAGACAACGGATAAGAAGGATCATTTCCTGAGTATTGAGATCAACTCGTTTGTAAGGGTTAACCTTTCATTCGTTCCTGAGAGCGGACTGTTCTCAATAGTTTTTATGACAGCATCCTTAGTGTTCCTGCTGCAATGGCGGACTGACTCCTCAATTACCGTCATGCATTCAATTGATGTTGCGTAGTCTCCGTTCAGAAATACTGCTGCCATATCGTTCAGGTATTCAGAATAATCGAGTCCGGATTGCCAGCAGGAAGAGACAAGCATGCTTATTGTATCATGTTTCCAGGGTTTTCGTATCTCGTTTATTATCTCAGGACGCACCGATTTGTCCTTTATATCGTTGAAGAAATCTTCTATCGTTCTCTGGATTAAACGGTTATCGGTTCTGTTAAATAATGCGGCAAGAAGGGCTATTGCACCCTCAAATGGCTCTTCTCCGCGGAGGGCTTTAATTGCTTCAGAAACCACCACACTGTTATTTCCTGATAGAGATGAGCTGAGCTCTTTCAGCTTTTTTGCTGATTTTATCACATTAATAATGTTTGACGTAAAGGTAGAAATACGTTTTATTACATGGCACAGTTTTTGAAAAATAAAAATAAAGTACTAATTTAGTCCTGAATTACGTTTGACACTTAAACAATTATATTATGAATAGAAAATACGGAGTCAGTGCAGGTCTGGTTTTTGTTCTGATAATGGTAATCAGTTTACTTTCCGGATGCAAAGGCGGTAAAAAAGCACAGCAGGCAGAAGAACCTGTGAGCCCGCCGATAGACAACACGGCAGTGCTGCAGGATATTAAGCAGGCAGAGAGAATCTTCAATGCCCTGCCTTCACCCCTTGAGTCAGCCATGCTTATTAAATCAGCAGGAGCAAAATTCGACGGATCCCTGCTGAATCCTGTTAAGAATGTTGGTAACTATATAAGTACCAAGGCTATGGCTCTTAACCTGGGTATTTATACATGCGACTTAAGCTTTGCCAGTCTCTACGAGCAAACCCAGCTGCTTCTCGATTATATGAACGCTGCAAAAAAAATGGCTAATGGCCTTGGTATTCTCGATGCAATCAAGCAGGAAGATATCGACAAGCTTGAGGAAAATATCAATAACAGTGATGTTATAATGGAAGTTGTATCACAGACATTTATGAATTCAAACTCATCACTTGAAGATGCGGGCCGGACGTCAACTGCATCCATGGTACTTGTCGGAGGCTGGGTCGAAGGACTTTATATCTCAACTCAGCTAGTTGACATGGACCAGTTCAATGGCAATAAGCTTGTTACAAGAATAATTGACCAGAAATTATCCATAGATATACTGCTTAATCTGCTAAACAGTAACAAGGGCGATCCTGCTGTTGATGAACTGATAGTTGAAGTAGGAAAACTCCAGGCTATATTCAGTAAAATTAATATAACCACTTCTCCCGTAAGACCTGAATATGACCAGGCAACAAATGCCACTATTCTGAAATCAGAAGTCCAGACTGATATGACTCCTGCTATTTTCAAGCAACTCGCAACCATAGTAGCTGAAATCAGAAATTCATTTGTAAAATAACACACCATGAAACTATATAAGATCATACCGCTGTTGGCATTGCTGATTTTTGGCATAAATGTTACAGCTGATGCTCAATGCAAGGCATTTGCTAAAAAAGAATGTCAGCCATTGCTATCACCATTCATTCATGATGGAAACTATCACGCTGCAGTACTTGTTGAAGGTGAAGAAGCAGAACTCTACAAAACTTTTTATTCCGACATGGAGTACAGGGTTGCCGTAGTGGGAGAGGGTAAACTTCCTGCTGTTGAATTCAGGATAATGGATACAAACAAGAATGTTCTTTATTCAAATAAGGATAAGGATTATGCCAAAACCTGGGATTTTAAACTTGAAGCTAGCCAACAGCTTAAGCTTGTCATCAAAGTCAGCTCCTTTAACAAGCCGGGAGATACACCCGCAAACGGCTGTGTGGCAATAATGTTCGGGTTCAAGGTTAAGAAATAATTATACATGTACTCACCCCCTTCTTTTCCCCCTCTCTGCTGAAGCAAAGAGGGGGAATTGTTTTATAATAAATACATTAAGCCCCCTCTTTACGAAGTAGCTACTCTTTATACACATCTTTTAGACTTATCTGACAAAGGAGGAGATTCTTCACTACGCCTCCTTCGTCGGCTTCGTTCAGAATGACAGAAAAATGTGTCAATAGAGGGGAAGAAGCGGCGATTCGCAATTGCAGGATTGCTTCTTTATATAATCTGGTGCGAATCGCCGCTTCTTCCCCTAACCTTTTTTACGTGTCTGTCATTCCGAGCGGAGCGAGGAATCTCCTGAATATCACCATTATGCAATATTTGTGTATAAAGATTAGTTACGAAGTAGAGAGGGGGAAAACTCCGGGCGAAGCCGAGGAGTGGTGGGTGAGTACATGTATCAATGTATCAGTTTCCTTTCCAGAAATCTTCCCGTATAGGATTCCCTGCATTTTGCAAGATCCTCCGGCGTCCCGGCAAAAACTACAAAACCCCCGTTATCCCCGCCTTCAGGTCCGAGGTCAATTACCCAGTCGCTGCTTTTTATAACATCCTGGTTATGTTCAATTACAATCACCGAATGGCCGTGATCCACAAGGGCATTTATTGATTTAAGAAGCTTGTTGATATCATGAAAGTGAAGGCCTGTGGTAGGCTCGTCAAAAATGAAAAGAATATGCCCTGTGTCTTTCTCCTGGCTGAGATAGTATGCCAGCTTTACTCTCTGACTTTCTCCCCCTGAAAGAGTGCTCGATGATTGTCCCATTTTAATATACCCGAGGCCTACATCCGACAACGGCCTCAGCTTCTCAATTATTCTTTTTTCATTCTTCCCGGGGTGGCGGCTGAAAAAATCTATGGCATCATCTATAGTCATTTCAAGCATATCGTAGATATTCGCCCCATGATACCTTACATCGAGGATCTCCTTTCTGAACCTCATCCCCTTGCATGCTTCACATGTCAGCTCCACATCGGCCATGAACTGCATTTCCACCCTTATGATGCCTTCTCCCTGGCACTCTTCGCAGCGGCCACCTTCTATGTTGAATGAAAAATGAGATGCTTTGAAGCCATTCTGCACGGATGCCTGCTGTTCGGAAAATAGTTTTCTGATCTCGTCAAAAGCCTTCAGGTATGTCACCGGGTTTGACCTGCTTGATTTTCCTATCGGATTCTGGTCAACAAGCTCAACTCCGGTCAATCCTGAAATATCTCCGGTTATGTCCCGGAACTGACCCGGCTTCAGGTTATCGCCGTTAATACGGTTCGAAAGGATTCTGTAGAGGATATCGGAAACAATGCTCGATTTGCCGGATCCGCTTACTCCTGTGACTGCTGTAATAACATGGAGCGGGAATCTTACATCTATCCCTTTAAGGTTGTTTTCTCTTGCCCCTTTTATTTCAATATAGCTGTTCCATTTTCTTCTTATCCCGGGCACAGGTACTCTCAGACTGCCGTTGAGGTAACTTGCTGTAAGTGAATTATTTTCCCCGGCCGTCCCGGGGTTACCCTGGAAAACCACCTCCCCTCCGAGCCGGCCAGCCTCAGGTCCCATATCAATTATCTCATCAGCTCCCCTGATAATCTCCTCTTCGTGCTCAACAACTATTACGGTGTTGCCAAGATCCCGGAGCTCTCTCAGGACTTTTATCAGCAGGTTTGTATCGCGGGGATGAAGGCCTATGCTTGGTTCGTCAAGAATATACATGGATCCGACCAGGTTACTGCCGAGGGATGTCGATAGATTTATCCTTTGAGATTCACCTCCGGAAAGAGTCGACGACAGCCTGTCAAGCGTAAGATAAGGCAGGCCTACATCCAGCAGAAACTGAAGCCTTATCCTGATCTCTTTCAGTAATCTTTCGGCAACAGCCTCATCAGGCGGAGGCAGTGAAATATTACGGAAAAAATCGTTCAGCCTATCGACAGGCATTGAGACGAGTTCCTGGATCGTGTTCCCGGCGACTTTTACATAACCTGCTTCTTTCCTTAACCGTGCTCCCCTGCACTCGGGACAATTTGTTTTTCCGCGGTACCGGCTCAGGAGAACCCTGTACTGGATCTTAAATTTCTTCTCTTCGAGATGCCTGAAGAAACGGTTAAGGCCATAGAAATAGCGGTTTCCGTTCCACAGCAGTTCCTTCTGGTCGGGGGAGAGCTGGTAATAGGGTTTATGGATAGGAAAACCGAAGATATCAGCGCTGGAAATCAGCCGCTCTTTCCATTTCTTCATTGTTTCGCCTTTCCAGCAGGCAATGGCATCTTCGTATACCGACAGGTTCTGATCAGGTATTACCAGGTTTTCGTCAATCCCGATAATTTTCCCGTAGCCTTCACATACCGGACATGCACCTATCGGATTGTTGAAACTGAAAAGATATTCATTCGGCTCCTCGAAAATGATTCCGTCTTCTTCAAATTTATTTGAGAAACTTTCTCTTCTTGTGCCATTTTCATCCGGTATAAGCACCTGGCAATATCCCTGTCCTGTCTGGAAAGCAGTCTGGGCAGAGTCGGCAGCGCGGCTGAAATTATCGGAGGAATGGCTTATTACAAGCCTGTCGATGACTATGTTAATCCTGTCTCCCGGTTTGAATTTTTCAGGATCCCTTATCTCATCTGTCCTTAAAATTTCACCGTCGGCCTCTATTCTGTTATATCCCTGCTTTGCCAGGAAAGAAAAATACTCACCGATTTTTATGTTTCCTGGAATTTCTCCGGATGATGTAATGACCACTTTTGTTCCTTCGGGAAGGGAAGCCAGGAAATCAACGATATCATCAGCACTGTGTTTTTTTACCTCCCTGCCGGAGACAGGGGAATAAGTCCGGCCTGTTCTTGCATACAGAAGTCTCAGATAATCATATATTTCAGTGGATGTGCCAACCGTGGAACGCGGATTACGGGAATTAACCTTTTGCTCTACAGCAATTGCAGGAGGGATCCCGCTTATAAAGTCAACCTCAGGTTTATTCATCCTCCCGAGGAACTGCCGGGCGTATGACGAAAGGCTCTCAACATATCTCCTCTGCCCTTCGGCATATATGGTATCGAATGCAAGAGATGATTTACCCGAACCGGATACCCCGGTAATGACAATAAACCGGTCCCTGGGAATATTTAAACTTATATTTTTGAGATTGTGTACCCTTGCCCCTCTGATTTCAATGCTTCCGTTCATCAATGATTTCCGCCCGTTCGTGTAAATTATTGTTAAAATCAAGTTAAATTTCAAAAGTAACACTTTCAAATCAAAAAAAATGGTTTCTTTTGTATTAAGTAATTATCCCATAAAAGGAGGACTGCCTATTAAACAACTCTACTCTTGATTACTAAAAGAGTGAGCCATGAACAAAATGATTTCCGATTATGAACTGATTCAGAAGTTCATAAAAGGTGAGCAGTCCTGCTTTGAGCATTTAATCCAACGTCATAAGAATAAAGTCTTCGCTTATATAAGTCTGTATATACGCGACCAGGCGCTTGCTGAAGACCTGTTCCAGGATACCTTCATGAAAGTGATCCAGTCAGTAAGGTCAGGCAAGTACCAGGATAATGGCAAATTCATCTCCTGGGTGATGCGAATTGCGCATAACCTGATTATTGATCATTTCAGGAGAATCAAGCAGATGAATACCATATCGAACGACGACTATGAGTCTGATATCTTTAATTCAAAAAAACTGGCTGAAGCGACAGTTGAGGATAATATTATAAAACGGCAGATCCAGAAAGATGTCAGGAAAATGATCACCATGCTTCCGGAAGACCAGCGCGAAGTTGTTATACTGAGACATTATGCAGGATTGAGCTTCAAGGAAATTGCAGAGATAACGGATGTCAGCATTAATACTGCACTCGGCAGAATGAGATATGCACTTATAAACATGCGCAAGCTGATGGAAGAGAAGAAGATAAGTCTGACACTGAACTGATCCACATTCTGCAACGACCCCCCAACCCCACCGAGGCTTCGCTCGGTACAGGCCTGAAGGGGGGCTATAAACCCACTCTGCAACGACCCCCCAACCCCACCGAGGCTTCG
>Ga0172363_10002490_pt1 | contig 14880 bp, 18 predicted proteins | sample LakKivs2_kivu2a2_FD_114541 | JGI IMG/M metagenome (GOLD analysis project Ga0172363, IMG submission 114541) | Sediment microbial communities from Lake Kivu, Rwanda - Sediment s2_kivu2a2 | ecosystem: Environmental > Aquatic > Freshwater > Lake > Sediment | place: Rwanda: Western Province, Lake... | reverse complement strand
TCTCTTCTGATGAATTAAAAGGATTGCCTGTTTAGAAAGACTTGTGGCTTTCCGCATCTCTCTTTGTGTCTCTTCGCGTATCTTCTCCTTGTGTTGCAGTTCTTTCGCTATCTTTCTGAGAATAGCTTTCAGTGTGGTCAAGCTTTCACCAATGTAGTTTAGAATGGAGTGTCGCACTGATAATTTTTTTGTTAAAAAAGAGGGGAAGTGGGGGTGGGAGATGAGATTTCATATTTTTCCAGACAATTGCTCATTTTTCGGATGACGGCGATGTTTCCTTCCATTTCTCTATCAGCAGCTTGTTGGTGTCGCCGATTTTGAAGCTTACTTTCACGAACACTGACTCGGCGCCTTTGAATGGGAACATGCTGTCTTCTGCGAAGTCCTTGGGTAGATATATCAGAAACTTGCCGTCTTTTCTTCTGAACAATCGTCCTCTTCCGTCGCTGACCATTTTTCGACACCTAGATTAAATTTTTGGTTTAAGACGTAGGCTAATGACAGAGTTAATATTTAAGCTTTGCTCTCATTCGATGCAGAAGCAAATGCTAATAAAATGGGAAATACTGACTGTTTTGAATCATCTGCAATGAACTCTAATCTAATCCAGATCTCAAAAGCATGTGAAGCATGTTGAGCCAAAGTAGGCTTCTATCAGTAAGATTGACTTCTAGTCACTGAAACAGTATTCCGTCTCTTGAAACTCTTCGCTTAATTTGGCAACATCTTTCCGTATCTTCTCATGTCGTTCGTTGTCAATGATTACTCTCTTCAGTAACTCAGCTATCTTCAACATTTCTTTCTCTCTCATTCCCCGTCTTGTGACTTCGCATGTTCCAATTCTGACAACACAGTCAGCCACTATATTTGCACGTTCCAACTTCTCAGCTACTGCTCTACCATTCTCGTAGCTTCCAAAATCCAGTATTGTCTGATGTGACTTTGTGAAACCTAGATGTTCGCACTCAACAGGAAAACCGTGATCATGCAAAGCTTTTGCCAGAGTTTGTGAGTTGCGGACAACCTGTTTTGCATAAGCCTCTCCGAAACGTTCCATTTCAGCCAAGGCTAGGGTTAATGCTGCAATACGGTTCCAGTGGGCGTTATCAACGAAAGCTGGATAAATCCTCGATTGCAGAAGCGCCCCATGTTCCTTGTCTGCCAAGATTATGCCTCCTTGAGGACCGAAAAAGGTTTTATGCGTCGACCCAAACAGGGCGTATGCTCCCTCTCTTAGCGGGTCTTGAAACTGGTTGCCTGCAACGAGCCCCATGACATGCGAGCCGTCAAATCCTACAAACGCGTTATTCTCACGCGCTACTTCAACGATTTCCTTAACTGGATGTGGGAAAGTAATTAGGCTTGCACCAAAAACCACAAGCTTGGGTTTGACACGTCTTATTTCTTCCTTTGCCTGCTCAACTCTGACGTTTCTGTCATTTTTCGAAAAAGGAAGAGCCACTGTCCTAAGACCCAAGAGACCTGCCAAACCTTCTTTCCACATTCCAGGATATCCTCCGCTTTCAGGAGAGAGGCACATGAGTGTATCGCCTGGCTTTGCAAAGTTTGCCAAGACGATTAAGTCAGCAATATGACCCGAAAGCGGACGCAAGTCTGCCCTTTCTGCTCTGAAAAGTTTTCTTGCCAGTTCTTCACCGTAATGTTCGATTTCGTCTGTGAAACGTGTACCCATGTAGAAGTTGTCTCTTGAAGTGTATCGGTTTCCAAGTTCTGAAGAGAGAAGACTTCGAACAGCTGAGCTCATGACGTTTTCAGATGGAATAAGATTTAGGCATTGACTTCCACGCCAATGTTCATGCTTCTTGACAATACCCAAAATTTCTTCAATCACAATTCAGCCTTCTGAACATCTTGTTGAGTAGAACTAGGCTTGGACGCCGAATTTTGCTCGCAGCATTTCTCTGATTCTTTCAATCCTTGCCCTGTCATCCCATGTTGCTCTTTCTTTTTGCTGCTCTGCTATCTGAAGCATGTGGCGATGTTCCTCGACGGCTTTGTTAGTCTGATCTATGATTTGTTCAACCCAATCGAGTTTATCTTTGAAATCATGCTCTGTAGTTACAAGCCTGACCTTGTCGCCAATAACTGAGAGTTTTCTATCCCACAAATGTCTGCTGGATTTCCATTCATGGTCAAAAATATCTAGCCAAGTGTGGTCCGGAGAAGATTCCAGCGGGAGGTCTATTACGTATGCCTCAGAGAAGTAAAGGTCTTTTTCTATCGAAATCTTGCTGACATCAAAGGGTTTCAGAAGTTTTACTTTCTGAGTCTTTTCTATTGCGCTCACCCAGATGATTAATTGCTTCATGTTACCTTAAAAGTCCTACGCTGAACCTCTTGAAATGTTTGATAAGGCTAACACAGTCTTTGATTTTAGAATTTTGTTTCCAGCGTCAAAATTGATCAGGAGTATTCTCTGAATGTGTAGTTACATTTCGTACAACGCAAGAATTGTGTTGAAGATTCATCCGCCCCTCTTGTTTGCACCTGCCAAACATAAGCCGAATTGTTCCCACATTTGGGACATTCGATCCTGACAGTCGGTAACGTCCGCAGTTTCTGCTCTTCCTTACCTATTACAGCCACGAGATGCTGCGGTTTGTGTTCTATGACCTTTGCAACTTTTGGCTCAACTTTTTTTCCAGAAGCCTTTTTTCTGTAGCCGCATTTCGGACAAGCAAAGACTAACGATGCTCCTTTGCCTGATTTTCCCTTACTAGGTACAAGACGGGATCCACATTTCGGACAAAATTCCATTGTTTTTTACTCCGTCGTCCGTTTGTTCACCCTTAACATTGTCGCTTTTAAACTTTTTCTTGTTTCAATAAGTATTGAAACTAACTGAGACTGATACCAGAAGCAATTAGATGCGCCGCACGTAATGCTTCAGGAATGTTGCTCCGAGTAGAAGTTACCTGCAAAATTCTCTTCGCATCTTTCTCAACAAGACCAGAAAACTCCATGTATATCTTTCCACCCTCACTGCCTGTGGGCACTTCAGAGATTTTTCCAGCGTTCAGAACAGCTTTCCACCGCTCTTCGCTTGCAGGCAGGTTTTTCAGTGCTTCGTGAATTTTTTTGAAGTTTGGTCTGTCACGTGTGACTGCGATGACAGGTAGCCTTGTTTCGGAGTTCAGTTTCTTGATGTCTACAACATTAAAACCTGCAAGAGTCACTCCGTTAAGCATTATTACTCTCAACTGTTTGTAATGTGGAGAGTTTATGATCATTGAAGCTGTTTTTTCAGTTGCGTCGAATCCATCTACTTCAACTTTTGTGCTCATAACACCGTCAATCCAATGACCCCCACGGAAAACTACGCCTACAACAAGAGCCAGTCCCTTTTTGTGAGGAACGAAGACTCCGTCATCAACTCCCAAAACTCGAATCTCAGGCTTAATCACGCGAAACCTTACACGAGACAAAACAATTCCTCAGAGACTATACAACATACAGAATGAGAGACAATTATAAGTCTAACGAACAACGAAGTAGTCGGGGGATGTTCAGCCTTGAAAGGACATCATAAGACATTCTCTTTCACAAAGAACTATGAGAACCTAACCCAAGTGTTGACTGATCGTAAGTTGGCATCGCTTGGGGACACATACGTAAACTTTGCCTGCTCACTTGCACTGTCCAGTATAAACGGAAAACCCACAGGTGTAAAGGTCAAAGGCTCCGTGCTAGCTGAAGCAGTCAAAAAAACTCAATTGAGACAACACATGCCTTCAAGAATGACGCGACACATGCTCGCAGACGCTGCAGAATCGCTGATAGTGTATGCTTGGCTTCGCGGCGACATAACCATAAACGAAACCGCTACGATACTTGCAAAAAGCAAGGATCAAGTTGAAGATTTCAGTCAACTGCTTACAACAATAAAGAACAGAATCACTTTTCCTTGAGAGCCTTCACAAGTTCTCTACCGAAATCCTTGTTGATCTCCCGAGCCTTCTCCACTGCCCTCTTCAAAGCTTCCTCAGGCTTCAGCTTCCCCTTTGTTCGCACATAGATGACAGAACTTGAAGACAAGGGATGCGGCACATCATAACCTGCCAAATCGACAGTCTCATCTTCAAGCAGCTTTTTCTGCACTAAGTTGCAGATGGTGTGCCCTGCATCTTCAATTTCGATTTTAAGCTCATTTGAAGACTTGTTCAACACTTTAACCTTCATTCCACACTCATCCTCTTTAAAGCTACACCAATCCTTTTCCATAGTCTGATGCAGTCTTGCGTTTTTCGATTTTGCCACATCTCGGGCAATGCATGGCTTGCCGCTTCAGTTCCAACAAGTGACCACAACTCGAACAAAACGCGTAGATCACTCCCAGATTCCTGTCCTTGGTAGACAAGTGGTAAGTTTTGTTTTTGTCGCTAATCACCGTAGCTCTCACAACATCGCCAGATTTGCAAATGTCAAACATTGAATCAACATATCTGATGTGGACATCTGAGACGTGTAGAACACCAGCAAAGACTCCAGAAACCATCTTGTTAGACACTTCAAAAATCAGCACATTTGCATTGTCGGTCTGAACCCCTGCAACTTGACCCACGACAGTAGATCCAACCTTGGGCAGTGTTGGCTCATGACCTAATGGATGAACCGACATTCGTCTAGTTGCAGAGTCAACTAGTGTGCGACCAACAACTTTAGCATAGATAACTCCATCTTTCACGTATGTTCCAGTGTTAGGATTGAACTCTTCGATAACGCCGAGACGTTCACCCGGCAGAACAAGTTGACTGCTTTTCTGATCTTGTGATTGTGAACCCACTTAAATTCCTCTTTTGCCATTACGTTTTTCGCTAAGCCAAATGTTCACACGTCCGTGACGCAAACATCTGCTGAATGGACATATCTGTACTTTTCTATCCTCTCAATAAACCTTTTGATTCGCCAAGGAACATAATGTGCAAGAAAACAGTTTCTCCATGGACGCTATTCATGACGTTTTTACTTGCCTTTCCATAACGTACAAGTCAACTACAAAATCGTGCCTTCTCTTGGTGTGAAAACTGAACATGTGCGGAATTGACATTAGCAGTGCATAGCATGCTCTGATTTTGCTTCCATGTTTCTCAGCAAACTTCTTCAGAAAAGGAGAGGGAGAAACCAACTTGAATCCGCCGCCATCACTTCTTATTTTCTGGGCAAGCAGACTATCATTGGTTGGATGTTTGTGAAGTGAATAGACAACCTTGCCTGTTTCCAAGGCCTTTTCAAGAAACTTGCGGTCAGCCGTCTTCTTCTGTACTCCAAACGGCGGGTTCTGCACAACAGTGTCAAAGTCGCCATGAATTACGCCTATGTCTGCCACGACCCAATTTACTTTGCCCTTCAAATCTGTCTTGACCGAGTTCTGAACAGCCACTCGTATCGCGTTTTCGTCAATGTCCACGCCTACAACGTGTTTTGCGCCTAAGAAAGCCGCGCCTAAAGCCAGTCTTCCAGTTCCGCATCCCAAGTCTAGAACAGTTCTGCCAACTATATCATCATGCACGTACGCTGCAATGTAAAGCATTTCAGCCGCAGCACTAGTTGAAATTGTGTACTGTTCAAGGTCAACGTTGGGAGACGGATGAGGATCGACTTCTGAAAGCAACATCTCTAAATCTAGCTTTCTAACCAGCCTTTTTTGCACAATTCTTCCCAAGACAGTTCGCCAACAACCACTAATGCTTCGTTTATTGTTAGCACAGGCTTTTGAAACCTTGCAGCATCGTCAAGAGATATTCTCGGGCAAGCAGTGTTAACGTATGCATCAACTGTGGGAAACTCAAGGAACACTTCAGGCGTAACTTCTCTGACTGCGAAGAGAAAAACGTTTTTCCCATTCTGCCCGAGTTTCTCCTTAACCTGCAAAGCTTCCTCAAGCCTTTTCTGACCAGGCTTCAACCCGACTAGAACTGCAAAGACTTTTGATTTTTGCGCTTCCTCAATGTTGGCCCACCGTTGTTTAACGATTTTTCCAGCCTCTTCATCAACGGAATATGCTTTCTCTTCATAAGGATCGGCGATTATCGTTGGCTTCGCAGTTGACAACGCCACGCCTAAAGCGTGAAACTGCCCGCCGCCTATGAACAGAAAGGCTTCAACATCTTTCGCAACTGACTTGACATTGCTATAGTCGCAGCCAATCACTTGTCCCGGATAGCTCAGGCGTCCAGCGTCACCCACCACAACCGTCTTGCCAGCGTGGAGGAGGATTTCTCTGGCGCCGTCAAGAGTTTGAACATGCTGAACTGTCGTGGCTAGGCCTATCTTGCGCCATTTTTCCAGCATCGGCAAAGCTTTTTCAACAACGCTATTCACGTCCAAGGTTGCTCTGGCTTCAACGTAAATCGTTGGAATCCGTTCATACTTGACCAGTTTCGAATGCCCGTAATGAACCACCAAGTCCACGCCTAAGCCTTCAGCCTCAGCCATTGCCAAATCACAAGCACCATAGCATGGGTCTGCAGAGACTATTGGTAACGCGCCGAATCTTTCAATAATCTTTGCTAGTCGTGGAGCTTCAGGCTTTAATCCTTCAGGAAGCTGAATTAAGACTCGTTTTGCGCTGATTTTGATGAGTTCTTGTTTGATTCTTTCTTCTTCGAAGTCAAAATTTTTCATGCAAGCACATCCAAGACATTACAAGGCTAGGTCGAAAACACATTAAGTCTTAGAAAATGGAGTGAAGTATGACTACTGGTCAGTTGACCATAGCCAGTCAGGTTTCGGCCTCGTGTTGGGATGGCCAAGAGCCCTTTCACGTTGTTCAGCGAGTTCTTCAAGTATCATCTTTCTTTCGATGCTTGCAACAAGCTTCTTAGTGGCAACTACTGCATCATTGTTTACTGATATGCTGTCGATTCCAGCCCTGACGAGAAACTCTGCGAAGTCAGGAAGATTTGACGGACCTTCGCCGCAAATAGAAACTGTGCATCCGTTTTCGTGCGCCTTCTTAATCAAGTGAGCGATTATCCGTTTGACAGCAGGGTCTCTTTCATCAAAGTACCCCATTTGTCCCAGTCGTTCTGAATCTCGGTCGATCATAAGTATTCCTTGGGTCATGTCGTTTGATCCTATCGAGAAACCGTCGCACAACTTTGAAAACTCGTCTGCAAGTATGGCGATTGAAGGAGTCTCAGCCATGAACCAAATCTGGAAGTCTCTTGATCTTTCTAAGCCTTCTTCTTTCATGATGGCAAGGCATTTCTTAGCCTCCCACACCGTGCGGACAACAGGCAGCATCACCCAAACATTCTTTAAGCCCCACTCTCTGCGGCATTTCTGTATGGCTTGGCACTCAAGCCTGAAAGCCTTTTCATACCATGTGCTTATGTAGCGACTACAGCCTCTCCATCCGAGCATCGGGTTGGCTTCAACTATTTCATATTTGTCGCCGCCCTTCAACTCTCTGTACTCATTTGTTTTGAAATCACTGAAACGCACTACAACCGGACGGGGTTGTATGGCTCTTGCGACCGTTGCAATACCGTTTGAAAGCTGATCAACGAACTTACTGCCTTCACCAGTTTCAACGAAATGCAGCGGGTGCTCGCCGATATAACTGGCCAGAATGAATTCAATACGCATCAGTCCTATGCCCTCAAAAGGCAGGTCTTTGTATTCTTCAACTTTTTCTGGAACCCCCAAGTTCATGTAGATTTTTGTTGCCGTTACAGGGACTGACTGGAAAACGCCGTTGCCAGCCGCAACTTGGTTTGAAGCCGCTCCGGCAGCAGAGGAAAGCTGCGCTGTCAATGTCGATTGTATTCCTTCATAGACTACTCCGCTTCTAGAATCAACAGTGTATTGTTTACCAGCAATCATCGTTTTTGTTGCGTTTTCGGTTCCAACAACACAAGGTATCCCCAGTTCACGACTCACGATAGCAGCGTGGCACGTTACCCCACCTTTGTCAGTGACAATGGCGCCTGCAAGCTTCATGAAAGGCACGTAGTCAGGGTTAGTCATGTCTGTTACTAGGATGTCACCTTTCCGCATGACTTTGGAGGCTTCTTCAGTGTTTAAAACCACTTTTGCCGTGCCGATGCCGTAGCCTCTTTTGCCAGCTGCAATGCCTTTGACAACGACCTTCAATGTTTCAGTAGATTTCATTCCTTCAGTCTCGGTTTTAACCTGCGATTCTGCAAGTTTCATGCTCCAGACAGTTTCTGGTCTTGATTGAACAATGAAAACGTTGTTTGGAAAAGGCAGGTCTCCTTCAATTGCCCATTCTATGTCCTGAGCCTTTCCATAATGCTTCTCAATGGTTCGAGCCATTTCTGCAAGTTTGATGATTGTTTCATCGTTCACGCATGGCTGCTCCTGCATGTCAGCAGGAACTTCCGTGTGGATTGTCTTTCCAGTGTTTGGATCACGAATGTATCGTACTGTCTTCTTCGCCAAGCGCCTATCAAGGATTTTTAAGGTGGCTTTTTCAACAACAAAATCGTCAGGCGTAACTGCTCCTGAAACAACGGCTTCGCCTAAACCGTAGTTGCCCTCAATGATTATCTGACTCTGATCTCCAGTCACAGGGTTTAGAGTGAAAATGACGCCCGCTGCCCGAGAGTTCACCATCTTTTGAACCCCAACGCTGATGAAAACCTTTTCATGAGCAAACCCTTTCTCGGTGCGGTAGAAGATTGCACGCGGCGTAAACAAGCTAGACCAGCATTTGACTGTTTTCTCAAGAACCTCATTGACTCCTCTAACGTTTAGGAACGTGTCCTGTTGGCCTGCAAAGGACGCATCAGCCAAATCTTCAGCGGTTGCGCTTGATCTTACAGCCACGAAAACATCAGCCACGTTCAGTTTCTTGCAAAGTTGCTCATAAGCGGCTTTGATGGCGCCTTCGACTTCTTTAGGCATTGGCGTCGATTCTATCAACTCACGGATTCTTTTAGAGGCTATTTCAAACTGTTTCGGATCATCTATGTTGGTCACTGTTTCCTTTATGATCTCATAGATTTTTTTGGAGATGCCTGTTTCTTCAATAAACTTCTTGTACGAATATGCGGTTATGGCAAAGCCAGGCGGCACAGGTATGCCTGCGTTCGTTAATTCGCCCAAATTGGCGTTTTTTCCTCCAACAGAAGGGATGTCGGTTTTTCTCAGCATTTCAAACCACAGAACTAAGTCTTTTTTCATTTCACTCAACTGGGTTCACCTGCTCAGTTTCAATTTTTTCAACTACAACTCTGCATGGCATTGGAAGCTTGGCACTTCCACGCTTCAAAGCTTCCCTAGCAGCTTCAACACCATCCTTATTGACGGCAATAGTGATAAGCGTCTGGTCAACCCTCACCCGCGCTGCTGTCCCGATCGACTTGCCGAAAGATCTTCGCATTCCCTGCTGAAGACGGTCAGCATGCGCGCCGAAAATCATTTTGTTCTCTCTAAGAATCGTGTGTGGATAAGGCAAGACACGCATACAGTAATTGTTTATCAGCTTGTCCATTACAACGCGGTTTGCAGCAATGCGAGCAGCTTCCAACGCAACATGGCGAATTTGAGCTGACTCCGAAGAAATCAGTTTGGCTTCATACGCGAATTGAGCCCCAGTGTCGCCCATTGTGAACTTTGTTATTTTTGATGCTGGAACGCCTTTTACAAATTCTTTTCTTGTGAAGGCTTGTCCTTTAACGTGTCTATAGTTCTTTGCGTGCATTCTAGATTCCCCTTCTGCATACCATAACCGTGATATTTAAACATATATTTTGACGTGTGCTGACTGTTATTTTCCAGAACTACTGATTTGCTTTCTGGTTTGGCAATACATATTCAGCATACACGCCTCATCCCTGCTTACGACCAGAAAAATGTGCTCTTGCGCCAGAAAATCAGCGACCCAAACGGGCTACTAGAAGACTAAAATACAAGCAGAAAGGTATAAGCAGTCGTTACCTTGCCCCAACTAGCATGTAAAGTGCAAGTCGTAAAGAATGGAAATGCTCAACAACAGACAAGACTACGTATTTATTACTGGAAAAAACTGGAAGCTTTCATTAGCTGAGCTTACGTCGTTTTCTCAAATCAAACAACTCGCATTGAGAGTAACAGATCTTTCAAAATCCTTCTTCGCAGTAACAGCCAAAGAAACCATAGACCCTTCGATAATTGATGGTTTTGGAGGAATCATAAAAATCGGCAAGGTCATATCACGCATTCCTCTAGGAACATTGGAAGAAGCATTTCTCCACAGAAACAAGCAGGCTCAAACAGACATTGAGAACAGTCTTTCTGCTGATTGGGCTGTCGACCAAATCTTCAAAACCTCTTCGGGAAAATATGTCTTTGGCATAAGCGTATATTTTGACAATCCTCGTTTTCTCCGATATTCCATGCATATGCAGAGATTTCTGGGAAACTACTTTAAAGAACAGCTGGAGGACCATGGCAGAAAAGCAAGGTTTATGGGTTTTCCGAAAGACAGAGAACTGCCACAACTGACCCACGTCGAAGTTCTGAAAAAAGGGCTTATTGAAAAGAGCGCTGAGATAGTTTTATGCATTGGCAGAGAGCAGGCGTTCGTAGCAAGCACTATTGCGGTTCACAACCCATTTGAGTTTCAGAAAAGAGATGTTGCTCGACCCGTCCAGCGGAAGATTTTCTCGATACCTCCCAGATTGGCCAGAATCATGGTGAACCTTTCTCTCTGTTCACACGGCAAAGTTTTGCTTGACCCTTTTTGTGGCGTTGGCACAATCCTCCAAGAAGCCATGCTGGCAGGAGCACAAGTAACTGGGATGGACATAGACCCATGGTGTGTCAAAGCTTCGTGCACAAACTTAGAGTGGCTTAAAAGAGAATACAACTTGAAAGACGCCGAGTACACAGTCTTGGTTGGAGACTCACGTAATCTGACAAAGCAAATTGACAAAGAATGCGTTGACTGCATTGCGACGGAACCAGATCTTGGACCAGCTCTGCGCCACTTTCCAACAACGTCACACGCAGAGAACATCATTAACAAACTGAAGCCCCTATATTGGAAATTCACCGAAGAAGCATACAAAGTGTTAAAGAAAGACGGAAATCTGGTTCTTGTGACACCCTGCATCAAAACAAGAAAAGGAAACTTTGCCACTCTGGAAATAGGGGATAAGGCTAAGAGCGCAGGATTCAAGACTATCTTTCCTTTTAGAAGAGAGGATATGAGCGACAGTCCGTTGGCTGCGGGTTTGACTGAAACCTCTTCTTTGGTTGACATAGCGAAAAAACACAAGGTCGGTCGCGAAATTCATGTCTTCCAGAAATAGGGAACTCTGGGTGTGGTTGTTTTAGGTTGTTAGTCTTTTGTTTTTGAACCATGTTTTGGCAAGCTCTTCATAATTCGGGAAGATTCTCTGCAAGATTGGAATGTAGATTTGCATTTCCTCGTTTGTCAAGTATTGGAATTGGTATTCGCCGTTGTAGGGTGCTGCTTCACCGTCTCTTGTCACGAATTCTATGTGCATGAAGGGGTCTCCACGTTTGATTGTTATAGGGCAACGGTCGTTGCTCAGATTTACCAGTTCCAAAGCAAGCCTTCCAACGAATCCACTGTGAACTTTAGCTGCGTTCAGAAAGGACAAGCCCATTCTTCCATACTTGCTCTTGGCTGTCAGATGAGCCACGTAGTTTGGAGGTGTAAAAACGATTTCATAAGTTATTAGGTTCTTGTGTTCTAGATAGTTGAGGGTCGTGTCTTCTTTCACTGTTAGGATGTAGCCATCTCCGTCAAGCAGGTTGTAGTCGTATGGATAGATACATTTATTCTCATCAATGAGTTTCTTCACTTTGTCCTTGCCTAAGACGCACACTTGCCGAAACCTCCAACACTTTCTAGCAATACTGAATCTTTCACGTTATATACTTTTCCAGCAAGTCTTTTTAACTGTGGACTATCCGCCTAACAAGCTCGTTTCGTCTTTATCGCTTAGACAACGGCTGCACTAACAGATACGAATAAGGACATGCTGAAAACAAGTTCATACAGTCCATCACATGCAGGCATGATCGAATAGTCCCATCCGAGGCTTAAGCTGTTCCAGTCATGCGACATGATTAATATCTCCGCAGTCATATTTGATGTGGTTTGCAGCCATGAAAGAAAGTGAAACAGCCCCTGCGAAATGCGAATACTGCGGCAGAGAAGCAGTCTACAGATGCGGTCTATGCGGAAAAATGCTCTGCATGCAACACGTAAGAACAAGAACGGTGTGCGCGCAATGCATAAGACGAGCTAGATTCAAGTGCAGAATTGGAAGGCTCAGATCAGAAGGAGAAAGAGTGAGAATCCGCCAATTGGTAAAACACTTTTGGAACGAGCAACAACAGTTGGCTTTCGACAAAATGTTCACTGTTGCAGATCTCCCGGCGTTTGTTGCGAGGAAAGGAAACGCCATTATCGGTTTCATATCATTTGCTGAGGAAAAAGAAACGATCATAATAGTGGCGTTAGGCGTGACACCTCAATATCAAGGTGCAGATGTCGGAAGAAAACTTGTAGAGAAAATTGTGGCTGAAGCCAGAAGAACAGGCAAAAAAAGGCTTCTCGTGGCAACTTCAAATGATGATTTACCAGCTTTGGGATTTTATCAGTCTCTAAAGTTTCAAGTCTATGAAGTGAAACCCAACGTCATCGCGGAAAAACATGGAAAGACATTGAAGGGTATTGCTGGATTGCCCATAAGAGACGAGATAAGACTGCAAAGAACAATATGAAAAGATGTTGACCTTTTTGGCAACACGATTAAATCAGCCAACAGGGTGAAGATTAGCCGATTCTTGCTTCGATAAGCACTACTTCCTCGAAAAACGGCAGAGCACGTTTTGCAACAACGAATGCCTTAAACCCTTTTTCCTCGAATCTTCGCAGTGTCTTATCTAAGTCGGAATGAGTGGACTGCATCAAAAGTACATTTCCAGTCGATTTCAGATAGTCCGCTACTTCATCAATAAAGCGGTCAATTACGTCTCTGCCACTGATCCCGCCGCTCCAAGCCAGTCCCAGCCAAGAGTCATCTTCGCCTTTGTCGGTTGGCAAGTAAGGAGCATTGAACAGGACTGAATCAAAAACCTTCTCTGCTTTCAACGGTTTTAATAGGTCTGCCTGAATGAAGTGCGTCCTACGTCCAACCCCGTTAAGTTCGGCATTCTTCTTGGCACAACGAACAGCATAAGGGTTTATGTCGATGCAAACAACTTTCGCTGCTTTAGCAGCTGCAACAATGCCTAATAATCCACAACCAGTTCCCATGTCAAGGACAAAGCTTCCTTCTTCAACAGTCAAGTTCTCTGCAAAAAGAATTGAGTCTTCAGCTGGTTCGTAAACGTTGTCTGAAACGAAAAGAGTGTAGTCTGCGAAAAACACTTTCTTATCTGATGAGAACATCTGCCAACGCCCCAAATTCTTCAAGTGATAACTCTCTTGCTCGTCTTTCTCGAAAAGGAAGCGAGTTGGCAACAGCAACTGCGTTCTCTGAAGTCTTACCGCAAACGCCTTTCAAGAAAGGCAAAACTGCGTTCCTGATTTTCCTGTTACGGTTTGAAAAGAGTGATCGAACAAGCTTCTTAAATAACGCTTCATCTTTTACTGAGAACTGACGTGTCTTCTTTGGTTTCAAACGCACAATTGCAGAGTCCACTTTCGGCTGTGGATAAAACACAGTGCTGGGAACACCCTCTAGAATGTCTACTTCAAAGTAGTATCTTGAAAGAACTGTTAACCACCCGTAATCTTCACTTCCTCTGACCGCGACAAGTCGTTCTGCAAATTCCTTCTGGAAGACTAAAGCTGCGCAGTCAAATCTTCTGTCAAAAAGCCACGTGAGCAACTGTGAGGAGATTTGATATGGAGGGATTGAGACGATTTTGTTGAATTGTGGTATTTCCACTCTGAACACATTGCTCCTCAGTATTTCGACGTTAGTCACGTCGTTCAATTGTTCACGGAGAACGCTCATCAATCTCCTGTCAGCTTCAACAGCTACGACCCTCAAGCATCTATCAGCTAGAAAACGTGTTAGGAAACCTAAACCTGCACCAATATCCAGCACTGTATCATCTGGCTCCAGTGAAACGTGACGAGCCATGTGTTCAAAAAATGAGGGCTCAATCATGAAGTTCTGTCCAAAAGACTTGTTCGGAGAGATTCGATGCTTTCGAAGCAGAAGCTTCGTTTTTTCCAAGCAGCTCATTATATCCCATTAATCAAACGCTTTTTCTAGTGAGCTCTCGTAAACAATCTGTACTTGCTGTCGCCTGACAATTCTTCTAAAACTCTCTTAGTAATCAACTTAACTGGGTTCGGAAGCTCCGTACGTTTCTGCAAATCATCAAAATTCTCAAACAGCTTCTTATCACGTTCATTCACAACCTGCCACATGTACTTTTTCCCTATTCCAGGAATCAGTTCTAAAGCATGCATGCGAGGCGTTACAGCACGTGCAGTGTTGAAAAAGTCAAGGAACCATTTTTCACGGTTCAACACTATCCCACTAACCACTGTTGGAAGCTCAGTTTTTGCGGCAGCTGTCAACTCATCGTAGCTGATCCTGCCAATGATATACGTGATCTCTTCGCGAGCGTTTTTTCCAACGTAAACGCGGTCATGAGGTTTAAGCATCACGCCATCTTTGATCAGTGCCTCCAAAAGTGTGAAGAAGTCCTCACCTACGAGTTGAACCAAAGCTCCCGCTCGGTATCCCGCTCTGCCTGAAACACGTATCCCTGGGCGACCGTGGGGCAAGAAATCCAGGACCAGAGCGTACTCCTCGTATCTCTTCTCCATAATGTTTGACATTGCTTATTCCCTGAGTGTTTAGAAATAATAGTGTCAGTGCCTATTTCAGTTTTCGATGCTCGTTTAGAAGG
>Ga0172363_10002489_pt1 | contig 14880 bp, 8 predicted proteins | sample LakKivs2_kivu2a2_FD_114541 | JGI IMG/M metagenome (GOLD analysis project Ga0172363, IMG submission 114541) | Sediment microbial communities from Lake Kivu, Rwanda - Sediment s2_kivu2a2 | ecosystem: Environmental > Aquatic > Freshwater > Lake > Sediment | place: Rwanda: Western Province, Lake... | reverse complement strand
TCCGACTACAACAACAACTCTTACAGCAACGCCAACACAAACTGCAACACAAACTCCAACAACTACTACTACGTTAACTGCGACGCCAACTCAAACTCCGACTACAACAACAACTCTTACAGCAACGCCAACGCAAACTCCGACTACTACAACAACTTTAACTGCAACACCAACACAGACGGGAACCCCTACTTCAACATCAACCCCTCAAGTTACGTCGACGCCAACACCAACAGATACACCTGAAGCTACAAGCACTCCGACACCTTCACCAACAGCAACAACAACACTTAGCGCTACACCAAGTCAAACACCTACCTTGACTATGACCCCAACAACCACAACAACTTTAACTGCCACACCAGCAAACACTCCAAGTCCAACCCCTACAAACCACCCAATTGAATTTGCTGCTAATGGATTCTTTTATGAACCCTCGACAGGTAATCTTTATGCTACAACTGACGAAACTATTAGAATAACATTTAGTGGTGCCTCGGTAGGTATAAACTTTTTAAACCCAACTCAAGTTATTTTTACCGCTGCGATTGCAGATATAGGTGCAAAGATAATAGGATTAGTATCAGGAAATTCCAATTATTCCATTGCTTCTGACGAAGATGGTGTTATATTCAAAGTACCTGTTCCAGCAGCATCAATCAGCCCAAATTCTTTTGACTCCACAACTGGAGGAACGGTATCAAATAACACAATAAGTTTTTCAGGTAATGGTCCAAATTCATCTGTAACAATACCTGACGTTTATACAAATAATGGAACAGTATCATCAAATAGAATTGTATCGGTTGGACCGTATTCAATAACTTTTGGTGGGTCAGGAGCTTCGGTACTCGTAGTTGTTGATACAACAGGTAATCCATTTGAAACAGGAAACTTAAACGGTATTAATTTCTATGTTGATTATCAAGGTGGTGTTTATGCGACTTCAAAATCATTCTGGATTAATAATCCATTAAAACAAGGTTACAAGTTAAGACACGGTTCACTTGAAGGACCTGAAAATGGAGTTTATTTCAGGGGTATAACAAGTCTAAACAAAATTGAAATACCAACTGATTGGAAATGGCTTGTTGATTTGGATACAATAACAGTATCGTTAACATCAACTTGTGGTGATGAACTATATGTTGAATCAATCACCAACCTTTGGATTAAGGTGGGTGGAGTTAATTGCGATTATTTCTTCACTGTGAACGGCGAGAGAAAGGATATTGACGATTTAAAGATTGATTTGATAAGTTAACCTCTGTTATCAATAAAAATCATAATTTCTCTGTAGTAAGGTATAAATTCAGGATTCCAAACTTGACTTGTTATATCAACTCCATTGAATGAAAGAATTTTAAAATTTGGAAAGACTCTGAGGTAGACATCTCTAAAAGCTTTGAATTTTTCTTTCATCCAATCCTCACCTAAATGCCATTCTCCTGATATTTTTCTAACATTTTGTTTAATCCAAACTAAATTTTCGATTGTGAAAATATCATATTCACCTGTTTCACAATCTGTTTTGAGAAAATCAATTTTTTTGATGTTGTAATCTTCAATAACCTTATTGAAAGTTGTTGAATATTGTTTTTCATTTTCAGATTTTTCAAATACAAAACTGAAATTGAATTCTCCTACCGTATTGGAAATTCCTTTATTTATATGTGTAACATTTCCGTGTCTTGTGTTAAGTACCAATGTTTTAAATTCTTCATAACTTGGTTCGAATGCAAATACTTGAGAAGGATTTTTATCTAAGATTGAGAAAGTGAACGGACCAAGGCTGGCACCAATATCAAATACTACATCACCTTCTTCAACTTCGAAGTATCTTTCGTAAATTTTATCTTCAAATATTTCTCTTGTTACAGTTTCTCTGAACCCATCATAACATTTTGGTTCCCAAGTAAATTGTTCTAAATTCATACCAATAAGTTTTGTATTTTATCTATAACCATTTGTGAGGTAATTGATTTATGGCATTCAAATTGTCTATCAGTTCCTTTGTGTACTGGACACCAATTCCAATCTCCTTTATCAAATTTGAAATCAGGGTTGTTCCAACAACCGTTACAAACAAGTGGATTTGTAATTCTGATACAATTAGTATTAAATTCGTGGTCAGGAGTGGTGAAATTACTAATCATCACCACTTTTTTTCCCATACCCCAAGACAACCAAGAAAGACCACTCGATAAACCAATAAAGAATTCACTATGATGTATGACGTTCATTGTATTTTCAATAGACACATCAGTTAGTTTAGTTACGTTATGTAATTCATTATTTTCTTTGGATACGTTAACAACTCTATAACCTTGTGAGATGAGATAATTTATTAATTCCTGCCAAGCTTCTTTTGTCCAAAATTTACAACCTGCAGTTGAATTGGTTGCAATTGTAACATATTTTCCATCATAAGGTTTTTGGGAAATGTGGTAATCTATCCTTGGAAGTACTTCGGTATAATCTAAACCCAAAATGTTTGTTGCTGATTTTTGTAAAGGAATTGTGTTTGGAACTTCTGGTTCTTTGTCTTTATTCCAAAACCAACCTATCTTATACATCCCGTGAATGTTATGTACAACACTACCAGGTTCTACAAACTCGAGCTCAGGATATGATTTCTTGAACAATTTATTCCAAAAAGTTGAAACAATCACATCACACTTATGTTTCTTTTTGAATTCCAAACAATAAGGAATCCAAGCAACGGAGTCACCTAAAGATTTGCTATCAAATGAAATGAAAACTCTTTGACCTTCGTAATTTAAAGTTCTATCTAAAACTAAAGTCTTATCATCGTATACTTTGGTTCTCCATCTTGTGAAGTATTGTCGATTCAATTTAACCCATGAATTAACAGGTAATGTATTTTCATAATGAATCACACCATTTTCATCAAAGAATTGAATCTTAAACTTCGAAGTTGAGTCACCTTTCAATTCTATGTGAGGTTGTTCAATATAATATTGTATAATGTGAAGATTGGATGGAATTCTGTTTTGGTGAACAACATCCTTATCAATAACTTTCTTATAAAAATCTATGTGGTCCTTTGCGAATTTTTCAACACTATTTTTAGGGACATTATATTTTGACCTACCCTTAATCAAAGATACAAGTTGTTCTTTAATTTCTACTACATCAGAACTCATGATAGGTGTGATGTAGGGTTCAAACATGTCGAAATACTGTGGTAGATTCCTTGATAGAATCTTGAGACCAAAAGATATGGCTTCTCTTAAAACAATCGGATTGCATTCCAATGTTGAGTTGAACATCAGAATATCTGATGCTTTCATGAACTCATCAATATCATCTTTCTCACCCCATACTTTAACATTTGAAGGTATATTCTTCATTATTGGGCCCCAATACTTTTCGAAATTAGACGCTAGGTTTCCTATGAAATGAAATTGGACGTGAGGGTTTGAGTCCACCATAAGTCTTGCAACTTCAACACCTTCCCCTTGATTTTTCCCCTCAGTCCATAGACCAACATTAAGGATATGTAGTTTGTCGATATCTAAGCCCAATCTATCTTTCGCCTTCATTTTTTCAAATTCAGTTACCGACTTATCTTCTATGGGAAATTCGAATGTTTGTTTCAGGGTGTTAACGTTTTTAAATTGTACTTTATCGTGATATGGAGTACAGAATGCTAATCCATCAGGAACAAAAGAAATATTCTTAGGGTCAAACCAAACGTTATGGCATGTCTCTACAACTCTCCAAGTTCTTGAATTATCAAAAAGTGAGTTCAAAACATTTTTCGATATATTATTGAAACTATCAAAACCTTCAGGAATCTCATCTATGTGTACAATATCAATTGAATTCTTTTTTAGGATTTCAATTAATTTCATTGAGTTTTCCTCAGAGTGATTATCCAAATTATTTAAAGTCCAAAATCTATCTTCGGGTACTAATAATTTAATTTTGTTTCTTTGGACAACATAAGTTGTTGCATATAGACAAAATTCAACCACGTACAGCTCAATATCGGGATAAAACTTTGATATTGATTCCATCCTTTTTAACAAATAAGAAGGCATTCCACCTGTAGAAAGGTGAGGTGCAAGGTATAAAACCTTCAATTTTTTATTTTGATTATTTTTTATTTTTTTTACAATTTGTCTCATTTTTTCAGGGTTTTTTTCACCATGAAAAAATAATAGATGTGATAAGTCTTGAGGAGCTCTTAACCAATCTCCAAGAAAGTTTTTTTCATCAGGTCCTTTATATTTAACTTCGTTATACATTTTTTCAACCATATCAACACCTCCGTTGATATAGATGTAAGGTAGTCCTTGATTAATTTTGTTTTTCCAAAGAAGAACATTAACAATTGTTTCTTCATTAAATGGGGCATAGTGATTGATGTTCTTCCAAATTTTTGGATGATTACACATCCAATACCATTCATCAATAAATTCAATCGTGTTTTGACCTGCAACAAAATACCCTGTTTGTCTATATAGTTTTCTAACAGTTTGGTCGACACCAAAAAGTTCGCAGGCATTGTGCTCGAGAGTTAAACTTAAGTCACCTCCAAAATTCCCACCTCCTCCTCTACCGTACAAGGTCATATATTCATAAATTCCCTCAACGAAGTAAGGATAATTAGACTTTTTATCGTAGAATGAAAATATTTTATCAACATTATTTGTTGCGACCGAATCACTATCAACGTAACATACAATTTCCGCATGTTTTGTAAGTGCATCTTTAACTATCAGAGGTCTTTGAACTAAAATTTTATATATGTCGGAATTTCTTCTATCAATGTAGAAGTTGTTTTCTTCTTTGGTATAACATTCATCTGATAAATTTTCAATAAAACAATCCCATCTTATAGTTCTTGTGTTAGACACCTCTACAATTTTGTTGGAATTCAACATATAAACTATGATAGGATAATCGCTAAATTCTCTTATAGACTTTACAGCTTCGTTTACAATATTGTAGTAATTCTCAGTCGAGTATAATACATACGCTTTAGGAAATTTAAGGGCATTGAAAAAATTTTTTTCCATTATTTCATCGTAGTCTTGTTCTCGTTTTTCGTTATCTGAATAACTTGCAGACTGAGAAAATATCATAGGAATTGTAATACCAAATTCAAATTTTTTGTGCTTTTCTGAGTGAATAAATCTAAACTGTTCAGAGGAACAATCATTCAAGAACATATCAATTGTACACTTATGTAGATAGTTTGATGAATCCATAAAACTTTTTAACTGTTCATAGGTGTGTTCAATTATTGGTCTTTTGTAGTAAAAACTTTGGGTACAAAGCATTTCCTTAAAAGAACCATGAGTATCCCCATTTACAACAATCTTTGTTCTTGGTAGTAATTTAGTTCCCAACGCAACAACGTCATATTTGTTTTTGATTTCATCCCAATCATCGAAGATTTTGTCTAAATCTTTTGTGGATGTTGAGTTCATTAGTTTGATATCATCTTCAAACACCACAATATCTTTAATAGAGGAACTGATGACCTTTTCAAAAAGTGAAATATATGATGCAGTACATCCCAATTTTCTATATTCAGAATCGTCAATCTTAATTCCTTCAAAAACCTCATAACCTTCAAACCCTAATTCACTCAATAATTTTTTTGTAGACTCAAGTCTATCCGTTCTTTCGGGTAAATTTATAATATACCCTTTATCTGCAATTTTTTTTCCTTTATAAAAGAGACCTATCATCGATTAACAATTTCTAAAATTTTATTAAATATTTGAAACACAGATGGGTGGCAAACGAATTCTGATTTACCCTCCAAACAACCAACTAATGGTGGAATACCCCTAATTGAATTCCATTCTTTTACACCATATCTCATATCTGAGGCACATGCGATTTTACAATCCCCATCAACGTAATGGTATTTGTATTCTTGAGTCCCTTTTCTGAAAGGAGCTCTCAGTTTCCAATGAACTGAACTACCTAAATGAATAATTTCACAATCAGTTGTTCCTGCTAAGTGAAGCATTCCCGAATCCATTGTGACCGTCGCAAGACTTTTTTGCATGAGCCACCAAGTCTGAGGAATGTTTGCTTTGTTCATAAGGTTAAGACCAAGTTTAATTGGAAAATCAAATACGGGTTTATCAACCATATGGAACCCAATTTCACTTGAAACCTTACCCATTGAAACAACCGCAATACCATAATCATTTAACATCTTGGTAAGTAATTGCCATTTTTCTGGTGACCAAGTTCTTGATGCCCAAGTTTGAACAGGATGAATTAAAACGAATTTTTCGGGTAGCCCTTCAATTGGTTCCCATTCATCAGGAATATAATCCATATCACACTCTTCGGGAAGTAATTGAAATCCAAGTCCCGCAGCATGAAACTGTCTGATGTCCATAACATTATGTCTCAATCCGAGACCATATATATTTTCTAAATTAGGTACAAAACTTGTGAGAAGTTCGTAGTCCTGTTCTAAACTTTCTCTTGAAAATTCGTTGGTGTTAAAAACTTTATCGACGTATGGGTTATTTTTGAATATTGTTACGTGGTCAGTTAGGACTGAAATTTTTTTACCGTAAGCGTAGTATAACTTACGAAGTGACGGAGTAGCACAAATACTATCTCCTAAACCTTTACTAAGGTGTAAATCTAAAAGTGGGGATTTCATACCCACAAAATATAATTGAAAAACTATGGGAAATCTATATTAGGATTTGTAAAAATAAGAAAGAGTATCAAGTCCATTCCAAAATCCTATTGGTTCAAACTGAATCGAATTTTGTGAAACAATGCTCATACCGTATTCATTAACAAATGATTGAAAAAGTTCGGGATTCATATTGGCTCTCCCACCAAAGTTTTCGAAAGAATAATCTTGACCTCCACTAATCCAAGAGTGATGAATAAATCCATACCCACCATTGACTAAAACCCTCGAAATTTCTTTAATATAACTTCTTACAACGTTCTGATGCATGTGTACGAAAGAATCGAAAGAAAAAACTAAATCTATGGAATTGGACGGAATTGAACCAAGACTCAACCCATCGTTAACATGATATTCTTTAATGTGGAAACCCAACTTTTTCTTGGTCTGTTCGATACAAGTTTCGTTTAAGTCAACCACGATTAGTTCCTCTGCAAGAATACTTAGGAATTGAGTAATTCTACCGTGACCAGGAGCAATCTCCAAAATTTTTTTACCTCTGAATTTTTTTAATGGTTCAAACAGATAGTTATTCCATAGGTTCTCAGTTGTACCAAAAGATTTTGACCATTCGTGACCACCATCAGTCCACAGACTTAATTTATTCCAAATCCTTTGTTCCTCGATGTTGTTGAAATCGCTCATAGATTAAAAATACCCAATAAAAAATAAAAGAAAATATGACTATTTTTTCAAGTCCTTTTTTGCCTGTTTTGAATTGTATAAGCGTAATAATTTCAGAGAATCTTTATAATGTTTTTCAAGTCGGTCTAACTCGTCAAGTGACGTATTTGTCTCACTTGCCGCATTATACTGTTCCTCTGCTTCCTGAATAATCTTCTTTATGGTTTTCAGAAGTTTCATATTTGATAAATATAGTCTGAACCTATCTTTATAAACTTTTGAACAAAACTATATTTTTAAAACGATAAAAATAACATATCAAGTTATTTATAAGAGTAAATCAATTTAACAAAACTCGATGGCCTGCGTATCATATGATTTAAACATAAGTTCTTTCGACACAAACCAAGCAACTGGTAACACCATTTTTACAAACGGGGTTGTATATGTTGGCTATACAGATTGTTCAGGTATTACAGGCTCAACTCAATTACCTGAGGGAATATACCCTGACCAAATTTGTGCGGATACAGGTCTTGGTATAATGACGTTTAATTACTATCAAGACGATAATGAATTATTGGCGGCACTTTCTGATGCAACAACAGGCTCAGGAACTTGTGCGGCACCAACACCTACAGCAACACTAACGCCTTCTCCAACACCAGCACCAGGAATTGCAATTTATGTCGTTTCAGCCTACACTCAAAATAGTTTTGTGTCTCCTGTATGTCCTGCATATAATGATATACAAGGTGATTATGAATTTGTTTTATATGATGCAAGTGGAAACACAACCACGGTACCGTTTAATATAGTTGTAGAAATCTCGGGAACAACAATACCCAGTGGAGGTTTTCCATCACCTTATTCAAACCCCGTAACAATTACCTCAGGGTCTACATCAGCATCGACTACAGTCAATGAGTATGAGGCCCTTGATGGCTCACCAGCTTGTCCGTGTCCTTGTCCTACAACAATAACAGTAGATACTGTTGCAGTTACTACGACTGAATCAGGATATTTTATCGCATTAGCTGCTTTGCCCCCAGGACCTCAACCAACGCCGACACCTACCACAACACCGACCCAAACCTCAACTCCACCTGTAACTCCTAGCCCGTCACCAACAGGAGATAATTGTGTATGTTTTGAGGTTGTAAATGACGTGGGTCCAGGTTCTAATTCTTTTACTTACTTGGATTGTGACTACATTCCACAAGCAATTATTGACTATCCAGCAGGACCTCCAACATACGTCTGCGCAATATTGGGTTCCGAGACCGCATTTTTATTGAGTTATACACAAGTAGATGAATCTTTTTGTGGTGGATGTGTCGAAGTCTTAACACCAACACCAACTGCAGATGTTACCCCAACTCCCACTCCAACACCAATACCCCCAGGTTATCCTCACGGAATGTGTGCTTCTGGTGGAACTTCTTGTTATGATGTATGTGGGTGTGTAGGTATTAATTTCTACATATACACTACGGGAGCAACAATTAATGATGGAGACCATTTTTATTTAGATTCTAGTTTAACGATAGATGCACCATATGATTACTATTCTGATGGTACAAATTGTTATGAATATCTTTGTGGTATTAATGGAATTGATACAGCATACCTATGTGGTATAACTCCGTGTTCATCTTTACCTACTCAAACGCCAACTCAAACAACAACGCCTACTCAGACACAAACCCCAAGCGGTACCGCACTTGAAACCCCAACTCCGACTATTACTGATTCCCCAACCCCAACTCCAACTATCACTGATTCACCAACACCCACTCCAACAATTACCGATTCACCCACTCCAACTATTACTGATTCACCAACACCCACTCCAACTATTACTGATTCACCTACTCCAACAATTACCGATTCACCCACTCCAACTATCACTGATTCACCAACACCCACTCCAACTATCACTGATTCACCAACACCCACTCCAACTATCACTGATTCACCAACACCCACTCCAACTATTACTGATTCACCCACTCCAACTATTACTGATTCACCCACTCCAACTATCACTGATTCACCAACACCCACTCCAACTATCACTGATTCACCAACACCCACTCCAACTATTACTGATTCACCAACACCTACTCCAACATACACACAAACACCAACTATGACCCAAGGGTTTTTATATGGTTTTGCTGATTGTATAACGTTAGAAGAGTTTAGATTCGAAGATGTAACAGGTTCACTTATCGTAGGTAATACATATCTGATTACTGGCTCTTCAGAATATGAAGGTTGTGCAACTTGTGTTTCACCAGGAAGTGGACCAATTTATCAAGGCGTGGGAGTGACCTTTACTCAAATGTCTGGTTGTGGTGATGACCTTTGCCCAAGAGTATCAAGTAAAGCAGCACTTCTTATAAATTGTAGCACTGAAGCTATATTCTACGCTAACGTTGATGCTGATACTGCATATCAAGGTGCAGTTTATGAGTACAACAATGGATGTTATAGATTCGAGGAATTTTCAGGACCTGGTGGTCCCGATTTAGGTGGACCTGATTGGGGAGATTGTTCTTCGTGTCTCAATAACACACCTACACCTACACCATATTCAACTCCTACTGTAACTCCAACAGTTTCGTCAACACCAGCGGCATGTGACTCAGGTGATTTTTGTTTCACAACAAGTTTGGCGAGTCTTTCAGATTATAATGGTCAATATACTTCAGGGTCAACCTATAATGGTAGAACGACCTACTCAGGTGGTAGTATTAGTACAGGTGTGATTTATTACTTTACGTCAGTAACAGAAAGTTATTGGTGTTTGAGTGCAACTCTCGGAGGAACTTGTTTATTAAAAGGTTCTAACCCATGTTATTCAGCTTGTCCTGATATATCTTTCGGGTCCTTTGAATCAGGCGTTTGTCCAACACCAACACCGACTCCGATTAATTGTACAACATTCGATTTTAATGCTTATTTTGACTGTGATTGGGTACCAGTCCCAACTCCAAGTCCATCGATTGATTGTGATGATACAGGGTTCCAAGTTACTTCTATTCCTTTAACACCAACTCCAACACCTTCAGGTGTATTTTGTACAGGTAAAGCCGTTTCTTTTGTGATAAATGAAATTCCATCAGGTTCACCAACTCCAACCCCAACACCAACTATCACTTTGACCAAGACAGTTGATGCTTCAGGTAAGGTAACATTTAACATCTTTGAAGAAACATTCAGTTGTGTCTCCGTTAAGGTTCTTAATAAGTGTGGTACGGACATTTATTATTATACGTCGGACGCCCTTGTTTATAACAACACACCTATTGGTGTTAATATGGTAATGCTTGCAATTGTGAACGAAGAAATTATGTGTGTTAAGTATGTTAGAGATGATTCAAACTTGTCTTCAAATTCTAACGTAGATACTGTGTTATCAATTTATGGAAACGACTGTTCGAATTGCTCTAACCTACCAACCCCAACTCCTACAACTACTCCAACTCAAACAGGTACTCCAAGTGTTTCTATAACGCCAACACAAACTCAATCGCCGACCCTAACTCCAACATCAACCCCAACACCAACCTCAACACCACCTCCAGGTGCAACACCAACTGCAACACCAAGACCAACGACATCAACAACACAAACACCTACACCAACACCACAGGCAAGTCCAACACAAACTCCAACACAAACAAATACACCAACCCCTTCTGTAACACCTGATTGGAAATATGTATACTCTTCATGTTCTTCAATAGCACCAAACGTTTTCCCAACTTACTTGATTCAAACAAGTCAGTCTCCAATTCAAACTATCGTTGGAAACCAATTCAAAGATAACCAAGGAAACTGTTGGACTTATGAAGGTAGGTTCGAACCTAACTATATTGCTCCACCTCTAACGGTATCACAGACATTTACGGGTGATTACTTTGCAGGACAACCATCAATTACGTTCACAGCTTGTACTGATTGCCAAACAATTGTGATTCCACCTTGTAGTGAAATTTATTTCTCAGCGACAAAATGCGGAACCTCAGATACAGTGATTGTAAGGGCTTGTGATTTAGGTCCTTGCCAAACTCTTAACTTTGGTATTACCACAGGTCAATTCTGTATAACACCTGAAGTTGGAATGACTGTTGGAGTTTTCGACACACAAGGAGGAGATGATTTCTGTGTTGTTCTTGATTCAATAGTTTCAGCTCAACCATCAACTCTATATGTTGGAACACCAGCTTACGCAGGATTTACGTTCTGTTCTTGTCCTTTGTATAGAGTTTATAAAGGAAATTCATGTGATGGATTAAGTGTAGATGTTGCGGTATACGATTCACCATTAAACCCTGTTATACCAAACGATAAAGTTGTTAGTACGGATGTTGGATGTTATACAATAACGGAATATGTTGGGATTAAAACGGTTTATCCATTCTTACCTGGCATTTCGGCTTTGGTAAATGGAACAGCTGTGAACGACTGCCCAACTTGTTTATCACCAGGTGGAACAATATTTTGTAAAGTAGGTGATGATTGTTTGGAAGTGGCATTAACTCCAGGAGCTGCAACATGTGCAGACTTAGGATACCCTGACTGTTAAAAATGTATTTATAAAAAATGGGACTTGAAGTAACAATAAACGGAATTACAGGTGCATCACCATATGACCTTTACATATGCCAACCTAATGGTAGTGGGTGTTTTTATATTAGTACAATTTCAAGTACTCCTTATAGTTTCATAATTCCACCACCGTACGACACAGGATTAGCCTACATGTTAAAAGTTATTGATACTCAAAACTGTATAATTTCAGGTATAACAAGTATAACATGAGTCAAACCGTAACCATATCGTCAGTCACTGCAAATACGCCCGTTGAGATATATTATTGCTCAGGTGCAACTTGTGTTTATGTATCAACGGTAGCAACTTTTCCGTACACTTTCATTGTACCTTCACCGTATTCCGAATCATCATTTACTATACAATTAATTGATAGTCAAGGATGTATAATTGATGATGCGATTTCAATTACGCCGACACCAACGCCAAGGGTCACATCTACACAAACACCAACACCAACTTTTACACCAACTCAAACTACAACACCAACTCAAACAATAACTCAAACACAAACACCAACAAATACGCCTTCACAAACACCAACAAACACACCAACACCAACTAAACCATCTGTCGTTGTTCTACATTTATTTGCGGACACTTGTAGTTCTGCTCTCAATGCAAATGGTCTTTATACTTATGCCTCTGAAGCAAACCTTATACCTGTAATAGGGGTAATCATGTATCAAACTGTTGCAGGAGGGTCCTTGTTTAACCCGTTCAACGGGGGTAATAATTTTTATGTTCTACAGTTTGGTGGGACCCTATATCAAGTTCAAATTAATTCTCAAGGACAAATTGTATCATATATTAGCTGTGTACCTGAAACGCCAACCCCAACTCAAACTCAAACACAAACACCCACTAACACCATAACCCCAACAACCACAACAACACAAACCCCTACAACAACACAAACTCCTACTTATACACAAACCCCAACCAAGACCTCAACACCCGAACCAACACCAACATCAACCCCAAATTACATATTTTATTTTGCAACTCAATATTTGAATTGTGCACAGAACAGTGCGGTTGGAGCTTTTATATTAAGAGTTTCTCCTGAATTGGATTCAAGTCAGTGGTTCTGCGGTGACGATGGTTATCAATATCAATTTGCATCAAACACAATTGGTCCATCATATGATGTAACGGCAGTTGCTAATGCTTTACCGTCTTCATGTTACAATCTACCTTGTTCATAAAATAATCTGATTTCTTATAATTATAGGATATAAAGAACTCCATAAATGGCACCAATTATAAACCCATGTGTTTGTTATTCTTTAAGTAATGATGGAGACCCATCAAGTTTAAACATTACTTCTTATACGGACTGTGATGGGAACCCTCAAACAATATTGAATGAACCCTTCGGTTCTTCATCAACATATTTTTGCGCTGAAGAAGGTAGTGTTATTTATTCTGCTGGATTGACTATTATGGAGGTTGCTGACGGGATTTTGACTTGTGGTGGAGTATGTTCTACACCAGAGGTTACACCACCGTCAACCCCATCGGTAACATCAAGTTCGACACCAACACCAACTCAAACGCCAACTTTAACAAGAACACCAACTCAAACACCAACAAATACATTAACTCCAACAAATACCATAACCCCAACTCAAACACCAACAAGAAATAGAATAGAATGTGGTTCAGGTACAACAACAGGGAACTTTTATTACACTGATTGTTGTGGTAATTTTCAACAAGGGAATTCTATTGGGGTCATTGTGTCTTTGAATTATGGGTTATCTTATAATGGAATAACACTGTTAAATCAACCAGCTTCCACAACGTGTCCAACACCAACTCCTACTCAAACACCTACTTTTACACCTACCGTAAGTCCAACGCCAACAAATAGCCCAACACCTACAAGAACCCCTTTTGTTACACCATCGCCAACCAACACACCATCGAATAGTCCTGTTTATAAACCAAAAAACGAATGTGAAGTTTTCACACTCTTTGATATGGGAGTATCATGTAGTGTTTTGAAACAACCAACAACGTCAGATTCTTTTGATGGAATTCTTACTTTGAGAGTAACAGGTGGAACAAGTCCTTATTCATTTTATTGGGCTAACGGACAAAGAGTTCAAACTTTGGTGAATATCAAACAAGGGTCATACCCTGTTACCGTTGTAGACTACTACGGAGACTATACTGCAAATACGGTCTGTTCGTTGTTTGGACCAACACCAAGCATAACTCCATCACCAACGGTTACTCCATCAAGAACACCAGCGCCTTTGTATCCAAACCTTTGTTTCTTAGCCTTCAACAACACAAACACTGTTGGACCATCCACATTCATCCAAAACGGAAGTCACAACTCAAGACCAAAATGGACAAACTCATCAAATCAAAATATTGTTTGGAAAGGAACAAGATGGGAATTGGTTACAAGTGACTTATCTACCCCTGTGAATCCAGTTGGTGGAGGAATATTTGGTTCTGTAACCACTACATTACCACCAATATCAAACTGGCAATTGTTCGGAGGTACTCAAACTTATACAATAAATGTAACATCAGGTTCATGTCCTGCAGTAACACCACTTCAAGTGAATGTAATAACACAAAACTCAACATGTAATAGTCAGACAAACTGTGACGGTTCGATAAACGTTTCTACAAAGTTCGGAACAGCCCCATACGAGTATTCAATTAATAATGGAACTACTTGGCAGACATCACCAATATTTAACAACTTGTGTCCAGGAACTTATCCTGTAAGAGTTAGAGATTCTGCGAATGGAACCTTCAACCAAACAGTTCAAATTGGTTTTGTAAGTGCTCCTCAAACTTATCAGATAAATGTTAACACTCAACCTCAACTTACAACTGAAGTAAGTGCAAATGGTGTAAGTACTAAGACCACTTATTTTACTGTAACAAGTACACCTCCTGTA
>Ga0172363_10002486_pt1 | contig 14891 bp, 10 predicted proteins | sample LakKivs2_kivu2a2_FD_114541 | JGI IMG/M metagenome (GOLD analysis project Ga0172363, IMG submission 114541) | Sediment microbial communities from Lake Kivu, Rwanda - Sediment s2_kivu2a2 | ecosystem: Environmental > Aquatic > Freshwater > Lake > Sediment | place: Rwanda: Western Province, Lake... | reverse complement strand
TGCTCGGTCGCCGGAACGACGAGGCGCATCTCCTCGTCTTCGGCGTGCGCGGCGTTGTAGCGGAAGATCGCGTCGTACGTCGGGAGGATCGCACCACCGCTATAGCCGAACACCGTATTGACGCCTTCGTCGGCGAGGACCTGGATGATCATGTCCGCGCCGGTCATCGAGGTCCCCGCGAGGGGATGGCGCGCGGCACGCTTGGCTTCTGGCAGGCTCGTCATCGTTTCACCTTCCGTCCCGTTCCCCGGCCGTGTCCAGCGGGGGGCATCGCCCCCCGTCCGGTCGCTTTTCGCTAGCACCGCGCGGGGTTGCACGCCACCGGCGGTGCCCGGAGACGGCCGCTTTTCGTGCACGCTTGCGACGTGGCGACGATATGCGAACACACCGTCGTGGAGGATCGCGACTGGATGGCGATCGCCCTGAGCGAGGCGGCGCGGGGAGCGGCCGAGCAAGAGGTGCCGATCGGGGCCGTCGTGGTGCTCGACGGCCACGAGCTGGCGCGCGCGCACAATCAGCCCATCGGGCGGCGCGATCCGACGGCGCACGCCGAGATCCTGGCGCTGCGCAGCGCGGCAGAGCGGCTCGGAGCCTACCGGCTGCCGGGCGCGGTCCTGTATGCGACCGTCGAACCGTGCGCGATGTGTCTCGGTGCGGCGCTGCACGCCCGCGTGATGCGCGTGGTCTACGGCGCCGCTGACCCCAAGGCGGGCGCCGCCGGCTCCGTTCTCGACCTGACCGCCGTCCCCGCGCTGAACCATGCCGTCGACGTGACCGCGGGTGTCAGCGCCGAGGAGGGCGCGCGCCTGCTGCGCGAGTTCTTCGCCGCGCGCCGTGGGCGTGTGCAGCGCGCGCGTCCCGAGAACACGACGAAGTGAGTCTCGCACTTGGCCCTTGCCGGTTGCGGGGCGCACGGTCGAGGGTTAGATGACCGCGGCCCGGAGAGGTGGCCGAGTCCGGTTGAAGGCGCACGACTCGAAATCGTGTGTGCCCTAAAAAGGCACCGTGGGTTCGAATCCCACCCTCTCCGTTTCCTTCGTTCGTCGCGACCCGCTCCACGACAATCGAGCGCCGCGGGAACGAAGGCCGGCAGACGTGTTCGCGAGGAGGCGCGGCTCCGCCGCGCCGACGAAGGCCCATCGGAGGACCAGAGCCACTCGCGCAGCGAGTGGCGAGGACCGCACGGGGCCAGGTGGAAAACGAGACCAGGTATCGCGAGGAGGCGCGGCTCCGCCGCGCCGACGAGGCCCATCGGAGGACCGCAGCCACTCGCGCAGCGAGTGGCGAGGACCGCACGGGGGCAAATTGAATGGAGAGGTGCCGGAGTGGTCGAACGGGCACGACTGGAAATCGTGTGTACCCCAAAAGGGTACCGTGGGTTCGAATCCCACTCTCTCCGCTTGTCAGAAAGTGCTCGTCGGCAATTGCTCCTTCGTGGATCGTCCAGTATCAAGGCCGCACGACGGTAAACGGCACGCGCGGGTGTAGCTCAGTTGGCTAGAGCGCAACCTTGCCAAGGTTGAGGTCGCCGGTTCGACCCCGGTCACCCGCTCTCTCCCGTTCCCATCGAGGAACGGCGGAGAAGTTTTCGATTCCCTGCCGCTGGACGCCCGTGTTAGGCGTCCGCCATGGCGTCGCACACGTTATTCGTCAGCAATTTCCCGTTCTCGACGACCGAAGACGACCTGCGCGGCACGTTTGCAGCCATCGGCGCGGTCCAGAGCGTCCGGATCATCGTCGACCGGGAGACTGGCCGCAGTCGGGGTTTCGCCTTCGTGGAGCTTTTCGCTCCGGAGACGATCGATCTCGCCATCGAGCAGCTGAACGAGACCGAGTTCCGCGGCAGGCGTCTCGTGGTCAGCAAGGCACGCGGCCGCGACGGGGGCGGCCCGACGGCGACGGTGCGCGGGGCCTCGCCAGGTAACAGCGCCGGGCCGCCGTTCCGGCATCGCATCGTGATCGACTGGAGCGACGAGGCGTGCGCCTACACGGCCACGGTCCCTGATCTCGGGCTGTCCGCGAACGCTGCGACGATCGAGGCGGCGCTGCGCCAGGTTCAGACCAGGGCGCGCGCTTCCGCGTTCGGTGGCGAGCAGGCCTGAGCGTCGCCTCGCGCCGCGTCGCCTCGCGCCGCGTCGCCTCGCGCCGCATTGACACGCCGGTGTTTTTGCGCGAAGCGAGCATCGACGACGCGCGCACGTCGCGTGCGACGGAGGCTTGGCGACCCCCAGCCGCAGCCGAGGTGGTTGTGTGGACGAGGCGCAGCGTTCCCCATTGACGGGCAAGCGGATCGGATTCGCAGGACGTCTCCTTTCCTGTGACCGGCGACTCGCACGCGAGCTCGTCCAGAGCGTCGGGGGGCACGTCGCGCGCGGCCCGGCGCTCGACTACCTCGTGCTCGGCAACGGTGGCCGCCCACTGGGCGAGTCCGCGGGACGCACGCTCACCGAGGCACAGTTTCTGAACCTCGTCTGCGCGGTCACGACCGAAACGCTTCCGGACCCCCCCGAGCTCACCGACCTCGTCCCGGCACGACACGCCGCCCGGCTCTACCCCCGCGTGACGTGGGCGCGGCGGCGGAGCCTCGCCAAGCATGGCCTGGTCAGGCCGGTCGCGCTGCCCAACGGAGCCGGCTACCGCTTCGGGGATCTGCGCGTGCTGCGCCAGGTCGACGAGATGCTGGGTGCCGGCCTCACCCTCGCCCAGGTGATCCTGCGACTCGCTCCGGCCGCGAAGGGCCAGCTCGAGTTCCGCTTTCCCATGGCGGCCATCAAGCCGAAGCCGCGCCGCATCTCGGTGCGGCCCGAGGCCGAGTCCGCGGACGCGTGGTTCGACGTCGGCTTCTGGGCCGATCGCGATCGCTCGAGCTACCCGACCGCGATCGCTGCCTACCAGCGCGCGCTGAAGATCGACCCGGCGCACGTGCCCTCGCTGATCAACCTGGGCAACATCTACTACGAGCTCGGCGAGTTCGCGCGCGCCCGCGACATGTACGCGCGCGCGACGTCGCTCGACGCCGAGAACCCGCGCACGCACTTCAACCTCGGCAACGCATGCGACGAGGTCGGCGATCTGCTCGGGGCGGCGCGGGCCTATCGTCGTGCCATCGCGCTCTGGCCGGGGTACGCGGATGCTCACTTCAACCTCGCGCTGGTCGCCGAGAAGCTCTCGAGCTGGGCCCTCGCGCGGCGGCACTGGGAGCGTTTTCTCGATCTCGAGCCTGGCAGCGAGTGGGCCGCGGTGGCGCGCTCCCACCTCACCGACGCCAAGCGCGCCGAAGCGACGCGGCGGAAGCAGCAGAGCGAGCGCGAGCCGGTGTGACGGTGCGCCGCGGCTGGCGCGGCCCCGGCCCGTGTGGTAGCCCCGCGCAGCGCTTTCGGGCGCGTTCCCGGCCCGGGCGGCGTACCCAAGTGGCTAAGGGGAAGGTCTGCAAAACCTTTATTCGTGAGTTCGATTCTCACCGCCGCCTCTCGCCGCACCGCTGGTAACGGGGCAGGCGGCTCGGGCGGGCTCCCGCTGCCGAGCCACGCATTCCGCTTGACTGGAACAGTTCGGTTCGGATAGGCGCGGGCTCGCATTCATGCAGCGCCGACGCACCCGAACATCGAGGAGTTCGCCCGGCAACTCCCCGACCGGCTAACGCACTATCCACACCGCGCCCTGCGGGGTGCACCAGACACGCCACCACGGATGTCCGACATGCCGTATGGCGAGCGAGAGTCGCGATGAGAAGGTCGATCGTCGTTCCAGGTGTTCTCTTCCTCGCGCTCGGGTCCGCCCCCGTCGCTGCGCAGGTGCAGGATGCGGCGCAGCAGAAGTGCGCGGCGGCAGCCGACCTGAATGCCGACGCGGTCGCATCGGCGCAGGCGGGCGTGATCAACTCCTGCTTCCGCGACGCTGCAAAGGGCACCCTGGGTAGTCCCGCGGCCGCGCTCGCCTGCTTCAACGCAGACGGCAAGGGCAAGGTCGCGAAGAAGGGCGCGGTGTCGGTCGGCAAGGAGCTCAAGAGCTGCGCCGCCGGGAGTCTACCGGGCTTCGGCGTACCCGACCTCGCCGGTCCCTACGTGCCGCCCGCCTTCGCCGCGGGTTTCGATGCGGCGCTGCACGAGATCTACGCCGAGGTCAGCAATGCCACCGGCGTCACTGCCGAGAACACGCTGCTGATCGACGTCTTCGGCAACCCGATCGACGACGCGGTGCTGGTCGGCGCTACCAATGCGACCGGCGCGAAGTGCCAGGCGGCGGTCACCAAGCAGCTCCTCAAGTGCGAGCGCACCAAGCGCAAGGAGTACAACAAGTGCGAGAAGGCGAGCCTGAAGAACGGGCTTGCCAGCGAGCCCCTGCTCGAGTCGACCTGCCTGATGACGGCGGGCGACCCGGCGAGCGGACAGCCCGACGCCAAGGGGATCATCGAGAAGCAGTGCGCTACCAAGCTCGCCGCGACGGTCACCAAGTCGTGCTTCGGGCAGAATCTGGCCGCCGTGTTCCCGGGCGAGTGCGCAGGCTCCGGCGCCGGCTTCGCCGGCTGCCTCGTCGAGCGGATCGACTGCCGGCTCTGCCAGCAGCTGAACGCCGTCAACGGACTTTCGCGCGACTGCGACCTGTTCGACGACGGCACAGCCAACGACAGCTGTCGCGAAGCGCTGCCGGTCTGCGGTGACGACGTCCTCGACCAGCCGTCGGAGCAGTGCGACGACGGCAACACCGACGGGGGCGACTGCTGCAACTCGACGTGCCAGTTCGAGACCACCGCGGCCGCGTGCGAGCTGCCGCGGGTCGTCATCCAGACGCCGGACAACGGCATCTTCACCCTCGCCACCAGCACCGCCGTCACGGGCTACATCGAGAACATCAACCTCAACGACGCGACGCTGACCGTGAACGGCGCAGCCGTCACGATCCAGCCGAACAAGACCTTCTCGACCACGGTCGCTCTCAGCCAGGCGAGCATCTTCAACCCGATCCTGGCGACGCTCACCCGCACCAGCGACGGAGAGAAGGTGCAGGACCGGGTGGTCGTGATCGCGGGGCCGTCGATCGCCGAGGGCGACCCGTCGCCCAACGGCATCGGCATGCGCTTCAACGACAGCGGCCTCAACGCGATCGAGCCGGCGGTCGAGGACCTGGTCGACATCGACCCCGCCGAGCTGATCCCGCCCAACACGCTGGTGATCAACGACTACTGCTACCAGGACACGATCTTCGGCTGCCTGGGCCGCGTCGACGTGACGATCAGCGGCACTCCGCCGCCGTCGATCGGCGGGTTCAGCATCGACATGGACTCGCAGACGAACTTCGTCGCGGGCGACATCACGCTGAACAACCTCTACGTCCGCGCGAACGTCAACAGCGTGACGGGCATCTCGTTCAGCTGCACGATCGACATCACGTCCAACGTGGTCAACATCTTCGGGGACTACGGACTGTCGCCCCTGGTCTCCGCGCCGACGCAGATCGACGTCGATCAGATCGGATCCAACGACGTCGTCCTCGGCGGCTTCAACGACAGCACCAACTGCGCGGGCTTCCTCGGCGGCATCGTCGAGCTGCTGATCGATCTCTTCATCGGAGACATTCAGGACCTCTTCGAGCCCGCCCTCGAGGACTTCCTCAACGCGGAGGACGGCAACGGCAATACCCCGATCGCGGGTGCGATCGAGACCGCGCTCGCCGGCATCGAGATCGCGGGCCCGATCGGCGACGGGCTGGGCGTCGTGCTCGACACGCCGATGAACGCCGTCACCGAGGATACGGTCGGCATCACGTTCAGGATCGACGCGTCGGCGACGGCCTCGACGCCCGATCCGGAAGCGCCCGACCTGATCGCTTCCTTCGATGTGGCGGAGACGTTCCCGACCTTCGGCGCCAACACGCCGGGCGGGCTGCCCTACGGCATCGGCATCACACTGTCGACGTCCTCGTTCAACCAGCTGCTGCGCGCCCAGATCGAGAGCGGCCTGTTGCGTTCCGAGCTCGCCGCGATCGATCTCGGCACGGGACCCATTCCGCTGACGGCCGGGCTGCTCTCGGCGTTCTTCCCCGAGCTGGCGATCCTTCCGCCAGCAACGCCGCTGGCGGTGCGCCTCGCGCCGTCGATCGCGCCGATCCTGACCGGTGCGGCGGGCCCGCTGGGCGAGATCGCGGAGCTCAAGATCGCGCATCTCCTCGCCGACGTGGTCGCGGAGCCGAACACGTCCGGCGAGGTCGTCCTCGCGACGATCGCAGTCGACGCCCGCCTGGGCTTCGACATGACTTTCGGGGCGGGGGAGATCTCGCTGACGATCACACCGCCCGGGCCGGCGGACCTGACCATCGCCCTGGTCGAGAACCCGCTGAGCATCGACGAGGCCGCCGTGCAGTCGTTGCTGCCCGCGATCCTCGGCCCGCTGCTGCCGACCCTCGCCGACGCACTCGGCAGCATCCCGCTGCCCGAGTTCTTCGGGCTCCAGCTGCAAGGAGTCGAGGTGTCGCGCATCAACGGTGGTCACATGGGCATCTTCTCGAACCTCGCCCCCACCCCGTGAGCTCGCGGCTCCACGGCCGGCGGCGGCCGGCCGTGGAGCTTGCAGGTCGCCTCTGGCAGCGGGGAGCGGTGGCGTTCGGGCCCGGACCGCACGTATAGTGCCCGCGTGCACACGCCGATCTGGATCGACGACCGGGCGGGACTCGACGAGCTGATCGCCCGCCTCCGCGACGAGCCGGCCTACGGGCTCGACACGGAATTCCACCGCGAGCGGACCTACTTCCCGCACCTTGCCCTCGTTCAGGTATCGTGGACGGCGGGCCTCGCGGTGGTCGACCCGATCGGGGTCGACATCGCCCCCCTCGCAAGCGTGCTGGAGGGGCCCGGGCTGATGATCTGCCACGCAGCAGAGCAGGATCTCGAGGTTCTGCAGCTCGCGTGCGGGACGCGGCCGTCACGGCTGTTCGACACCCAGATCGCCGCCGCGTTCATCGGCCTGGGCTTCGCGGCGCTCGGCCGCCTGGTGACGTCGATCGTCGGTGCGACGATGACCAAGGGCGACCGGCTCACGGACTGGACCCGCCGCCCGCTCGACGAGAGCCAGATCGCCTACGCGGCCGCGGACGTCGAGCACCTGTTGCTCCTGCACCAGCGGCTCTGCGAGCGCGCGCGTGCGACCGGGACCCTCGACTGGGTCGAGCAGGAGTGCGAGCAGCTTCGCCTGCGCCCGCTCGGCGCGTCGGAGCCAGAGACGGCGTGGTGGCGCATCAAGGGGAGCCGGACGCTGCGCGGCAAGTCGCGCGGGGTGGCGCAGGAGGTCGCGGCATGGCGCGAGCGTCTCGCGATGGCCCGGGACATCCCGCCGCGCTTCATCCTCCCGGATCTCGCGCTCGCGGGCGTGGTGCAGCGCCCGCCACGGACCAAGGAGCAGATGTCGAGCATCCGCGGGCTCGAGCCGCGGCACCTGCGCGGCGGCACTGCAGACGAGATCTTCGCCGCCGTCGAGCGCGGCCTCGCACTCGACGCGCGCGACCTGCGCATGCCCGCCCGCGGCGAGCCGCCGATCGACGACGAGGCCGGGCCCTGCGTCGCCCTGGGGCTGGCGCTGGTCGCGCACCTGGCCGCGCAGCGTCAGATGGAGCCGTCGCTGCTTGCCACGCGCGCCGACGTCCAGGCGCTCGCGGCTGGTCGCACCTCGGGGCGGCTGTCGAGCGGCTGGCGCGCGGAGATCGCGGGCGAGGCGCTGCGACGGATGTTCTCGGGTGAAGCCGCACTCACCGGCGACGGCAGGTCAGGGGTGCAGCTGCTCGATCTCCGGGACTGCAGGGCCCGATCCGTAGACGGCGCTCGTGACGACGGCCGCTGACCCCGCGCCGGGGTGGTGAAACTGGCAGACACAGGGGACTTAAAATCCCCAGGCCGGCAACGGCCGTGCGGGTTCGAGCCCCGCCCCCGGCACTGAAGCGGCCGCGCGAGCCCCCTCGGGAAGGTGCTCTCAGGGGCCACCCGGCCCGCCGAACACGACTTGAGGAACCCGATCCGGTGTGTTGCGATGGGGGTGGCGGCGAGAAAGCCGCCCCAGCCAACCGCGACCGCCAGCGCGAGTCCGTGACCGGTACCCTGCCGTGGGCCCATCCGCCCCCGGGGTGCCGGTGCCCCCAAATTGGGCACCTCACCCGAGGCGCGAGATTCCTGGCCGCCCCGTCCTCCCGGGGTCGACGTGTCGCGCGATTGCTCGACAGGAACCGATCATGAAGGAAGCCCTGCTACCTCAAGGAACGGCTACGCCCCGCACCACAGACGCAGCCCGAGCCCTCGACCCGGCGCGGAGAGTCCCACGTGGAATGGGCCGGCGCACCCGTCGCGCGCTGGCTGCGGCGACGCTCGGGGGGTCCATCTCCGTTCTGCTCGCCCCTGCAATGATGTGGACGCAGGGTGCGACGCGGGCCGAGGCCCGATCGGAGACGCCGCGCCCGGCCGGGAAGGACACGGCGGGCGCCGTCGACGCGACGCCCGAGGTGGTGAGCCAGGTTCTCGAGTCGGCCGAGACGCGGGCCAAGCTCTTCGCCGCGATCTCGCAGTGCCGGCCCTCTCTCGGCGAGCGGCAGCGGTGGCGGATCGTCGACGCGATTCGCGAGGAGGCCGCGCGGCACGGCTACGACCCGCTCTTCGTGATGGCGATCATCGAGGTCGAGAGCACCTGCTCGCCGACCGCGAACTCGCCGCGCGGCGCCGTCGGCCTCACCCAGATCAAGCCCTCGACGGCCCGCGAGGTCGCGAAGGATCTCGGTCTGGCCTGGGGGGGCGCCGGCGCCCTGGTGCAGCCGAACCTCAACATCCGCCTCGGCCTCGGCTACCTCGCACAGCTCGAGGAGAAGTTCGGCGATCCGTACGTCGCCATCGCGGCCTACAATCTGGGCCCGCAGCGCGCGCTCCGCATGTCGCGGCAGCACGCGAAGCGTGAGCGCTACGTGAAGAAGGTCCTCGCCCGCTACGAGGGCCTGCTCGTCGAGCACGCCGCCTGAGGCAGCATTCCGCTCAGACGAGCTCGACCGGGTCGCCGATCCGGACCATGCCGGGCTCGGCGACGCGCGCGTAGGCACCGAGGCACTGCCGCGTCTCGCGGACCAGCGTTCGCATGATGCGCGGGTCCTTCGGCAGGTCGTCGAAGGGCAGGGTGGTCATCACGCAGCGCATGCACGGGATGGTGACCTCGGCGGTCATCCCGCCGATGCGGACCTGGCGACCAGCCCACTCGTGCTCGGGGAACCCGTCCCGTGCCTCCGGCAGCGCAAGTACAAAGTTTGGTCGGAAGCGGCGGGCGTCGATCTTCGAGCCGGGCGCCAGCCGCGCCAGCGAGGTCAGCGAGCACTCGCTCATCAGCAGCAGCGGGAACGCGTCGAAGTAGGTGCCCGGCGGGGATTCGAACTCGAGGATCTCGGGTGGCAGGCCCGACATGTCGGGCAGAGGCTCCCCTGGCTCGAGACCGAAGATCGAGCGCAGCTCCAGCTCGAGGTCGGCATGCGTCGGGGCACCGCGACGGAAGTGGTCGAGCTGGTCGGCCGGCTGCAGCGGCCAGAGCGTGACGCGCGTGCCGAGAGCGCTGCTCAGACGCTCCGCGACCGCCGGATCGTCGCTGCGCAGCGTCGTGCCGTCGGGCAGGCGCATCTCGACATCGCCAGCGCGCCCGGCCGTCGGCTCCGCGAGGTAGCGCGCTTCGCTGCGCATCAGCTCGGGGATCTTCTTCGCCCCCCGGATGCCGCCGCGCTCCTCGTCGCGAACCGCCCACGCGCGGTCGCCAGGCAGGCCGAGTAGCCCGACGGGAGTAGCGTCGAGCCGCTCGCCCGCCATGGACTTCACGGGGTACCGCCAGATCCCGGCCACGCTACCGACGTGCATCACCGCTCCTCCGCGTTGCGCGCCGCTGCTCGCGGCGCGGTTGCGCGTTGACCACGCGCGGGGGGAAACCTACCATGTGGCCTTCGGCTCCGTCACGCACGTGCGCTCCGCAACACCCGCGTCCGGGTAATCCTCCCATGTCCGCCCGGCTCCTGAACTCGACGATGCTGCTCAGCCTGTCGTCGTTTCCCGCCCTCGGGTTGCTCTGCACCACCGCCCACGGCGCGTTCGGCGGTAGAGGCTGGGCGGCCCTGCTGGTCGCGAGCGTCCTCGGATCGGCGAGCGTGGTGCTCCTGGCGCGTCGTGGCGGCTGGTCGGCGATCCTCGACGAGCCACCGCCGCGGTGGGCGGCTCCGGGATGGCTCGGGTGGACGGCGCTGATCGTCGCGTGCGGCGCCTTCGCTCCGGCGGTGTTCGCGGTCCTTGCCTCGCCTCGCCTCCAGATCTCGCATCACGGCTTCTTCCACTCGGCCTACGTGTACCAGGTCATCGCCGGCCACGTCCCGCCCGAGAACGTCACCCTGCCGGGCCATCCCTCGAACACCTACTGGCCCTATCACGCGCTGCTCGCCGCCCTGGTCGAGCTGCTCGGCGTGGCCGCTCCGCTGGCCTCGGCGCTGCTCAACGTCGCGGTGCTCGCCGGTACTCTCGCCTGGACATCCGCGATCGCACGGGAGCTGTACGGCGCCGTGCGCCCGGGGCTCGGGGTGCTGCGCGCCGTGTTCGGACTGTTCGGCGCGAACCTCTTCGGAGGTCTCTACTGGATCCTCGTGGCAGCGGCCGGCGGTCCGCTCGATCCGCGAACGATGGTGATCGCGGGGGACGTCCGGCTCGCCACGCTGCTCGCGAAGTTCGTCAACTACACCGGGGCCGCGCTCGGCGTTTACTTCTACGTCTTCGGACTGCTGGTCGTCGTGCGCACGCTCGCGTGCCGCGCACGGGCCTTCGACGTCGCGCTGGGCGTGATGGCGCTGCTGGGCGCCGTAGCACTGCACGCGATCACGGGGGCCTTCATGCTGGCGGGCTTCGCCGGCGCGGTCGCGGGCGCGACCGTCGTCACGGCGGCGCTGGGCGGCCGCCTCTCCGGCACGGCGTCGCGCGGCGCCGGGAGAGCCGCCGGTGTCGGGAGCGCGCGCCCGCGCGCGCTCCGCTTCGCCGCCGGGCTCGCCGTCCTCGTGACGCTCGCCGTCCCGGTGCTCCGCTTCATGACGAGCGCGTCGAGCGAGTTCCCGGAGCCGCCGCGTATCGGCCTGCCCGATGCGTACGCCTGGTCCGTCGTGGCGGTGAGCTGGCCTCTGCTGCCCTTCTTCGTCGCAGGAACGGTACGCGGCCTGCGCGAGCGCGACAGGCGAGTCCTCTTCCTCGCGCTGATGTGCCTCGGCGGGTACGCTCTCGCCACCGTGGTCTCGATCTCGGGCAGGAACGAGTACAAGTTCATCTACCTGGCGTCGCTGGGCTTGTGCCTCGTGGCGCTCGGCCCGATCACGCGGCTGGTCACGACGCGCGCTCTCGGCTGGCGCAGCGCGGGTCCGCTCGTGGCGGCGCTGGTGCTTCTGCTCGCATGCTGGAACGTCGCGCTGTTCGGCAGCGGGCTGCTGCGCGGTCCGCACTTCGCCGACGCGACGTTCTCGTACGACGGACGTCACGTCACCGCGCGGGCGCCGGCGCCGCGACTCACGGTGCCCGGAACCGGAATCGAGTACGCCGACCTGTTCGCGTGGATTCGCGCCAACACCCCGCTCGACACCGTGGTCGTGGTACCGCTGATCTTGCGGGACCGGAGCGTGCTCTACGTGCTCTCCGAGCGGGTCCCCTACGTGGTCGACGGGATGCACTACAATCGCGGGCTGCCGGCCTTCGAGGAGCGCGCGGCGCAGGTCGAGGGGCTCTACGGCCAGGCAACGCCCGCGGCACAGCGTACCGCCGCGCTGCGCGAGATCGGGTCCGCGATGCCCGGGCGTCCCAAGTTCCTGGTTTTTCCGCGCGCTCTCACCGCACGCTTCGATCCCGCCTCGGCCGGCCTCGTGCGCCTGCGCGAAGGCACGGTCGCCGACCTGTACGCATTCCCGGGCACCGCAGCGGGGGAAGAGTCGTGAGCATCGCCGGCAAGCAGGGCGGCTTGTCCGGCGGCTACCGGATCCCGTTCAACCGCTCGACGCTCGTCGGGCGCGAGCTCGAGTACATCGCCCAGGCAATGCGCATCGGGCAGATCGCCGGCGACCAGACGTTCACCCGCCGCTGCCACGATCTGCTCGAGACCACGCTCGGCGTCCACCGCGCCCTTCTCACGACATCGTGCACCCACGCCCTCGAGCTCGCAGCGCTCCTGCTGGAGATCTCGCCGGGCGACGAGGTCGTGGTGCCGTCGTTCACCTTCGTCTCGACGGTGAACGCCTTCGTGCTGCGCGGCGCGACGCCGCGCATCGTGGACGTGCGGCCGGACACGCTGAACCTGGACGAGACCCGGCTCGAGCGCGTCGTCGGCCCGCGCACGCGAGCGATCGTACCGGTGCACTACGCCGGCGTCGGTTGCGCCATGGAGCCCATCCTCGAGATCGCCCGTGCATGTGGTGCAGTGGTGGTCGAGGACAACGCGCACGGCCTGTTCGGGAAGTACCGGGGCAAGTGGCTCGGCACCTTCGGCGGGCTCGCGACGCAGAGCTTCCACGAGACCAAGAACGTGACCTGCGGCGAGGGCGGCGCGCTCCTGATCAACGACGAACGCTGGGTCGAGCGCGCCGAGATCCTGCGCGAGAAGGGGACCGACCGCAGCCGCTTCTTCCGCGGCGAGGTCGACCGCTACGGCTGGGTCGACGTCGGCTCGAGCTACCTGATGTCCGACGTGCTCGCAGCGTTCCTCTTCGGGCAGCTCATCGAGTGGCGCGAGATCCAGCGGCGGCGCGAGCACCTCTGGCAGCGCTACGACCGCGAGCTGGCGGCGTGGGCCGACGCGCACCACGTGCGGCGCCCGATCGTGCCCGAAGGCTGCGATCAGGCGTACCACATGTACTATCTGCTGCTGCCGTCCGAACCCGTGCGTTCGCGACTGGTCGCGCACCTGAAGAGCCGCGGCATCCTCGCGGTGTTCCACTACCTGCCGCTGCACGCATCTCCGATGGGGCGGAAGCTCGGTGGGCGCCCGGGCGACTGTCCCGTCGCCGAGGACGTGAGCGAGCGCTTGCTCCGCCTCCCTCTGTATGTCGGACTCGACGACCGGGAGCAGGAGGAGGTGATCACGGCCTTGGAAGAGTTCACGGCATGGTGACGGCAGCGACACCGCTGGTCGAGCGTCTCGACTGGGACTCGGAGTTCTTCGGGATCGAGATCGGGCGCGCGCGGACCGGCCGCCTCGACCCGAGCCTCGCCGAGCGCCTCGCCTACGATGCGCGGGCGGCGGGCTTCGCCTGCGTCTACTTCGCGGCCGCCGCCGAGGACTTCGAGACGGTGGTCGCGGCCGAGGGCCTCGGCTGCCACCTCGTCGACGTCCGGGTCGTGCTCGAGCGCCCGGCCGAAGGCCCGCCGCCGCCCACGGCCCATGCCGAGTTCCGCATCGAGCCCGGCAGCGCCGACGACCTGCCGCGCCTCGAGGCGATCGCCATCGACGTCGCACGCGCGAGCCGCTACGCCGCCGACCAGCGCTTCCCGCGCGAGGACACCGAGCGTCTCTACCGGACCTGGATTCGCAACGCGTGGAACGGCTACGTGGACGCGGTGCTCGTCGCCTACGCAGGCGACGGCGAGGTGCTGGGCTTCGTGTGCCCGAAGATGCACGGCGAGCTCTGCGATCTGCAGCTGGTCGGCGTCGCGAGCGCACAGCGGCAGCGCAGGGTCGGACGCGGGCTCGTATCGGCGGGCATCGCGTGGGGCTGCGAGCGCGGCGCGGCGCGCCTGCAGGTGGTGACGCAGGGGCGCAACGTGCCGGCGCAGCGCCTCTACCAGCAGCTGGGCTTTCTCACCACCGAGGTCAAGCTGTACTACCACCTGTGGCTGACGCCGGCGGGTCGCTGATCGAGCGCACGGCGTAGGGTGGCCGGTTCATCGTGCGAAAGTGGACCCGTGCGAGGTACTCGCCGATGATGCCGAGCGCGAAGAGCTGCGCACCGGAGAAGATCGCGATCACCGACGCGAGGAACGGGAATCCCGGCACCACGCTGCCGTAGATGAGCCACCGTCCGAGCACCCATGCGAGCACGGCGCCGCCGAACAGCGTGCAGCCGAACCCGACGAGGCTCGCGATCTGCAGCGGGAAGGTGCTGAAGCCGGTCATCATGTTCATCGCGTGCGCGACGAGCTTTCGGAAGGTGTAGCTCGAGACGCCGTCGGCACGGGCCGCGTGGTGCACCGGCACGGCGGCGAATCGCGTCGTGCCCCAGGTGAGCAGCACGTCGATCGACACGTAGTAGCCGTCATAGCCGGCGAACGCGTCGCGCAGCGGCGTCCGGAACACGCGGAACGCGCTCACCTGGCGCGCGATGGGCGCACCCATCGCCTGCGACAGCGCGAGCTTGGTGACGCGTGACGCGACGTCACGCAGCAACCCGTGCTGCTCCGCGACCGGCGCGCCGTAGACCACGTCGTTGCCGATCTCGAGTGCCGCGAGCAGCGTCGGGATCTCCTCCGGCGGGTGCTGCAGGTCGTCGTCGATGGTCACGACGGTCGCGTGCCGCGCGGCGCGGATCCCGCACAGCAGCGCATTGTGCTGCCCGTAATTGCGCATCAGGTCGATGCCGCGGACCCACGCATGCCGGCGGCAGAGCTGCCCGATCGCCGCCCAGCTGTCGTCGCGGCTGCCGTCGTTCACGAGGACCAGCTCGTAGGGCGTACCGAGCGCGCGCAGCACCGGCTCGAGCCGGTCGACCAGACGCGCCAGGATGGGCGCGCTGTTGTGCACCGGAACGATCACCGAGACCGAGGCAACGGCACTCGCCTCCCGAGGCGGGGTCGGGGACGCCAGATCCCCGACGGGGCTCCCCCCCGGGGAGTGCGGCGGCAAGCACATCGGCGAGCGCATCTTGGCACCGCGGTCCGC